>Ga0172382_10013460_pt1 | contig 10534 bp, 5 predicted proteins | sample Leawel138RmetaG_FD_122245 | JGI IMG/M metagenome (GOLD analysis project Ga0172382, IMG submission 122245) | Leachate microbial communities from a municipal landfill in Southern Ontario, Canada - Leachate well 138R metaG | ecosystem: Engineered > Solid waste > Landfill > Unclassified | place...
ATCTGGTCCTGATCGCGCAGCCCGCGCACGATCATGCGCCCGATCTGGTATTCGTCCTGCAGGGTCAGCATGGCCTGCGCCGGACTGCCGATGTCGGGGAGATCGTTCGGGTCGGACTGAGCGGCCGCGCCGAAGGACAGCAGGGCGCTCAGGAGCAATATGGCGAAAGATTTCACGGTAGCCAGTGTGGTGCCGAAAAGAAGGTGAGTAAAGGCATGGAGCCTTGGACCCGCGCGCGCGCAGTCGGTTCGATGCGGCAGTAACGGTGCAGGCGTCCGGTGCGGGTGGCGTTGGCACCGGACGTTCGTCGGATCGCCGAGAGGGTCGATGAAGCGATCGGCCGTGCCGCGACCGCGCAGGATCCAGCCGGGGAGCGCGGGGGGCAGGGAAATCAGGTGGCGCCCGGGGGAGTTTCCGCGGTGGGGGCGGTGGAACCGGGTGCAGGGTGCAGCGGCAGGGCAATACCCGCAGGGCAGGGGTATTGCGATCCGTGGTCTCGGAAGGGACATAAAGGGGGGGGCGTCCCAACCCAGACCACAGACCACAATTCAGTTGCGGCGTCGAGAACCTGTTTCGACGCGGCGTTGATGCTGGCGACGTCGCGTGTGATGAAAGCACGCTGCATTGCCCGGTAACACCGTAGCATCATGCATGTGCCCTAACATACCGGTTCGTGCGGCCACTTGCTTTGAGGCTAGTCAATCGAGCGCACAGGACGTCATCGCAGGACGTCATCGCGGGGCGCCATCGGGGGGATGCTATCGGGTAGTCGCGGGTCAGGCTATCGGTGTGTAACCGCCACGTGGCGCCACCTAGTCGTTACCGTAATTGTCGCAGGCCATGATTCGGGCCGCACAGTTTGTATTTAATCACTGAAATTACTGCCATAAATTCCATGGGCCGGTTGACGGTTCCAACCGTGTTCGTATTTCGATGCGCATCGATTGATCAGGGTCAAAAAATCGCCGGCACGTGTCGGGAACACTGCGCGCCCTCGCAGCAAGCCGACCGTCGAGCACGCCTTCGTAATCCGCCGGCTTCCTGCCGGCTTATTATCGGAGGTGAAGCATGCGTGGCAGTCGTTCGAACATGGATTCCGCACGATCCGGGCCAGAAGTCCAGTGCATCTACGCATCCGATCGAGCGCATGAGATCCGCTGCACGGATGTGGTCTCATGAGCTACTTCCTCGACCGCCTGGCATTCTTCAAGCGCAAGCACGATTCCTTCTCCAATGGCCATGGCGTAACGCGCACCGAGGATCGACGCTGGGAAAACGGTTATCGCGCCCGATGGCAATTCGACAAGATCGTGCGTTCCACGCACGGCGTGAACTGCACCGGTTCGTGCAGTTGGAAGATCTACGTCAAGAACGGCCTCGTCACTTGGGAGACGCAGCAGACCGACTATCCGCGCACACGCGCCGACCTGCCCAATCATGAACCACGCGGCTGCCCGCGCGGCGCCAGCTACTCCTGGTATTTGTATAGCGCCAACCGGGTAAAACATCCGTTGATGCGTGGCGCGCTTCTGAAGTTATGGCGTGCGGCGCGCGTCACGCTGGCCCCGGTGGATGCCTGGGCGAGCATCGTCGAAGATCCGGTTCGGGCAGAACGCTACAAGACGGCCCGTGGCATGGGCGGCTTCGTACGCGTAACCTGGGACGAGGTCAACGAGATCATTGCCGCGGCCAACTTGTATACCTGCAGGAAGTACGGTCCGGACCGCGTACTGGGCTTCTCGCCGATTCCCGCAATGTCGATGGTGTCCTACGCCGCCGGCGCGCGCTACTTGTCCCTGCTGGGCGGCGCCTGTCTGAGTTTCTACGACTGGTACTGCGATCTTCCGCCATCCTCGCCGCAGGTCTGGGGCGAGCAGACCGATGTTCCGGAGTCGGCCGACTGGTACAACTCCAGGTACATCATCGCCTGGGGCTCGAACGTGCCACAGACCCGCACGCCCGATGCTCACTTCTTTACCGAAGCGCGCTACAACGGCACCAAGACCGTGGCCATCACGCCGGACTACTCGGAGGTCGCAAAGCTCACCGACGTGTGGCTGCACCCGAAGCAGGGCACGGATGCGGCGCTTGCCTTCGCCTTCGGTCACGTGATTCTGCGCGAGTTTCATCTCGAACAGCCTTCGGCGTACTTTTTGGACTACTGCCGGCAGTATTCCGATATGCCCTTGCTCGTACAAATCGATCGGCGTGCCGACGGTAGTCATGAGGCGGGCCGCTATTTGCGCGCCAGCGATTTGGACGGCGCGCTCGGAGAGAGCAACAATCCCGATTGGAAAACCCTCGCCTACGACGATAACAGCGCCGAGATGGTCGTGCCGAACGGTTCGGTCGGCTTTCGCTGGGGCGAACAGGGCAAGTGGAATGTCGAGGAGCGCGATAGCAAGGGACGCGAAACCCGTCTGCGGTTGAGCCTCGCCGATGCTCATGACGGCATCGTCACGGTGAGCTTCCCGTATTTCGGCGGCGTGGCGCACGAGCAATGGGTTGCAAGCAAGCACCCGGACATCCTCGGCAAGAACGTGCCGGTGCGGCAGCTGACGCTGGCGGATGGACGCGAGTGTCTGGTCGCCACGGTCTACGATCTGCTGCTGGCACAGTACGGGCTGGATCGGGGCTTCGGCGGCGGCCATGTCGCGAGCAGCTATGACGAAGACGTGCCGGGTACACCGGCCTGGCAGGAAAAGATCACCGGCGTGCCGCGCGCGCAGGTGATCGAGATTGCCCGGGAGTTTGCTCGTACCGCCGATAAGACGCGCGGCCGATCGATGATCATCGTGGGCGCAGCGATGAATCACTGGTATCACAACGACATGAACTACCGCGGCCTGATCAACATGCTGGTCATGTGCGGTTGCGTGGGACAGTCGGGCGGCGGCTGGGCGCACTATGTCGGGCAGGAGAAGCTGCGGCCGCAGTCGGGCTGGACGCCGCTCGCCTTCGGACTCGACTGGAGCCGCCCGCCACGACAGATGAACGGGACGTCGTTCTTCTATTTCAATTCGGATCAGTGGCGCTACGAAAAACTGGAAGTCCGGGACATCCTTTCGCCGTTGGCGGATCCGAATAAGTACACGGGCAGCATGGTGGATTTCAACCTGCGCGCGGTGCGCATGGGTTGGCTGCCGTCGGCGCCGCAGCTCGACTGCAACCCCTTCGAGGTCACCCGAGAGGCGGCCGCCCGCGGTCTCGATCCAGTGAGCCACGCGGTGGAAGGGCTCAAGAGCGGCGCATTGGATTTCGCCTTCGCCGATCCGGATGCACCGCAGAACTTCCCTCGCAACCTGTTCATCTGGCGCTCCAATCTCCTTGGCTCATCGGGCAAGGGCCATGAGTATATGCTCCGGCATTTGCTCGGCACCCGTCACGGGGTGCAGGGCAAGGATCTGGGCGAACAGGGCGCCAGTCGGCCCGAGGAAGTCCGGTGGCGCGACCAGCCGCCCGAAGGCAAGCTCGATCTGCTGGTCACGCTCGACTTTCGTATGTGCACGACGGCACTGTATTCCGACATCGTTCTGCCTACCGCAACCTGGTATGAGAAGGACGATCTCAACACGTCCGACATGCACCCGTTCATTCATCCGCTCTCCAAGGCGGTCGATCCTGCCTGGGAGTCGCGCAGCGACTGGGAGATATTCAAGGGAATCGCACGCACGCTGAGCACGCTGGCGCCCGGCGTGCTGGATGTCGAGCGGGATCTGGTCCTGGTGCCCACGTTGCACGATACGCCGGGTGAACTGGCGATGCCCCTTGGGGTGACCGATTGGAAAAAGGGTGACTGCGAGCCCGTGCCGGGCAAGACCATGCCGTCGATGGTGGTCGTCGAACGGGACTATCCCAACCTATACAAGAAGTTCACCTCGCTAGGTCCTTTGCTGGATCGGCAAGGCAATTCGGGCAAGGGCCTCGCCTGGAACACGCAGGATGAGATCGACATGGTCGGAGATCTCAATCACCGGGTGACGGCGCAGGGCGTCAGCCAGGGGCGGCCTCGCATCGAGTCTGCCATCGACGCGTGCGAAGTCATTCTGTCGCTGGCCCCCGAGACCAACGGCCATGTTGCGGTCAAGGCGTGGGCGGCACTCGAAAAATTCACCGGCCGCGAACATACTCATCTCGCCACCGGAAAAGCGCACGAGGCGATCCGCTTTCGCGATGTCCAGGCGCAGCCGCGCAAGATCATCTCGAGTCCGGTGTGGTCGGGACTCGAGGACGAACATGTCAGCTACAACGCCTGCTACACCAACGTCCATGAGCTGATTCCCTGGCGCACGCTCAGCGGGCGCCAGCAGTTCTACCTCGATCACGAGTGGATGCGTGCTTTCGGTGAAGGCTTCATGGGCTATCGCCCGCCGGTCGATACGCGAACGATCCAGCCGATTCTCGGGACCAGGCCGAACGGCAACAAAGAGATCGTGCTGAACTGGATCACTCCCCACCAGAAGTGGGGCATCCACAGCACCTACTCCGATAACCTCATCATGCAGACCTTGTCGCGCGGTGGCCCCATCGTGTGGATCAGCGAGGACGATGCTCATAGCGCTGGAATCGTCGACAACGACTGGATAGAGCTGTTCAACGTCAATGGCGCCATCGTGGCCCGCGCCGTGGTCAGTCAGCGGGTGATGTCGGGAATGGCGATGATGTACCACGCTCAGGAACGTATCCTGAATATGCCCGGGACCCAGATCACCGGTACGCGCGGCGGTATCCATAATTCGGTGACCCGGACGGTAGTGAAGCCCACCCATATGATCGGCGGCTACGCGCAATTGTCATACGGCTTCAACTACTACGGAACGACTGGCACGAATCGTGACGAGTTCGTCATCGTGCGAAAGATGAACAAGGTCGACTGGCTGGACGGCGAGCCCGTTCCGGCGAATGCGCAGGAGGTGGCGCCATGAAGGTCCGTGCACAAATCGCGATGGTGCTCAACCTGGACAAATGCATCGGCTGTCATACCTGTTCGATCACCTGTAAGAACGTCTGGACATCGCGTGAAGGTGTCGAGTACGCCTGGTTCAACAACGTCGAGACCAAACCGGGGATCGGCTATCCGAAGGAGTGGGAGAATCAGGACAAGTGGAACGGCGGCTGGGTTCTTGCCAGCGACGGCAAGCTTACGCTCAAGTCCGGAGGACGCTGGCGGATCCTGTCGAAGATCTTCGCCAATCCCGACCTGCCGCAGATCGATGATTACTACGAGCCGTTCGATTTCGACTATCAGCATCTTCATGAGGCGCCGCAAGGCGAGCACCAGCCTACGGCGCGGCCTCGCTCGCTGATCACCGGCGAGCGCATGCAAAAGATCCATTGGGGACCGAACTGGGAAGAGATCCTGGGCACCGAGTTCTCGAAGCGGTCGCACGACAAGAATTTCGATGCCGTACAGAAGGATATCTACGGCGCGTTCGAGCGCACGTTCATGATGTATCTGCCGCGCCTGTGCGAACACTGCCTCAATCCGGCCTGTGTCGCCGCCTGCCCGTCCGGCGCCATCTACAAGCGCGAGGAAGACGGCATCGTACTGATCGATCAGGACAAGTGTCGTGGCTGGCGCATGTGCGTATCCGCTTGCCCTTACAAGAAGATCTATTACAACTGGAAAAGCGGCAAGAGCGAGAAGTGCATATTCTGCTATCCCCGCATCGAAGCCGGCGAGCCGACCGTGTGCAGCGAAACTTGCGTGGGGCGGATCCGCTATCTAGGCGTGATGCTGTACGACGCCGACCGCATCGAGACGGCGGCGGCAACACCGGCGGAAAAGGACCTGTACCAGGCGCATCTCGACATCTTCCTGGACCCGAACGATCCCGAGGTACTCGCGGCTGCCCGCCGCGAGGGCATACCGGAGAACTGGCTGGCGGCGGCGCAGGCCTCGCCGGTGTACAAGCTGGCCATCGACTGGAAGCTGGCGCTGCCTCTGCATCCTGAATACCGCACCCTGCCGATGGTCTGGTACGTGCCGCCCCTGTCGCCGATCCAGTCTGCGGCCGATGGTGGGCGGATCGGCATGAACGGCGAGATCCCCGATGTGCGCTCGCTGCGCATCCCGGTGCGCTACCTGGCCAATCTGCTCACCGCTGGAGATGAAGCGCCTGTGATCAGGGCGCTGGAGCGAATGCTGGCGATGCGTGCCTGGCGTCGTGCCATGAATGTGGATGGTATCGAGGACACCGATGTGCTGCAGCAGGCGGGCCTGAGCCGCTCGCAGGCGGAGGAGATGTATCGCTATCTCGCCATCGCCAATTACGAGGATCGTTTCGTGGTTCCGAGCGCGCATCGGGAATATGCGAACGACGCCTTCGGCGAACGCGGCGGCTGCGGCTTCACGTTCGGCAACGGGTGCAGCGGGTCGAGCGGCGAGGTGCTGTTCGGCGGCCGCAAGCAGACGGTTTACCAGGTTCCGCCGGCAAGGCAGGAGAAGGATCCGGAGCTGGTATGAAACTGCTCAAGCTGATCGGCGTGCTGATCGATTATCCCGATGACGAATTGTGGCGGCACCGGGAGGAATTGATCGCCGCTACCGCAGATCCCCGCTTGCCGCCGCAGCGGGCTGCGCAACTGGCCGGATTCGTCACTGAGTTGATGGACGGCGACCCCATCACCATGCAAGAGCGATGGGTGTCCCTGTTCGACCGCGGCCGCGCCATGAGCCTGCTGTTGTTCGAGCACATCCATGGAGAGTCCCGCGATCGTGGCCAGGCCATGGCCGATCTGATGCAGGCGTATCAGGACAGTGGATTCGTGCTTGCCGTGCGTGAACTGCCCGATTATCTGCCGCTGGTGCTCGAGTATCTGTCGCAGCGCCCGCTCGAAGAAGCGCGCGACTGGTTGCGCCATACGCGCCATATCATCGAACTGCTGGCGGCACGAGCAGCCGAGCGTGGCAGCACCTACGCGTTGCTGTTCGAACTGCTGGCCGAGTTCTCCGGGGAGCGGTCCAATCTGCAGCAGCTACGGTGCAGCGTGGCGGACGAGGCCCGCGATGATACGCCGCAGGCGCTGGATCGCGTATGGGAAGAAGAGGCCGTGCGCTTTGGGGCGCGGCCACCTGGCGCGGATTGCGCACCGCCGAACCGACTGCCTGCTGGCGTCGAGGTGGCGGCACATAAAGAGAGCAGGGCATGAAATATCTCAACGAGTTTTTTTTCCAGATCTATCCCTACATTGCGGTGACGATGCTTCTCATCGGCAGCTGGGCGCGCTTCGACAAGGATGCGTACACCTGGCGGTCCGGTTCGAGCCAGCTACTGTCCAATCGCGGCATGCGGGTGGGCAGCAACCTGTTTCATGTCGGCGTGCTCGCGATTCTAGGCGGTCACTTCGTCGGCCTGCTGGCGCCGCACGCGCTCTATGAGCCCTTCATCAGCGCGGGCAACAAGCAGCTGCTGGCAATGGTCGTGGGAGGCATTTTCGGGGTGTTGTGCTTCATCGGCCTGACGATTCTGATCGTCAGGCGCATGACCAACCCGCGCATCCGGGCGACCAGCGCCGCGCGCGACATCGTCGTTCTGTGGCTGCTTTGGGCCCAACTGGTATTGGGCATGATCAGTATCGTGGTGTCCGCTGGGCACATGGATGGTGCACAGATGGTCAAGCTCGCCGAATGGGCGCAACACATCGTGACTTTCCGCTGGGGTGCCGCGGAGTATATCGCCGATGCGCACTGGGTCTACAAGGCGCACGTGTTCCTGGGATTGACGCTGCTGCTGGTGGCGCCCTTCACGCGTCTGGTGCACGTCTGGAGTATTCCGGTGAGCTATTTGAAACGTCCTTATCAGGTGGTCCGCCGGCGACAGGCATCGCTGCGTTATGGCTCGGGGCCGGGATGATGAATACTTCGATTGCGGGCGGCGTCCGGCAGGGCGGCCGGCCATCCGACCCCGGTGCAGCGGCATCGGTTCCGGGCATCGATGCGATTTTCGTCGCCGATACCGCGATCAGTGAAGCCGAGATCGCACGCGAGATGCAGCACCATCCTGCCCGCGACCCCTCTCGTGCGCGCGGCGAAGCGGCGCGGGCGCTGGTGGTACGCGAGCTGTTGAGGCGGGAGATCGAATATCTGCATATCGCGCCGAGCGTGCAGCCGGTCGGCCAGGAAACCCGAGAAGAGGCAGCCATTCGCCTGTTGCTGGAGCGCGAACTGGACATACAGGAGCCCGACGAAAGCGATTGCCGGCGCTACTTCGAACGCAATCGCAAGCGACTTCGCGAGCCCGACCGTATCCAGGTGCGGCACATCCTGCTTGCGGCTGCACCCGATGACGTGTCTTTGCGCCTCGAGACCAGGCGTCGCGGCGAGGCATTGATTGTCGAACTCACAGAATATCCGCAGCGGTTTGCGCAGTGTGCGCTGCGCTGGTCCGCTTGCCCGTCGCGCGATCAGGGCGGATCTCTCGGCTGGCTGGAGCGCGGGCAGACCACGCCGGAATTCGATCGGCAGATCTTCATGCTGCAGGCGGGGCTGGCCGGACTGACGGTGGAGTCGCGCTATGGTCATCACGTGGTCTGCGTGGATGAGATTCGCCGCGGTGCGCAGCTCGATTTCGACCGGAGCCGGGCGCGTATCGCTGCCTATCTGTCCATCCAGGCGCGCCAGCATGCGCTGCATCATTACCTGGCGCAGCTGCAGGAGCGCTACGGCGTGCGCGGCCTGGTTGATTCGTAGCCGCGGAAGCGGCGTACCGATTTACTCCGAGGCGGGCCCCTGCTCGCCGTCGGGGCGCTTCGCGCCCAGCTCTGAACTGAGCAAAATGCCGTACTGAAGTGAGCTTCCCGGTTTCCTCCGAGGTGAGCGTCTGCCGGGATGTGCCACACCGGGCTTCGTTCGGAAGCCCGACGCCCCCTCCCAGGTTCAATCTTTAACTTTGCTTTTGCTCAAGATTTGCACCGCAAGGCCGTTACCTCTGACAGAGCGGCGGCGGCGCTGCTGTGCAGCCTGGCTTCCCGTTGTCGCTGGATCTCCGTCCGGAGGGTCCCCTGTCGACTCGCTGGCCTCGCTTCCGCGGCCGTCGTGAGTGCCCGGCTGACGGCTGCGCCCGCCTCGCGCATGCGCGGCATCGTCACGAGGGTAATCTGCGCGGACCTTGCGGTTCCGCGCGTTGACCTGACTAGAGCGACCATGCGCCTAAACGAACCCGTAACGAACGACGAGTACGTTCTGCCCGACGGCGAGGTGATCATCACTCGCACCGATGTGCACGGCCGCATCACTTATGCAAACCAGGCCTTTCTTACCAGCAGCGAGTTCCCGTTGCATGAATGCATGGGGCAACCCCAGAACCTGGTGCGGCATCCGGATATTCCGCAGGCGGCGTTTGCGGATCTGTGGCGCACCATACGCGGTGGCAAGGCGTGGACCGGCATTCTCAAGAACCGTCGAAAAAACGGCGGGTTCTACTGGGTACGCGCGAATGTCACCCCGATGTTCGAGGGGGAGCGTACCGTCGGTTACATGTCGGTACGCGTGAAGCCCACGGCGCAGGAGATTGCGGCTGCCGACACGCTCTATCGCGACATGCGCCAAGGACGCATGCCTCATATACGATTTCGGGAAGGCGAGATCGTCGATGTGCGATGGATGGGCCGCATCAAGTCCGCGCTCCACTTGCCACTCGTCGGCGGAACGTGGCTGGTGCTGGGCATCATCATGGCGCTGTTCGCCACGATGCTCGGATTGCACGTCGCGCAGGTTCCGGTGCATTCGCCGATCATGTGGGGCGCTGCGCTGCTGGGCATATTGACTGCAATATTCAACGCGGTCTATGTGACCCGGGGGCTCGCCGCGCCCATGCGCATGGCCAGCGACGTCGCGGTCAGAATCATCGGCGGCGAGATCAACCGGGAGTTCCCGGATTCCGGCGACCTCGATACGCGCAGGCTGATGCGGCTGCTCAATCAGATGAATGCAAAACTGCTTGGCGTCGTCAAGGACACGCGCATCGGTGTCGATGAGGTCAGCTCCGGCGTCAAGCATATCGTGGAGGCCAATGAGGAACTCTCGGGCAGGACCAATGCGCATGCTGCGGGTCTCGAGGAAACCGCCTCATCGATGGAAGAGATGACCGCCGCGGTCAAGCAGAACGCGGACAACGCCGCACAGGCCAATCAACTGACGGTCCGTGCCTCGGAGGTCACGCAGCGTGGCCAGGAAGTGGTGCGCGAGGTGGTCCAGACCATGAGCAGCATTGCAGCCACCTCGCGGAAAATCGCGGACATCCTCGGCCTCATCGACTCCATCGCGTTTCAGACCAATCTGCTTGCCTTGAATGCAGCGGTGGAAGCGGCACGCGCAGGCGATCAAGGCAGGGGGTTTGCGGTGGTGGCGCAAGAGGTTCGCGCGCTCGCATTGCGGTCGGCGACCTCCGCCGGAGAAATCAGGGAGCTGATCAACGAATCGCTGGTGCGCGTAGAGAACGGTACCGATCTGGTCGCGGAAGCGGGCGCAACCATGGACGAAGTGGTGTCCTCGGTGAAGCACGTCGCCGACATCATGGGAGAGATTATGTCA
>Ga0172382_10013463_pt1 | contig 10533 bp, 9 predicted proteins | sample Leawel138RmetaG_FD_122245 | JGI IMG/M metagenome (GOLD analysis project Ga0172382, IMG submission 122245) | Leachate microbial communities from a municipal landfill in Southern Ontario, Canada - Leachate well 138R metaG | ecosystem: Engineered > Solid waste > Landfill > Unclassified | place...
CAATATTCGGTTTCAAGGGCATTGGCACAACACAATTCCTTGTTGCAGCACCAGCAATGGGCTATCAAAACCGCTGTACAGGCAAGGTTGCAAAGCCAACAGCACCATCTGGACTCCCTTTCCCTGAATCTGGCGCAGGGGAGCCCCCGACTGTTGAATTCTGCAAAGGAGCAGTTAGTAAATCTGGAGCAACAGGTGCAGTTGCTGGACCCCATCCATGTCCTGAAAAGGGGCTTCAGCATTACCCGGACTGCGGATGGCCGGGCGATAATGGCCCCGCAGCAGGTCAAAACGGGCGAACGGATCAGCACACAATTGGCCGACGGACAGATCGAGAGCACAGTAGAGTTTACCAGCAAATAGACAATAAATTGAATACCATGAACACACCTGAAACATACACCTATACCCAGGCTTTTGAAGAGCTGCAGCAGATCGTCCGTGAAATTGAACGAGGAGAGATTCTGATTGACGAATTGTCCGAAAGGGTAAAGCGGGCAAAGGACCTGATCGAAATCTGCAAAACCAAACTCAGCGGAACCGAAGCAGATGTCAACAGGCTGCTGGCCAATCTGGCGGGAGAAAAATCTGAAGACTCAACAGATCAGGGAAATGGAGACGGTTCTTTGGACTGAATCACATAATAATTAGCAAAATCCCTATATTTACCCGGGTAATAATTCTATATTTACCAACTCATTGTAAATAACCAATAAGAATCAAACCGCATAGCTTATGTTAAAAGAAGAACGGCAGGCTTTTATTATCCATCAAATCAATCTACACAACAAAGTGTTGTCTTCTGATTTGAGTGTACAACTGAATGTTTCGGAAGACACCATACGGCGGGATCTTAACGAATTGGCCGAAAACGGAAAAGTGCTGAAAGTATATGGTGGTGCGCTTTCCAAATCTTTCCAATACCCGTTCAAGGAAAATAATGTTTATGCTAAAGAATCAAAAAAGCTCATAGCACGAAAGGCATTGGGGTTGATCCAGAATGGCATGACCGTGCTGGCCGGGGGAGGGACAACAATGCTGGAGCTGGCCCGTATGGTGCCTGAAACCTTACAATGCACTTTCTTCACGATCTCACCTCTGGTTGCCCTGGAATTGGCCGAACGCACACATGCGGATGTGATTCTGATCGGGGGCAAACTGTCCCGCAGCACGAATATCAGCATAGGATCACAGGTCATCAACCAACTGTCAGAAATCAAAGTGGATCTTTGCCTGCTGGGCACGAACAGCCTTTCGGTCGAGGATGGTGTGACGGACTCGGATTGGGAAGTGGTACAGATCAAGAAAGCCATGATCCGCTGTTCCAACAAAACCTGCATTCTGAGTATTGCCGAAAAATTGAATTCGGTGCAAAAAATGAAAGTATGCAGCCTTAGTTCTATTTCCTATCTGGTGACCGATCTTGAGCCTACCCACCCCAGTCTCGCTGACTTCAGAAAGACGGTAGAGGTAGTATAGGTCCTTGAGGCAATGGAGCATTTCTCCACAAAACCTGTGTGATTAGACGATTTCAGATGAAATTCCCTGTAATTCCCGGATTTGATCAACATGCTTTCCAGAAATATTTCAGGAATACGGGCTGGTTGATCATGGCCAGGATGGGGTCGCTCTTTCTGAAAATGGCCATTACTGCCGTGGCCCTGCCCAATTATCTGGGAGCTGAACAAAATGGCATTCTCAACTATCCGCTGGTGCTGGTGACCTTTTTCATGGCTATTGCCGCATTGGGAATGGACAGCTTTGTCACCCGCCAATTGCTGCAGCAGCCGAACCGGAAACCCATCATCCTGGGGACGGCGTTCCGTTTGAGACTTGCTGCAGGATTTGCAGTGTTCCCGCTGATTTACCTTACCTATAAGCTGATCGAAGCCTTTGCCTCGCAATCTCCTGCTGCACCGTTTGAGTATGTAGGGATCGTGTCGCTGATCTGTGTCTTTCAATCGGTCAATATAATAGATAATTATTTTCAGGCCCGGACCGAAGGTAAATACATTATGTATGTGCAGATCGGGGGCAACCTCCTGTCTGCGGCCCTCAAACTCGCACTGATTCTGTTGCAGGCTCCCCTGATCTGGTTTGTCTGGATGCTGGCCGTGGACATACTGCTGCTGAGCCTGGGTTACCTGCTGGTTTACCGCTGGAAGGGCGGAAATCTGGGGGAATGGCGCTTTGAGGGTGCCACCGCCCGTTTGCTACTCAGGTATTCCTGGCCCCTGGCGTTTTCGGCATTTTTCGTCAGCTTGTATATGAAAATAGATCAGTTGATGATCGATGCTTATCTGGGGAAAGCCGCCTTGGGTATCTATACCCCGGTGGTCAATCTGAGTGAAGCCTGGTATTTTGTGCCAATGGCTATTGTGACTTCGGTTTTTCCGGCGATTATGAATGCGCGCCGGGATGATCCGTTGCGGTATCGACGGCGCCTGCAAAATCTCTACGAGCTCATGGTGGTGCTGGGGCTGGCTGTGGCCTTGGTGATGACTTTTGCCTCTCCGTGGATCTATGAGTGGTTTTACAAGCCTGAATTTCATGCCGGGGCGGAGGTATTGGCCATCCATATCTGGGCTGGCATTTTTATTTCGCTGAATGTGGCCAACGGTCAATATCTGATCGCTGAGGGTTATACCGGATTGCTTTTTACCCGTTCACTGCTGGGGGCAGGCATCAATATTGCGCTGAATGCCTGGTGGATCCCCCGGTATGGGATGGTAGGTGCGGCCTATGCCACGGTAGTAGCCTATGCATGTAGTGCTTTCTTTGTTATTTTTGTGCCGAAGACAAGGGAACAGGGCCTGTTGATGCTGTCTTCCCTGACCTTCGTGCCAATGATCCGGCGAATAACAGGGCGGAAGGCCGGGGATTAAACAGGTGGAATTCGGCGGATGCCGGGGATTATGGGGGTGCGTCTGGGATTCGGCGGATGCCGGGAATAAAGAAATGCCGGAAACTAAAAAAAGAAATTGAAATGCCTAAAATAATATTTGATACTGCTATCGGTTCGAGCAATCTGGGTGACCACATCATTATGGATGCGGTAAACCGGATCGTGGAAGAGCTTTTTGTGGATGATTTTGTGATCAATATTGCCACCCATCAGCGGATCCATGCTTTTGATCTGCCTATGCTGCGCAAATCCGATCTGGCCCTGGTCGGTGGCACCAACCTCCTCAAAAACGACAACATCCGGGACAGCCAGTGGAAAATCGGGCTCAAAGAACTGCTGGCATTCCGCCATAAAGCGGTTTTGCTGGGGGTAGGCTGGTGGCAGTATCAGGAAAAATCGGTTTCTCCCTACTCCAGATTTTTGTACCGTAATATACTATCGGGCCGCTTCCTGCATGCTGTCAGGGATGGATATACCCTGCAAAAACTGGCTTCCATCGGTATCCGCAATGTGATCAACACTGGATGTCCTACTGTATGGGAGCTGGATGAAGCACATTGCCAGCAGATCGATCCGGTCAAAAAACCGTTGGTGGTCACCACCATTACGGATTATATGCGCAATCCTGCAATGGACAGGCAAATGCTGGAGATTCTGCTACGGGAATACCGGGAAGTGCATGTTTGGCTTCAAGGCTCAAAGGACAGGCCTTATCTGGAGCAATTGATGCGGGACAAGCCGGGTAATCTGCACTACATTGCTCCCAAACTCTCTGCTTTTGATCGTTTCCTGGAAGAAAATGAGTGTGATTATGTGGGTACCCGGCTTCACGCAGGGATCCGGGCCCTGCAGAAAAAGCGTAGGGCCATTATTATCGGCATAGACAACCGTGCGCTGGAAATGAGGAAAGATATTGGATTGAATGTCTTGGAACGGGAAAAGATGGGGGATTTGCATGTCCGGATCAACCAACAGGATCCGGTGAAACTGCATCAGGATTGGGCTGCTATTGCCCGCTGGAAAGCCCAGTTTGTTTCGGGAAAGCATGGATAAAGGAAAAATACATCAATCAAAAATTCCGGCTCCTATAAGCGGGCCTGTCCTGAGTGTGATCACAGTGGTGTTCAATAATGTCCGGGATATCGAACGCACCCTGCTTTCCGTGCTGGGGCAGACCTATCCCTACATAGAATATATTGTCATTGACGGAGGATCCACAGACGGCACACTGGAGAAACTGCTTCCTTATCGAGACCACCTGGCCGTACTGATCTCAGAACCGGACAAGGGGATCTACGATGCAATGAACAAGGGGCTGGAAAAGGCAAGTGGCGACTTTGTGCTGTTTATGAATTCCGGAGATGAGATCTATGATACTCATACCGTTGACCGTGTGTTTTCTTCATCGGCAGATACTGATATTTATTACGGGGAAACCGAACTCTACGACGAATCCTGGCAGCCCCTCGGATTGCGGCGGCACCGGACTCCGGAGATTTTTAATTGGAAAAGCTTTCGCTACGGCATGAATATCAGCCATCAGGCCATCTATGTACGCCGGTCGATCGCTCCTTTTTATGACCTCCGCTACAAGCTCAGTGCCGATGTGGACTGGGTGATCAAGGCAGCCCGGAAAGCCCGGAAAATCACCAACACCCATCAGGTGGTAGCCAAATACCTGGTCGGCGGCCTGTCAAAAAAGCGGCACCGCCAAAGCCTGAAAGAGCGATTCCTGATTTTCACCCGCCATTATGGCCTACTGCCTACTGTATTCAACCATTTTATGATTGCCCTGCGCTACCTCCGCCACCGCCTGCTCCACGGAAAACCGCAGGATTGAGTCTTCCCGGAATCAGGTATTGATAAGAACATTAACTGGCGGAGCAGAATGATTTATTGATAATAAATGGACGGGTTCTACTGATTTCTTATAAAGTTTTTATATGGAGTATCGGATATTATTGCATTATCATTATATTTAGCTGAATTTTGATAACCAGCTTAATACCTGATATGCCTAACATTACCGAAAGCCCTTCCAGGTACCGGCATTTGGAAAAAATGTCAGTCGAAGAATTGACCCGGAGCATCAATACCGAGGACAAAGAAATCCCGCTTGCCATCGAACGTGCCTTGCCCGCTGTCAATGAATTGATCAAAGCCATTGTCCGCCAACTCAAGGCCGGGGGCAGGATCTTCTATGTGGGAGCAGGCAGCGGTGGCCGACTTTCTGTGCTTGATGTGATCGAATTGCCCACCACTTATGGGGTAGAAAAGGGTCTGTTCAACGTTATTCTGGCGGGAGGAGCGGAGCGGCTGATCGAGGCGCTGGAACAAATGGAAGACGATGTGGACGAGGGACCGCGACAATTGAATTTGCAGCAGGCTGGCCCCGGGGATATTGTAGTGGGTATATCTGCAAGCGGAACCACCCCATTTGTATTGGCCTCCCTCCGGTATTGCCGGCAGCAGGGTATTCCCACCGGATGCATTGTAAGTAACCCGGATTCACCCATTGCCGCGCAGGCAGACTTTCCGGTAGAAGTGATTACCGGGCCTGAATTTGTCACCGGCAGCACCCGCATGAAGTGCGGATCGGTGCAGAAAATGCTGTTTGATATGATCAGTACCACGGTAATGATACAATTGGGCAGGGTGCTCGACAACAGCATGGTCCATGTCGCTTTGATCAATAACAAAATTACGGACAGAGCGGTCAGGATGCTGATGGAAAAAACCGGAATCATGGATTATGAACAGGCGAAAAATCTGCTGGTCAGGGCAGGAAGCGTAAGCAAGGCATTAGATCTAAATAAGCTATGAAAAGTATTGTGAACAAGACTTCTAAAAAGAAAAAGTTGGCACAGATTGGCCCCATTGGTTCAAGTGCTTATCGATTGATTACAGCAGTCCTCCTCATTTCGGCAGGCCTGTTGTATTCCTGCGGTGATCAGCAGGGCGTTGATGCTCAGGCTAAAATAGCTGTCCGCTGGGAGGCAGTGACCAACTTCACAGATGATCCGGATCGCTCGGAAGCACAGTTTGTCATTACCAATCAGGGCGAGAACCTCAATGCAAACAACTGGGCTATTTTCTTTTCCAAAAGTCCCGTATTGGTGGAGGCTCCTGAGTCCGGCACACTACATATAGAACATCTCAATGGAGATTGGTACCGTATTTCGCCCAGAGAAGATTTTGTACTTGCTCCTGGCGATTCCCTCCAATTAAATTACAGGGCTATAGGACATTATATCAAATTGTCAGATGCGCCGATGGGCATGTATGTGGTGTTCTATGATGCAAAGGGCAATACGACACGCATTGCAACGGTCTCTCAATTGGAAATTGCACCCTTCAGGAGGCGGGAACAATTGCTGCGGGGCATGAACGATGGTCTGGAAGCATTTTCCTCCGGCAACCTGTATCGGCAGAATGAAGGGTTGTCGCTGATTCCGGAATCAGAGCTGCTGCCGATCATTCCCTCACCCTACCGGGCCATCCGGGGGCAGGACGAGTATGCGTTTGCACGGGGCCTGAGAGTCTATCACTCGGAAGAACTGTCCTTTGAGGCCGGATATCTGAAAACAAAAATGGAGGAGCTGGGCAATTATTCGGTTGTGCTATCGCAATCGGCGGCGCAACCCGAAACTGCCGGGCTGAATCCGGTGGTTTTGGGTATTGACCCCAAAATAATGGCTGGTTTGCCGGGAGCTTATACCCTCGACATTGAAAATAGCGGCATCCGGATCAGTGGTGCCGATGCAGCAGGGGTCTTTTATGGGGTGCAAAGCCTGCTGGCCCTGCTGTACAACCAGCCCGATGCGGACAAGCTCAGTCTGCCTCAGCTACATGTTGAGGATAAGCCCCGTTTTGGTTTCCGCAGTATGCACCTGGATGTCTCACGCAATTTCCAGTCAAAGGAAACTGTGCTGAAATTTCTGGATATCCTGTCCCATTACAAGATCAATAATTTTCTGTTCTATATCGCAGAAGACGAAGCCTGGAGGCTGGAAATTCCAGGGCTGCCCGAACTCACGGAGCTGAGCAGCAAAAGGCAGCATCCGGATCCCTGGGGCACGCCGGCCGTACATCCTGCCTATGGTTCCGGTCCCTTCCCCGAAAGTGCGGACAATCACGGCACCGGCTATTTCTCTGTTCAAGACTTTGTGGAAATCCTCCAATACGCCCATCAACGCCATATCAATGTAGTCCCCGCCATAAACTTCCCCGGACACTCCCGGGCCAGCATCATGGCTATGGAATTGCGCTATCAAAAGTATATGTCAGCCGGGGATCCCGGAAAAGCAGAAGAATACCGCCTGCTGGATCCCGAAGACACTTCCGTCTATCTCTCTGCCCAGCATTTCAAAGACAATGTCATCAATGTCAGCCGGGAATCGGCTTACCGCTTTTATGAAAAGGTAGTCGATGAAATGGCCGGAATGTACCAGCAGGCAGGCGTCCCCTTCCGCATTATCCATACCGGCGGGGACGAAGTGGCTTCCGGTGCCTGGTCCGGTTCCCCGGAAGTACAGGCCTGGGCAGCCCGCAAAAATATCCCTGGCACTTACAGTCAGATTCAGGCCGGATTCTTCCATGAGCTGATGGGCCGTATGGAAAAAAGGGGGCTGGAAGTACATGGCTGGGAAGAGACTTCCATTCTCCATACTCCCAACAGCGAATACAAACCCAATCCGGCCTTTGTAGGCCGTCAGGTCGTGCCTTATGTCTGGAACAACCTCTTCGATTACCCCGACATGAGCTACCAACTGGCCAACCTCGGCTACGAAGTCATTCTCTGCAATGTGTCCAATCTGTATTTTGACCTCGCCTATGACAACGACCCGCGCGAACCTGGTCTCACCTGGGGCGGCTTTATCAACGTGCGGGATGCCTGGGGATTTGCACCCTATGAACTCTATAATACCACTTTCCGCAACTCGATGGGCATGCCCATGGATCTGAGTGTCCCCGAAGCGAGGTTCGTGCGCCTCCGTCCCGAAGCCCGCAAAAACATCCGTGGTCTGCAGGCCCAGCTCTGGGGCGAAACCATCAAAGGTCCTGAAATGCTGGAATACTATCTACTCCCCAAGCTGATCGGATTTGCAGAGACGGCCTGGGCTCGGGAAAGAAGCTGGGAATCCATCCCCGACAAGCAGCAACGCCTCCAGGTCATGGATCAGGAATGGAATGTTTTTGCCAATACTATCGCCCGCCGCGAATACAGTAAGCTCGCCCGGTGGAACGGAGGATATAACTTTAGAGTGCCTACCATCGGTCTGTTCAAGGATGAGCAAGGCCTGATCCATGCCAATAATGGGTTGCCCGGCGTTGAAATCCGCTATACCAGAGATGGCAGCGAACCCACCACAGGCTCTCCTTTATACGAAGGCCCGATCGCCCATCAGCCTGGCATGAAATTCAGAGCTTTCTCCAACGGCCGGGAGGGATTTTCGGAAAGTCTGGATGAATGAGTTTCTATATTGATATGAGACACCATGAAGAAAACGACACCTGATAATATCACAACCCCACGCTTCTGCGCCTTTCTGCGAGGCGTAAACGTAAAGGGGACCAATATGAAAATGGCCGAAGTCTGCTCCGTATTTGAAAAAGCCGACATGCAGGATGTGTCCTCAGTGCTGGCTTCCGGAAACATTCTTTTTTCCTCCGGCAGAGATAGACAGGAATTAAAATCCCTACTGGAAAAGGCAATGGCAGCACATTTTGATTACGAAGCCTTTTTATTTGTCAAAGAGAAAAGTGAAATCGAAGCAATACTCAGCGATAATCCATTTAGCCCCAATCCCGGATTCCATATTTACGGCTTCGTGGGAGTAGAGGGTCTTGAAAAGATCCTGCTTACCGAATTTGAAAAATCAGGTAAAGCCACCGGGGAACAGGGACAGATCGCAGGTGACAATTTTTACTGGAAAGTTCCTAAGGGGGACACCCTGGGTTCGGAATTCGGCAAGATCCTGGGACGGAAAACCCTCAAAGATGCCTTCACCTCCCGCAACTTGAATACCTTTGAAAAGGTTTTGAAGAAGATGTGAAACTTTCATTTAATAATACATTTGGATTTACCATCTAAATATATTATATTAATGTTGTGAACTGAGCATTCTAAAAATTCAAATGTCTGATTCACAAAATAAAGATGTCATTTGGACGATCTATAATAGTCAGGATACCGTATTTACCCTGCCTGCCGTGGCTTTACTCTTGGGTGAAACTAGTTTTCAGTTGCTCAACCAAAAGCTGAATTACTATGCGCGGACAGGCAAATTGCTCCGTCCACGTAAAGGAATATACGCTAAACCGGGCTACAATCCCGAGGAATTGGCTTGTTTACTTTATACGCCTTCTTACCTTTCTTTAGAATATGTATTACAAAAAGCAGGTATTGTCTTTCATTATAACAGCCGCATTACTGCGGTCAGTTATCTGAGCCGAACTGTTGAGGTAGAAAATCAGACGATCGTTTACCGCAAAATAAAGAACGAAATACTGGTCGATCTGAGAGGTATTGCCCGAAAGGGAAATATCAATGAAGCCATACCAGAAAGGGCCTTTTTAGACACGTTATATCTGAATGGTTCTTATTATTTTGACAATATTCATTCACTGGATGGGAAAAAATCCAGGAACTATTGCCTATTTACAACTCTAAAACACTGACCAAAAGGGCAAATAAAATACTGCAAAATGAAAATATCCACCATTAACTTTTACAGTTAATATTCCCTCACAAAATAGAGGTGTTTTTCAATAGCACGGTATCTTTCTCTGAAAAAAACTGATTTACTTTCTTCTTTTTATCCATTTATACAACTCAAACCATAAAACCGAAGCTGCTGCAATTAAAAATGTCATTCCTAATTCCGGGATGTTCAATCCGGTTACGTGAAAGAAATCGGCAAACAGCGGTATGTACAATATGGCAAAAAGTAATGCCAAAGTCGCTCCAATGATAAGTGGAAATAAACGGTTTTTGTATTTAAAGCTTTCGAATATACTATAAACAAGGGAACGGTTCACCAGGCTTAAAAATATATTGGCAAAAATCAAGGTGGTAAAAACCATTGCTCTTGTAGTTTCTTCATTGCTTCCTTTTTGAACGGCAAATTGATAAGCGAACAACACACCTGCTGTAATTATCAAGCCTTGAATAATGCTGATGCTTAATTCTTTCCAATTCAGGAATGTCTCGGTCATTTTCCGTGGTTTCCGTTGCATCGTATCTTTCTCCATCGGCTCGTTTTCATAGACAATGGAACAGGTCGGGCCCATAATAAGTTCCAGAAAAATAACGTGTACCGGCGTGAAAATATGCGGATAAATCCAACCCAAAAACAAAGGCAGTGAAACGGTCAGAATTATCGGGATATGAATGGAAATGATGTACTGAATGGCTTTTTTAATATTGGCATAAATCCGCCGCCCTGCTGCAATCCCTGTGATGAGTTTATCTAAATCATCGTTGGTAATGACCAATGAAGCGGCCGCTTTGGCTATTTCCGTTCCTTTGCTTCCCATTGCTACACCAATATGAGCGGCTTTCAGTGCAGGAGCATCGTTTACACCATCGCCCAACATAGCAACAACTTCTTCATCTTTTTTGAAAG
>Ga0172382_10013464_pt1 | contig 10533 bp, 4 predicted proteins | sample Leawel138RmetaG_FD_122245 | JGI IMG/M metagenome (GOLD analysis project Ga0172382, IMG submission 122245) | Leachate microbial communities from a municipal landfill in Southern Ontario, Canada - Leachate well 138R metaG | ecosystem: Engineered > Solid waste > Landfill > Unclassified | place...
ACGATGTAGCGGATCTGCTTGTCGTTGTCCGCGGCCTGCATGGGATTCGAATACTTCCAGTCGATCTCCAGCTGCTCCATGATGTGCCCGAATTCGCCGCCGTTCGTCAGCTTCGGCTTGACCCCGCCGACTTCCTTGTGCGCCATCTCCATCTGGAAACCGTAGCGGTTCAGCAGATCGAGCGTGCGCTCGAGCGCCGTGCGCACCGGTCCGACCGTCCGCTTCCAGAACATTTCTTTCAGTTCCTGCGATGCGTGCAGGCTGTCGCGGTCGGCGACGTCATCCGGGGTTTTGACGTAGAACTCCAGCTCCGTGCCCACGGAAAGCTCGATGTCTTCGATGTCGTCGACACCGGAAATCGGAAGGTGCTCGAACACCGCCGGGTGGGCGGCAAGCAGCTTCATCAAGTCCTCTTTGAATGCGTCGATGGCCTTCTGCAGGATGATCCGCGATCCGACCGCGCCGTGTTCGCTGTGCACCAGGTAGGAGGGAATGCGCAACGTACCGATCGGGAGGCCGGTTTCGCTGTGCGTGTTGTTGTAGTTGTAATCCACGTACCAGTGAACGTCGAGGTCCGGCAGGATGTCGACGCGGGCATTGTTGATCTCTGCGATCTTGGGCAGAAAGACGGACGAACCGTCCGTCTGCACGCCGCGCGCGAGGAATCCTTCGATGTCCTGCAGCATATTCTCTATGGGTATTTTTTCGTCCGTATCGTTACCGCTGATGTCCGCGCCCGAAAGAGATACGAACCGGATTTCCGGGTGTGCCAGAAGCTGCCTGCGAATGTCGGCTTCGCTGTGTTCGTTCGCAGGCAGACAGAACAGCATCTGATTCAGTTTGTTCAATTTGCCTCCATTTGCGCCATTTGCGTCAAGTGTTTCTGAAGTTCTTCCATATAGCGCCCGTATTCGTTCCAGTCACCCGCGCGCTGCGCCTGTTGCGCTTTTTCGTACGCTTCGTTTGCCAGGCGTATCAACTCGCTCATGGTTGCCTGCGCATCGCCCGGAAGCTCTGTGCCCGGTGTACCCGGTATACCCGGCGTTCCCGGCTCGGTCTGCCCGGAATCGATTTCGCCTCCGGCTTCGAGGATGGCCGCTGCTTCCTTGCCGGCGAGGACGGGGAATTCTGCCGCAAGCGGCGCCCCGGCACCCGGCCCGAACAGTTCGTCGAGCGCTTCGCCGAGCGTGGGTTTGTACGCCAGCCGTTCGTTATAGTAGACCGCTACGCGCTTGACCTCGGGCAGGCTTGCCGCCGTCGCCTCGAGATAAATCGGCTCGACGTATACGATCGAATCCTCGACCGGAATCACGAACATGTTGCCGCGCGAGTACAGCGACCCCGAGTTATTCCACAGCGCAAACTCTTTGGAAATCTCCGGATCCTGGTTGATCTGGGCCTCGATGTGCGCCGTACCGTAAATGATGCGGTCCTTCGGCAGGCGATACAGGATCAGCTCGCCGTAGTTCGGCACGTCGTTTCGCGCCACGAGCAGGCCTGTCATGTTGTTCTTGCCGTTGGGAGTAAAGGTGATGGAGTTGATGAACTCCGCCTGATCCTCGCCCGGCAGCTTCATGATAAAGTAGCTCGGATACGTAACGACTTCCGACTGTCCGTACGTCTCGTTGGCGATGGCCCAGCGGTCTTCGTTCTGGTAAAACACTTCCACGTTCGTCATGTGGTACTTCTTAAACACGTTCGCCTGGATGTTCAACAGCGCGTTCGGGTAGTGGATGTGCGCCCTCATGTATTCGGGCATTTCGTCGAAATCTTTAAACAGCGTCGGATAGATTTTCTGAAGCGTAAGAACCATGGGATCGTTCGGATCCGCAATGTAGAAACTCGTATCGCCGTTGTACGCGTCGATGACCACTTTGACGGAGTTGCGTATGTAGTTCATATCCGTCTTCGATGTCCACGGCTCGGAGTACGGATAATAGGCACTCATCGTGTAGGCATCGACGATCCAGAAAAGACGGCCGTCCGCAATGACAACGTAGGGATCGTCGTCATACGCCAGGAACGGTGCGATGGTCTGCACCCTCTTCTGAATATTCCGGTAAATCATAATCCGGGAGTCCTTGTTGATGTTTGTCGAAACGAGGATCTTGACACTCCGCTCGCGAATCGCAAACAGGATGCGGTTGATCAGATTGAGCTTGATGCCTGCGTCACCCTCGTAGAAATTGTACATGTTGGCTTCGCCGCTCGGGTAGTCGAACTCCGCCTCGTCGGTCCCGACGATCACGTAGTCATCCCTGGACTCGCCGAAATAAATCTCCGGCCGCTCGATGGAGACTTCCGGTATGTCGGACACCGGCGGGATGCTGTGGATGAGCATATCGGGCTGCCCGCTGTTGGTGACTTTGTCGACCCTCGACAGCGTCACTCCGTAGCCGTGCGTGTATTTTAAGTGACGAATCAGCCACTGATCCTCGATCTTTGCCTTGTCGATTTCGCGTGAAGAGAGGAACACCTGCGTGTATTCTCCGTTGACATAGTACCGGTCGACGTCCACATCCTCGAACGTATAGTACGAGCGGATGGACTGCGTCTGATTGTAAAACCGCTCGGCCGGCTCGAAGTCGTTGATCCGGATGTTGGAAAACGTCTCCATGTTCTTGAGCACGTCGAGCTTTGTAAGCGAGTTATCCGCTGCGAAGTCTTTGACGCGGATGTTTTCCAGTCCGTAGGCCAGGCGGGTGTATTCGATGTTGTTCTGCAGGTACTCGCGTTCCTTGGTGATTTCGTCCGTCGACACGACGAGGCTCTGCACTACGCCCGCGATGCCCGATCCGCCCAGCGACAGGATGACCATGATCGCAGGAATCGCGATGGCGATTTTAATGCTCCGCTTCCGAAGCCCCACGGCAAACAGGATGGCGCCTGCGGCAGACAGAATCATGAGCACGCGGTAAATCATCAGCGTCACGTTGATGTCCGTGTACCCGGCGCCGTACACGACACCCGTCTGACTGTACATCAGGTCAAACTGACTCAGAAATGCGTTGATGCCCACCAGGGCAAAGAGCAGCACGCCGAGCACCGTCAGCTGGGCGCTGGCCACCGTCAGGATAATCCGGCCGACCTGGCTGCCCTCGGGCGCTTTCCGGATGACTTTTTTGCTTTGCTTCCGAAACACCTTCTTTACGTGCTTGCCGAACGGTCCGAATCGGCCGTCGGGCTCGTCTTCGAACATTTCTTCTTCGGGTTCAAAGGACTCAAAACCCTCTTCGGCCTCCCCGGCCTCCTGCACTTTGACGGCAGGGCGCGCAAAGCTTACGAGCATTACGTAGAACAGGAACGTGAGGCCCAAAAGCGTCACAACCAGATTCAGCCCCATGCTGTTGAGACCGTTGAACAGTTCGAGTTTAAACATGTAAAACCCGAGGTCACGCCCGAAGATCGGATCCGCGAGATTGAAATCCGTCGCATGCATAAACTGAAGCATCTGAAACCACAGCGCCGGAACGGCGATGATCGTGAGGATGGCTCCCAGCACGCACGAGAAGATGACGATCATCGAGCGTATGTTTTTATGCGCCTCTTCGTCCGGCAGATCCATTTCCGCTCTTTTGAGGAAGTTGCGCTTGAGGATCGACAGGTAGATGTAGGCAATGACGACGAGAATGACAAACATCGGCACACCCAGCATCAGCTTGGTGCCGATTTCCTTGAAGAACACCGCCGTGTATCCCATCTCGCTGAACCACAGGTAGTCCGTCGCAAAATCCGATAGTTTATAGAAAGCGGCGACTGCCAGGATGATCAGGAGTAACACAAGCCTGGCACTGCCCCCTTTTCGTTTTTTATTCATGCACCCTTTCTCCTTGTTATTCTGAAATAGGCGTGTAATCGACGATCTTTATCTCTCCGGCGACATCCTGCAGACGGTAGACCCAGGCATACGCGTGCTTGCTCGTCTTGCCGCTCTCCTCCACTTCGATCTGCTCGCGCGCAAAGGCATAATAGAAATCGCCGTCCGTGCGCACCTCGCCGAGCGCCAGCATCTCGAAGCGCTGGCTCACCTCGCCCGCCCCGGTGTAGCTGGCTGCGGCGTTGTACGCCGGCCCGTCCTTCAACAGATAGAGGAAGCACGTATCGTCTTCTCCCGTGTTGACGTAATCGACCCACGTCGAATTGTATGCGATGATGCATCCGTATATATCGGCCCGCGTTCCGCCGTCTTCCACGACGGCCGCATCCCCCAGGCCTTCAGGTTTGTAGATTTTCGAAGCATCGTAGTGAAGCTTCGGACTGATGGTGATGGATTCGATGTTGTCGTTGTTGATCCGGACCACCGCTGCGAAATCGAAATCGTCGTCCTCGACTCCGTACGGATCTTCTTCCGGATCCGGCTCTTCTCCGAACCATCCGGTTTTAGCCAGGAGGCCGTCCACCAGTTCCTTGACCCGCGCCACGCCTGCTTTTGCGTTGATGATAATCGTCTGTTCTATACGGGTCGCACTCTTCGTAGTTTCGTGTTCCGGCAGATAGTGGCGCAGTCCGATGACAGCGACTTCCGCCAGGAGGATAAGCAGAATCAGGATCAGGAGGAATTTAAATACGCCGCCCCGTTTTCTGCTCTTTACCGGCCGCTCTTCCGGCTCGTCGGCAGGAATCGCAAACAGCTCTTCCATGGACCGCTCAGCCGTGTCGCTGAGAAGCGACGAGGGCGGAGCGGATGCAGCAACGCCTGCTGCGCCTATCGCAGCTGCCGCTGTGCCCGCTGCTGCGGCACCTGCCGGTATTGCGGGTTCATCGTGACGCTGATCGCCTGCCGGCATCGCTGTACCTGCAGGTATCGCAGGTTCGTCGTGACGCTGATCGTCTGCCGGCATCGCTGTGCCTGCAGGTATCGCAGGTTCGTCGTGACGCTGATCGTCTGCCGGCATCGCTGTGCCTGCCAGCTGATGCGGTACATGCGCTGTGGCCGAATGGCCGGCTGTACCCGGTTGTACGCCTGCGGCCGCCGGATCCGGGGAGTGTGCGGCCGGTGCCTGTGGTGGTATTGCAGGCGGATCCGGCGCATAGGCTGCGGATGTGTGAATGGTTGCATCCGGCTGTGCGCCGGCTGTTTGTCCGAGTTCAACCGGTGCGCCTTGCGTTGCGGCAACAGGAATCCGCGCATCGACTCCCGGCATCGATTCTGTCTGGACCGATGGCTCTCTTTCTGCGTGCGCGGGAGTCTCCTCTTCGCTCTGCTGCCCCATGCCGAGAGAGCGGAGGTACTCTTCGCGCGCCTGCGACATAGCTTCCAGCCGGGCCTGATTGACAGACTTCGGTTCCGCCAGGGGTGGGACGACCGGCAGCGTCGTAACGACTTGCGGAGTCGGCATCGGGATTGAGCCGGGTGACGGCGCCTCGCCCTGCGCTCTGGCGCGCTCCTCCCCGCGGATGCGCTCTTCTTCCAGAGCGCGCTCCCGCGCCCTGGCCTCCATGCGGATTTCTTCCTGCGCCTTGGCTTCCTGTTGAATCTGAGCGAGATTGATCGGCATCGTATCGCCGGTCAACGTGCTCGCATCTTTCGTACCCTCCGCGAGCATGCGTTCGAATTCGCTCAGCTCTTCGGCGCGGACAACGGGTGATGCAGAAAGGCGAAACGTATCGTCCCTGTATGGTTCGCCGTATTTGCGGCTGTTGATTCTCTCCTGCTCCTGATCCAGCAAACGCTGGAACTCTTCGTTTTTCTTCTGAAAGGTAAAGAAGCGCTCTTCTTCCCGGGTGACCGGGTCCGACTTTATCTGTTCGTCGAGCCAGGCGAGATCATCGGTCGCCGGCGGAGCAGCCGGCATCGTCCACGCATCGGGCTGCGGAATGCTTGACGGCATCGCGCGCTCATCGTGCAGCTGATAGTCCGTCGGCCTCGCGCGTTCATCGTGCAGCGAAACACCTGCAAGCGGCTCGTTCCAGGAAGATACCGGCGCATCCGGAACCGCAATGAAGCCTTCGGACGCATCGCTGCTGACCAAAACCACGGGCTCCTTCTTGTCAATCGCCTCCTGAATCCGCCCTTCCGATTGTTCGATAAATTTCGCCCTCGTCTCGGGTGCATCGTAATCAGGCCATTCGATCGGTATATCTCTCGGTTTTTTTGGCTTGGGAAAATCGTGGACATTCCACGAGAACTCTTCGTCGAACAGATCGTCCGCCTTCTTTAAGCGTGCCATCGCCTGCTCACAAAGCGGCGGCTCCGTCGGCCATGGAGCTTGGCTGACATGCGGTCTGCTTTCGCGATGCGTCGGCACCTCGGCAGGCGGCATGGTTTCTCCGGCGGAAAACGGATGAGAAAACAAACTGTGCGGAACGTTGGTTTCCCGCTGCGCCGACTCCGGAGACGCTTCCGGCGGCACGGTTCTCGTGCCGCACATATCGCAAAATGCTTTGTTTGGATCAAGGTCGTATCCGCAGACTCTGCACTTCATTCCTTTTCCTCCACTGTCGGCAACTTCACTCCGTAATATTATAGTATATATACCGTCAAGGCGCAAGAATCGTAACAGTTATTCCCAAATGAGACTTGCAGAGCAAATCCGAGGGAAGCAGGTTTCGAAGCCGGAAAGTTTCTCCCTGGGATAGCTTCGATTCGCTGTCGAATGCACGGCTTTGATGCCGGCGGGTTAAATCCGATTGAGGTTTGCTTTTCACAACATTATTCTTGACACTTTGCCGAAGCCGGTGGTATTATGAATTTCGCATTATGCGTGTCCGGCCAGTCGTCGAAACCGAGCGATATGCATCCATAGCTCAGCTGGTAGAGCACCTGACTCTTAATCAGGGCGTCCGGGGTTCGAGCCCCCGTGGATGTACCATAAGAAACCCTGCAATCTCACAGATTGCAGGGTTTTCCTATCCAATGACTATTTGATGCGATTTAAAAACGCACCGGAAGCGCACGAAGATGCTTTTGCATCAGAATGTAGCGCATGTGTGTTCCTGATTTGCAGTTTTACGAAGAGGGAAGGAACAATTGTGTTCCTCTTTTGAAAATATTCAACCGAGAAGGAACACATCGGGCGGATTCAAGGCATGTGTGTTCCTGATTCGCGGTTTCGAGAAGAGAGAAGGAACAATTGTGTCCCTCTTTTGAAAATATTCGACCGAGAAGGAACACATCGGATAGATTCCAAGCGCATGTGTTCCTCATTTGCAGTTTCACGAAAAGAGAAGGAACAATCGCGTTCCTCTTTTGAAAATATTCGACCGATAAGGAACACATCAGTTAGATTCCAAGCGCATGTGTTCCTTATTTACAGTTCCACGAAGAGAGAAGGAACAATCGCGTTCCTCTTTAAAAAATATTTAACAGAGAAGGAACACATCAGTTAGATTCCAAGCGCATGTGTTCCTTATTTACAGTTCCACGAAGAGAGAAGGAACAATTGTGTTCCTCTTTAAAAAATATTTGACCGATAAGGAACACATCGGGCGGATTCGAGGCATGCGTGTTCCTGATTTGCAGTTTGACGAAGAAAGAAGGAACAATTGTGTTCCTCTTTTGAAAATATTCGACCGATAAGGAACACATCAGTTAGATTCCAAGCGCATGTGTTCCTTATTTACAGTTCCACGAAGAGAGAAGGAACAATTGTGTTCCTCTTTTGAAAATATTCGACCTATAAGGAACACACCGGGCGATCCTGGGCTGCAAGCGACACCGCGATGCTACTTTATCGGAAAAGCGGCGACGAGTTCGTCGCCGCTTTAGGCCAAACTACCGGATTGAATATTGTAAGGCTGCCAAATCTGATGGTGCAACCTATTTAGCCGAATGCTACAGCGGCATGCCTTCATCCTTGTCGTCCAGCTCGTAGTACAGCAAGTAATCTTCATAACCAAGCGGCCTGAAGCTTGCGAGGATAGCGATGACATCGCTTCGCTCGCTTGCGGTAAATGCGCCGTCAGGGGATTCTGCAATAAAGGCGTACAAAGCCGGGTACCTGAATGCAAACTCATTATAGAATCCGCCCAGTCCTACGGGATAATGCGTGCCGGCATACGACTCCGGGAAGACGGCATAAGAAATCGCCCCGTCCACCGCGCTGAAGTCGGAGTCGACATCCATGTTCATCGTTCCGGTCACCTTTAACTCCGCTACTATAAAATTGCCGAGGTGCGAATAATCCGATCCGGTTCCGGAAGGATAGTCAGGAACAAAATCGGAATCCGCCACCTTTGAAGCCTCGACTCGGAGCATGTTCCGTCCCGAGCCTCTGTGACCATAAATCGTTGCAAAATCCATGTAGGTAATCGTTGCACCGCGACTGTTCTCCAGTATCACCAGTTCGCTGTAATCCCCCGCGTGGAGCTTTTCGCTCCGGACGCTCCAGCTTTCCGGATAGCGAAACAGATATTCAGGAGCCGTCACCATATCGACCTCGGCCAGTCGGGTCCTATAGGTGTTGTTCAGCGTGACCGCCGCATCGCCGCCCGCGTCCTGGCTGCTTTCTTTATAGGTGCACTTCTTGACGAATTGATTTGTCCCGTCCGGCAGCACCTCAAAGTGAAGTTCGGCTTTCTTCGGCGCGTTGTCAAACGAAACAAGCTCCCAGCGCCCACTGACGCCCAGCCGGGACAGCAGCGTCTTTTGACCAGAGCCGAGCTCATCTCCGCTGCCGACCGTCACCTCGACCAAGGGGAACGCAGTCGCTATGTCCGTACAGATCTGCGAAGTTTCCCGGAGCGTGACCGTCGCCTTCGCGCCGAGGCCTGCGTCGAACGCAGCGTCGAGCACCGGCGCAATTCGGCAGATTACGAGCGCCGGCGCCGTGCGCACTTTGAGAGCCAGTTCGCCGCCAGCCTCGATTCGGGGTTCGGTGACGGAGATATCGCGCCTCATCGTTCGGATCCCTTTGCCTTTTTCGTAGTGGACGGTGTTCTGGAATGGGATTTCTGCCTGCAGTGAAATCGATCCGTCGAGCGAAGCAACCAGATAGATTTTTACATCTACGCCAATTGCACCGTTCCCCAGCGGGACCGGCGTTTCGAACAGCAGTATTTTCTCGCCAGCATTCGCCGAAAGTTCGCCCGAGAAATCCGAGTGGATGTCCACGGCGACATCTGCGTATTCCACGCCGGACAAGGCGGTGTATTTGACCTGTGACCCCACGAAAATCCGATCGACATCGAGCTCGACGCTCAGATTATCGTAGTCGCCTGACAGCTTCCTATAAACGGGAAGCCGGTACTTACTCCCCGTGCCGTTGTCCGTAACGTAAATTTCCAGCTGATTTTCGGAACTCGTCTTTGCTTCGATGGCAAACCCCTTGTGTTCTGTCTTACCCGAAAACGTGTTTGCTGCAGCCGTGAATTTTTCCGAGAATCCGCTCCCTGTCGCAAGCAAGTTCTCCTCTCCGTAGTAGGCGGCGATGTCCTGAAAGCTCAGCTCCTTTACGTCGGAACCGATGAGCGTATCGATGACGTCCTCCAACGCGGGAGTGTCGAGCGCATAGGTATTGCCGCCCAGGGCCGCGCGGATTTTCCCGGCCGAACGAAAGCCTTTGTCGTCGAAGACGACGATGTCACCCGCAGAGAACTCGTGCGGCATGTCCGCAGAGACGAGTAGCGTCCCGGTCGCCGAATCGTAAGAGACCACATCTGCATCCGCCAGCTCGGTGACGCCCTCCTGATAAGCAATCTCCTCGACACCGATTGCCCAAAACACTCGGTAGTACAGATCGTCGAGCTTTTGTATCACCTTCTCCGCTTGCTTAACGGTGAGCGCTTTCTCCAGATCACCCGTACCGATCAAGTCGTGCTCGAGCGCGAGTTTTAGGTACTCTTCGTCCGTCACCTCCCGGTCGGTCTGCAGGTAGACCTGTAGCTTCACCTCGCCGAGACTCCGCATGGCGGACAGCGCGACAAACTTTCCGTCGGCAGCATTTCCGCCGTTAAAGCTGGAGGCCGGCTCGATGTATGCCCACTCCACAGCTGACTGAATGAAGGCGAAATAATCGCTGCCAGAGTCGACGTCCTCAAAGTACGGTGCGGCGACCTCGTATTCGACGGCGCCGGTATGGCTGCACAGCAACTCCATCCATTCGTATCTCGTAATCTCGGCCGACGAGCTCCGCGACCACAGTACAACCGCCGCGATGAGCGCGACGCCGACGATTCCGATAATCCGCTTTCTCCCGCATGCCTTCATAAGTATGCCTACGCTCCTGCCTTAAACACGAAGAACTCTGCGATCTCGTCTTCTTCGTTTCGCACGCCGGCGATGTCGCCGGGGGGAATCTCCACGACCGTTCCGGCCGGGTATCGGGTGTACGTCAGCGAGCCGGATGCAACGTGCACGGCGCCTTTCAGGATGACGATGAACACTGCGTGCGGCACCGAATGCGGCGGCACTTCGCCGCCTTTGGGCAGGAATTCGTGCAGGATGGCTGCGTCGTCGCGATAGAGAATCGTGTCCGCCCAGTGACCCTGGAGCGCCTCCGGGGCCGGTTTCATCTGATAGGTTTTTTCGGTCATAGCTTCTATCCTTTCTTATTCGACTGCGTCGGCAATCGCCGTAAAGATGACGCCGAGCGC
>Ga0172382_10013465_pt1 | contig 10532 bp, 13 predicted proteins | sample Leawel138RmetaG_FD_122245 | JGI IMG/M metagenome (GOLD analysis project Ga0172382, IMG submission 122245) | Leachate microbial communities from a municipal landfill in Southern Ontario, Canada - Leachate well 138R metaG | ecosystem: Engineered > Solid waste > Landfill > Unclassified | place...
CCTGCACCTCCACATTGAGCGAAGGAATGCGGCTGCTGCGCAGCCACTGGAAGGCGGAATGGGTGGTCGGCTGATTCATCGGGTTCCTGCGCGGCAATCAATGGAATTAATTAGGTAGGGCCAGGGCCGGCAGTATACAAGGAAAGCCGGGGGCGGGCCGTGACCGGTCCGGCGCGCGTTGCCCGCCGATCCTGCTTTAATAGCGTCATGGAACTCATCGATACCCATTGCCATATAGATGTTGAGGAATTTGCCGCCGATCGTGCGCAGGTGCTGGCGCGCGCCCGCGCCGCCGGCGTGGTGGGCCAGGTGGTGCCCGCCATCCACCAGCCGGGCTGGACGTTTCTGCAGGCCCTGTGCCGCTGGGAGGACGATCTCCATCCGGCCCTGGGCATGCATCCCATCTACCTGGAGGTGCACCGGCCGGAACATCTCGACCAGTTGCGTACCCTGCTGGCCGGCGAGCGGCCGGTGGCGGTGGGCGAGATCGGGCTGGACTACTTCGTCGAGGGGCTGGACCGGGCGGCGCAGCAGGCCCTGTTCGAGGCCCAGCTGCGTCTGGCCGAGGAGTTTGCCCTGCCGGTGCTGCTGCATGTGCGCAAGGCCCACGACCAGGTGCTGGCCACCCTGCGCCGCATGAAGTTCAGCCAGGGCGGCATCGCCCATGCCTACTCCGGCAGTGCCCAGCAGGCGGAGCAGTATCTGGAGCTTGGTTTCAAACTGGGTTTCGGCGGCACGCTGACCTACGAGCGCTCCAGCCGCATCCGCAGCCTGGCGCGCGAACTGCCGCTGCAGGCCATCGTGCTGGAGACCGATGCCCCCGACATCGTCACCGCCGCCCATCGCGGCGAGCGCAACAGCCCGGAATACCTGCCCGAGGTGCTGGCCGCCCTGGCCGCGGTGCGCGGCGAGGACGCGGCGATGCTGGCCGCCGCCACCACGCGCAATGCCCGCGCGGTGCTGCGTCTCTGATTTTTTGTCCCGTGCTGTCAACCGTGGGCGCAGTGCCGCGTTATGGTCACTGCAACACCACACTTTTCCATTACCGCAAGGACTACCCATCATGAAAAACGTATTTCGCCCCATTGCGTTCACGACCCTGCTCTCCGCCCTGCTGGCGGCCCCGGTTTGGGCCGAGGATGCGCCTGTTGCGACGCAGGAGCAGACCCGCAACCGCATCCAGGAGCGGGTGAATCAGGCCGATGTGGATCAGGCCCAGCGTACCGAGCAACAGAACCGCATGGAAAACCGTCAGGAAAACCGCAGCGGCAATCAGTCCGATACCGCCGAACAGCGCCGCCAGAATCTGGAGCAGCGCCTCAACGAGGGCGGCAGCGGCAGTCAGCAGCAGGGGCAGGGCGGCGGTAATGGCCAGGGCAAGGGCAAGGGCAAGGGCAACGGCGGTGGCGGCCAGATGGGCGGCAGCCGCATGGGCGGCGGCGCAGGCGCTGGCGGTGGCCGCGGCCGTTGATCCATCATGCAGCGGCCGGATAGACGGCTATCTGGCCGTTGCCGCCTGAGCGGAGGAGGATGCCCTGGATTCAACTGCGGAGATGAACCGGTTTCTCGCCGGGGTTGAGGGGCGCGCCTTCCGTATCGCCTGGTTTGCCACCGGCAACCGGGACGATGCGCTGGATCTGGTGCAGGAGGCGATGCTGCGGCTGGCACAGAAGTATGCCGGCCGCGCCAGCGCCGAGTGGCCGGCACTGTTTCACACCATCCTGCAAAGCCGCATCCGCGACTGGTACCGGCGCGACCGGGTGCGGGCACGGCTGCGCAGCTGGTTTGCGCCGCGCGCCGAGGATGAGGAAGACCCCCTCGAGGCGGTGCCGGCGGCGCCGGCCGATGAGCCGGTGCAGCGACTGCTGGGCAGTGAGCGCCTGCAGGCCATCGAGCGGGCGCTGCGTACCCTGCCGCTGCGGCAGCAGCAGACCTTTCTGCTGCGTGCCTGGGAGGGCCTGGACACCGCGACGACGGCCGCCGCCATGGGCATCTCGGAAGGCAGCGTCAAGACCCACTACTCGCGCGCCGTCCACGCGCTGCGCACCCTTCTGGAGGAACACCGCCATGCATGAAGATGACGCCAGACTGATCGCCGAGGTACGCCGTGCCTTGGATGAGGGCGCCACGCATCTGGATGCCGCCACGCGCGCGCGGCTGGCGCAGGCGCGCGGGCGGGCGCAGGCTCGGCGCCCCGCGCGCTGGCACTGGTGGCTGCCGGCCGGTGGTGCGGTGCTCGCCTCGCTGCTGGTGGCGGCGGTGTGGCTGGGACAGCCCGCACCGGTGCCGGGCAATGGCCTCGACAGCGTGACCGATTTCGAGCTGCTTACCGCCAACGATGATCTGGAGCTGTTCGAGCAGATGGATTTCTACCAGTGGCTGGAAGAGGAAGGCATGCATGCGGGTTGAGCCACTGGCATTGGCAGCATTGCTGCTGGCCGCCCCGGTGGCGGCGGAAGAGGAGGCGCCGAGCGCGGAGCTGCTGGAGTTTCTCGGCAGTTTCGAGACGGCCAGTGGCCAGTGGCTGGATCCCACCCAACTGGACGCACCCCCGCCTGAACAGGACGGGGCCGAGCGCGGAGGGAGTGAACAATGATGAGCAAACGATGGTGTTATCTGCTGGCGGCCCTGTGGCTGCCGCTGACGGCGGTCGCGGCGGTGCCGGCCTGGGATGAATTGGGCGCGGCCGAGCGGCAGGTGCTGGCGCCCTATGCCGAACGCTGGGATGGCCTGGATGAGGCGCAGCGCGAACGCCTGTACAAGGGCACCCAGCGCTGGCAGGCGATGACGCCGCCGCAACGCGCGCAGGCCCAGGAGCGGTTTCAGCAGTGGCGCGCGCTGTCGCCGCCGCAGCAGGCCCAGGTGCGTGAGCGCTACGAGCAGTTCCGCCAGTTGCCCGCCGAGCAGCAGGAACGCATCCGCCAGCGCCAGCAGTGGTTCCGCGAGTTGCCGCCGGAGCGGCAGCAGGAGCTGCGCCAGCGCTGGGAGGCGGCGCAGCAGCGGGGCAGCGACGCCATGGACGAGCGGCGCGAACGCCCGATGCGCGATCGCATGGAGCAGCGCCGCGATTTCGGCGGTGGCGGCATGGGCGGGCGCCGCTGACGGCGGACGCATCGTGCGAATCGATCACGCGTTGCGCTGGGCAACACGCCTGGTTGCGACGGATACCAAAGATTCAAATAACGATACACGGGGGGAATGATGCAGCAGACGGCAGGCAGGGGGTGGGTCTTGGCAGCGGCGCTGGCGGTTGCGCCGCTGGCGGCGGCCGACTCCGGTTACAGCGTGAGTATCGGCGGTGAATATACCCGCGGTGATTACGGCACGGGCAGCAATGTCGGTCTGTTGTCCATGCCGCTGACCCTGCAGTATGTCGAGCCGCGCTATGCCTGGTCGGTATCGGTGCCCTATCTGTGGGTCTCGGGACCGGGCGATGTGGTGGTGAGCGGCAGCGGCATGGGGCGGCTCAGCCCGACACGCAGCACGACGGCGGAGCGTACCGACAGCGGCCTGGGCGATGTGACCGCCACCGCCACCCTGCGCCTGTGGGAGGAGACGGCGAACCGCCCCTGGGCCGCCGTCACCGCCAAGGCAAAATTCGCTACCGCCGATGAGACGCGTCGCCTGGGCACCGGCGAGAACGACTACGCGCTGCAGCTGGAGCTGGCCAAGGAGGCGCTGTACGGACACGTGGGCTACAAGCGGCTGGGCGACCCGGCGGGCGTGGCCTACGACGACATCTGGTATGGCGTGGCCGGATTCAATTTCGCGCTGGGCGCGGCGGACGGCGGGATGGACCTGTATGCCGAGCAGGAACCGCTCGACGGCATCGACGGCAAGCGCGAGCTGACCGTGTATCTGGGGCAGAGACTGGACGCGCAGACCCGTGTCGTCGGCCATCTGCTGAAGGGGCTGAGCGATGCCAGCCCGGACTGGGGCGTCGGGGTGACGCTGCGCTTCAAGCTGTAGCCGGCGCAACCGCCGCCGCGGCACACGGCCTGGTCGGCGGGGGCGCTAAATATGCGTTCCGAAACAGTGACCAGGCAGAGGGCGCGCCGTGGGCGCCACGCCACGGCGGGCACGGCCCGCCCGATAACGTGCCGAGTATCAGGTGGATACCAATTTCGGAACGCTTGTTTGGCGAGCTGTTCCGACTTGCCGGCCAGTATGCGCTGGGTCGGGCCTCAGCCCGGCCCACGCTTGCGGCGCGCGTACGCATGGTCAATAGCGCGGAGCAGCTATTCCGACCAGGCGTAGGCGGTGAGCGGCTGCTGCTTGCCCTTGACCTGCAGGGTGCGCTCCGGCAGGTCGGGCAGTCCGGCACCCAGCTGCAGATGCACCGCGTGCGAGAGCAGTATTTCGCCGCCGGCGGCGGCATCGCACAGCCGCTTGGCGGTATTGACGCTGTCGCCCAGCAGATCGCAACTGCGCCGCTCTTCCGTTCCCATCAGCCCCTCCACCACCGGACCACAATGCACGCCGCAGCCCGCCGTAAGGCCGGTGGCGGCGAGCAGCGGCCGGGTGGCGCGCCGCAAGGCGCGTGCCGCGTCCACCGCCTGCCGCGCCTCGGCAAACACCAGCATCACTTCGTCGGCGGTGAGCTTGACCTTGATGGCCTGATATTCGCGCCACACCGGTTCGCAGGCCGCATAGTAGCCGTTGATCATCTCGACCACCGCTTCCGGGCTACGCGCCTCGCTCCAGGCAGTGAAGCCGCGGATATCCATGAACACCATGGCCCGCTCATGCCGGGCAAGCGATAGCGCCTGCGGGTTGCTGACAGCCATGTGCAGCAGCTCCTTGCCGAACAGCCATTCCGAGTATTGCCGCAACTGCTCCGTGGTCTGGCGCAGGGTCTGCAGATAGCGGGCGGAGTTGAGGTGGGCCAGACCGACGATCACGCCGAGCAGGGGCAGCACCATGGCGACAAAGGCATGCGGCGCATCGTCGAGAAAGGCCCCCAGTCCGCTGTAGTCGTCGAGGGTGAATTCAAGGATGACGTACATCACCAGCACGATGCAGGTGCGGACCACGTGCTCCAGCAGGAGCAGCGGCGGGCGCAGCGTGGCGCTGCGCGCCTGCAGCCATTGCAGCAGGCCGATGGCGAGCGCGAAAGCCCAGTAGGCGAGATGATGGGCCTGCAGCAGGAACTCCGGCCCCTCGAGCAGGATCTCGGCACAACTGTAAACGGCTGGGCCGATGAGATTTCCCAGCAGGGGGCGCGCCGTGCCGCGGCTGTGCCAGCGTCCGACCATAACGGCCTGCAGCACCGCCGCGGCCACGAGGAGATACAGGTCCAGTTCGCGCAGGTACTCGCCCGGTCCGCGCAGCAGCAGCTCGAGAAAAATATTGGCCAGCGGGAAGTGGGCGCTGTTGCTGTACAGCTCGTGCAGTACCGCACCGCCGGGCGTCCCCTTGATGCGCCGATCCAGTATGCTGTGCATGGTTGGCCTCTTGGCTGTAGTTGCGGCATTATGCGGAAAGACTCCGTACCATTTCAAAGCATGTCGCCGGCCTTTGTGGAAGGTGTCCTGCAGCCGACCCGACAGGTGGCCTGGTGTGAACAAATCCGTCATTTCCTGGGCGCTGTACGACTGGGCCAATTCCGCCTTTGCCACCACCGTGATGGCCGGCTTCTTTCCGCTGTTCTTCAAGCAGTACTGGAGCGCCGGCAGCGACGTCACCGAGAGTACCTTTCAGCTCGGCCTGGCCAATTCCCTCGCCAGCCTGCTCATCATCTTCATCGCCCCCGCCCTGGGCGCCATCGCCGACCAGGGCGGGGCGCGCAAGGGCTTTCTCTACGCCTGCACCCTCCTAGGTGCCGGCATGACCGGCGCCTTGTATTTTGTCGCCCAGGGCGACTGGTTTCTCGCCGCGCTGCTGTACGTGGGGGCCTCCAGCGGCTTCTTTGCCGGCCTGATCTTCTATGACGCCCTGCTCGTCGCCGTGGCCAGGCCGGCGCACTACGATCGCGTGTCCGCCCTTGGCTTTGCCCTCGGTTATCTGGGCGGCGGCCTGCTGTTCGCGTTCAACGTGGCGATGACGCTCAAGCCGCACTGGTTTGGCCTGGCCGACGCGGCGCAGGCGGTGCGCGTGTCCTTTGTCACCGTGGCCGCGTGGTGGGTGTTGTTCACCCTGCCGCTGGCGCGCTGGGTGCCGGAGCCGGCGCGCGCCGGGTGCGGTGGTCTGGCGGCGGTGGCCGGCGGCTTCCGCCAGTTGCGCGACACCTTCCACGAGATACGGCGCCTGCGTCATGTCGGTCTGTTCCTGCTCGCCTACTGGTGTTACATCGATGCGGTGGATACCATCATCCGCATGGCGGTGGATTACGGCCTGGCCATCGGCCTCGCCGCCGAGAGTCTGATCATCGCCCTGCTCATCACCCAGTTCGTCGGCTTTCCCGCGGCGGTGGTGTTCGGCCGCATCGGCGAACGCTTCGGCCCCAAGACCGGCATCTATGTGGCCATCGTCGTCTACTGCCTGGTGGTGTTGTGGGCGGCGCGCATGGAGAGCGCGGCGGAATTCTATGTGCTGGCCGTGGTGATCGGGCTGGTTCAGGGCGGCATCCAGTCCCTGAGCCGCTCGCTCTACGCCCGTCTCATCCCTGCCGACAAGAGCGCCGAATTCTTCGGCTTCTACAACATGCTGGGCAAGTTCGCCGCGGTGGTGGGGCCGATCATGGTCGGCTGGGTCAGCCTGGCCAGCGGCAGCCCGCGCCTGTCGCTGCTGTCCCTGCTGCTCCTGTTCGCCCTCGGCGCCTGGTTTCTCAGCCGCGTCGACTTGAACCAGGGCACGCGCCTGGCACGGGAGCTGGGGTAGGCGCTACCATGGCCGGCAGAACCTTGGGGATGAATGGCTCATGAATCCGGCAACCGTACTCGGCATGATCGGCGGCATCTTCCTGCTGACCGTCACCATCGCCCTCACCGCGAGGGACTACAGCGCATTCTGGAACCTGCCCGGCCTCGGCATCGTGCTCGGCGGCACCATCGCCGCCACCCTGGTGAGCTATCCGCTGCACGAGGTGCTGCGCGTGTTCCGCGTCTTCATCATCGTGCTGCGCAGCGAGCGCTACTACGCCAAGGAAGACATGGAGGAGATCGTCGAGGTGTCGCGCCAGTGGTTCAAGGGCAACCTCGCCGCCATCGAGAGCCGTCTCGACGACATCCGCAATCCCTATCTGCGCATGGGCATCCAGCTGGTCATCGACGACACGCCGCTGGACGACATCCTCACCCTGCTGCAATGGCGCATGACGCGGCTGCGCGCCAAGGAGACTGCCGAGGCCCAGGTATTCCGCACCATGGCCATGTACGCGCCGGCCTTCGGCATGCTCGGCACCCTGGTGGGCCTGATCAACATGCTGTTCGGCATGGAAGGCGCCGACTTTGAAAGCATCGGCGTCAATCTGGGCATCGCCCTGATCACCACCTTCTACGGCATCATCCTCGCCAATCTGGTGTTCAAGCCCATTGCCATCAAGATGGAGCGGCGCACCGAGCAGCGCGTGATGCTGATGAACATGGTGCTGGAGGGCATTACGCTGATGAGCAAGGGGCGTTCACCGGCCTACATCCGCGAGACCCTCAAATCGTTCATGGCGCGCTACGAGGACGAGATCCGCCAGTAGCGGACGGCCGCCATGACTCCGCCGGGCAACCACTCCCATAACGGCAGCAACGGCGCCGCACCGGCGGCGGACGAGTACGCCCTCGACGCCGACCGCCTGCGCGCCGAACTGGAAGAGGCGCGGCGCACGCCGCTGCCCTGGGCGCAGACCCACGAAGCGCGCCCCGACTCCACCTATGAAGACGACAATGCCTGGGTGTTCACCTACATCGACATGCTCACCCTGATCCTCACCCTGTTCGTGGTGATGCTGGCCTACGCCAAGACCGACGCCGAGCAGTACCGCGAGCTGTCCGTGGCGGTGGCGCAGGAGATGGGCCATGCCGCGCCGGCCGCGGTGCCGCCGCCGCACGCGGAGCAGGCGCTGGCGCAGCAGCTGAGCCGTACCATCCTGCAACAGGGGCTGGGCGAGAATGTCGAGCTGCTCACCCATGCCGGCAGCATCGAGCTGCGGCTGAAGGAGAGCATCCTGTTCGCTACCGGCCGCGCCGATCTGCGGCCGGAGGGGCGCCGCCTGCTGGACACGCTGGTGCCGCTGCTGCGCCAGGACGCTCACGCCATCGCCGTGGAAGGGCACACCGACAACGTGCCCATCGCCACTGCCCTGTTTCCCTCCAACTGGGAGCTTGCCGCCGGTCGCGCCACCACCGTGGTGCGGCACCTGATCGGCCAGGGCGTGGCCGCGGCGCAGCTGCGTGCCGTCGGCTACGCCGATACCCGCCCGCTGGCCGGCAACGACACCGCCGAGGGCCGGGCGAAGAATCGCCGGGTATCCATCGTCATCTCTTTGCCTGGCCGGGCCGGGACGGACGGACACCAGGACTGATGCGCTGGCGTGGTGTTGTGGCGGCGTGGCTCGCCGGGTTTGTGCTGTCGACGCGTGCGGCGGCGGCCGCCGGCGATATCGAAGTGGTCCACGAAGTGGCGCCGTACTACAGCAGCATCGGCGCCTATGTGCCGCTGACGGAGCAGCCGGTGCAGCGGCTGGGGGCGGCCGGCGAAGCCGAGATCTACCGCGCCCTGCTGCTGGAGGCCTTCGTGCCGCGCTTCATGCTGCTGGAGGCCAGCATCTATCCCATGCCATTGGCCGGCGTATATCTGAAAAAGAATCATCGCAACATCTACGACGGCGCCGATGTCATCGGCAGCTTCAATCTCGTCGAGTCGGTGACGGCCGGCTTCGAAGAGCCGTACGCCTTCTCGGCCTTCTTTGGCAATGTGGTCGACTACGCGGCGCCGGAGGCGCGGCGCGGCGAGGTCAACAAGGGGCATGTCGGCTACCTGTTCAGCGTCGGCAACTACCACATCAAGGCCAACGAACTGATCAATGACAACTGGTTCGAGTTTGAATACAAGCTGAAAAGCGATCGCCACTACAGCGCGCACAGCCTCAGCATGAGCTATCGCGTGGGCATCAAGCTGCACGACCATCCGGACATTGCCGATGTCGTCTATCTGGGGATACGCCGCAACCATCTCGACTACGATGCCACCACCCGGCTGTTGCCGTTGCTGGAAAACAGCAACATCGCCTACCGCATCAGCGCCGACAAGCGCGACTTCGCGCTGGTGGAACAGGAGCTGACGGTGGGCAAGAAGTGGCCGCTCAAGCAGTACGGTATGGCGCTGGTGCTGGATGTCGGTGTGATCTGGTACAGCAATCGCAAGTACCGCGGGGCACTGGCCGACGACGATGATGACGATTTCACAGTGATCCTGCGCCCCACGCTGGAGTTCTGACCGCGCGCGTGGCGTGCGCCGGGTTTGACAGACTATCCCGCCCCCCCTGCATGCCCCCCGGCCGCTGCAGGGCAATATCGCCGCGGCGCCAAAATGCGGCCGCTGTTCAGGTGGGACATGCGGCGCATTGCAATGCGCCCTACTTGCTACTTGCTGGCAGGTTGACGCAGGCAGAACCGCACCTGCACCGGAAACTCCATCCGGGTGGGGCGAACCTGTTACAGCATCTCGACCACCCACTGGGTCACCAGTCCGGTGGCACGCGCACATTGATCACCGCGCGCAGCAGAAAACCCTTTGTACTCCTCGGGCTTCCAGAAATCCCAGGTGCGCCCACTGAACCGCTGTTGCAGCTGTTCGCAACTGGTGCCGCCGAACTCCGCCTGGAACCGCTCCACCAACAGCTTGCCGGCCTGGAAATTGGCCATCCCGCGCCCCTTGTCGAGCTTGTCGGCATCGCGGCCCTTGCGCGTCCCCAGCGCGAGCAGTCCGCCCGACAGGGCGCCACAGGTCCCCGAGCCCATCAGCGAACCGCCACCGGACAAGCCATGACTGGCCTTGATGACATCATCCGTCACCCCACCCAGCGTTTCATTCAGTGCAGTCAGGACACACTGCGGGCAGCAGCCATATTTTGCATCCAATTCATAAGCGAGTTCATAGGCCTTCGCCGCCAGGGTTTCGCGTTCCATGTCCATTCTCCAAGAATTTGTGGGTGACAAAATGATTGCATCAGACTATCTGATGTCGGTGCGTAACGCGATGACTTGACAGCGGATAGCCTGGTTGGGCTGACGCACGAAGCCCAACACGTCAGCGCTCACCGTGACCCGTGACCTAACCAATACCGCCACCCCAAACGGGAGTCACCAATCCACGCGCGACATATGCATGCCAAGTTGAATGGGCGGCTATCGCCCGAAAGTAGGGCGCCATAAGCAACGCGGATTGCGCCGAATGGAATGTCATTCCAATCATTACATTGGCAATTCGGTTGTGATTTCGAGAGCGGCACAATTGGTGTCATTGACTTGCGTTAGGGAACTTCTGCAAAAGTTCCCGATCTGATCCTGCAACAGCATGATCGGAGCCGAGGACGGGAATAATGAAACAACTGAGCATGACCACGGGGTTCGAGAAATACACCAAGGCGACCAAGCGCC
>Ga0172382_10013469_pt1 | contig 10531 bp, 6 predicted proteins | sample Leawel138RmetaG_FD_122245 | JGI IMG/M metagenome (GOLD analysis project Ga0172382, IMG submission 122245) | Leachate microbial communities from a municipal landfill in Southern Ontario, Canada - Leachate well 138R metaG | ecosystem: Engineered > Solid waste > Landfill > Unclassified | place...
ATGTAAAAGCTAACGTGCTCGCAATTATCCTTAATTGCGAATGTAAAAGCCCGCATTATAGTAGTTTATACTTCGATAACTGGGGACAGTTATCAGCACGGCTTAATCAGCACAGACGTGCTCGCAATTATCCCTAATTGCGAATGTAAAAGCTTTGTATTGTAGCAGTTTATACTTCGATAACTGGGGACAGTTATCAGCACGGCTTAATTAGCACAGACGTGCTTGCAATTATCCTTATTTGCGAATGTAAAAACACTGACGTGCTCGCAACTATCCTTAGTTGCGGATGTAAAAACACAGACGTGCTTGCAATTATCCCTAATTGCAAATGTAAAAGCTTTGTATTATGGCAGTTTATACTTCGATAACTGGGGACAGTTATCAGCACGGCTTAATCAGCACAGACGTGCTCGCAATTATCCTTAATTGCGAATGAAAAGCTTTATATTATGGCAGTTTATACTTCGATAACTGGGGACAGTTATCAGCACGACTTAATTAGCACAGACGTGCTCGCAACTATCCTTAGTTGCGAATGAAAAGCTTTGTATTATAGTAGTTTATACTTCGATAACTGGGGACAGTTATCAGCACGTTTTAATCAACAGCTCTGAATCAAGCAAACTACTAACAAAAGTCTTTCAATTTCCCTTCAATAAGGCTTTGTATCTCATCGAGTCTATCTTGTGTTTCAGCTTCGAATCTCAACACCAAAACTGGCTGCGTATTTGACGCACGAATAAGTCCCCAACCATCATCAAAGGTTACACGCATACCATCAGTTGTATTAACATCATAGCCCTCACTAATAAAGTAATCACGCACTTTTTCAACAGTTTCAAACTTCGTTTCTTCTTCAACTTCATATCTCAGTTCAGGTGTTGAATAAGTTTTTGGTTGATCTGCAAGCATTTCAGATGTTTTCAAATCAGATTTTGCGATTATTTCAGCAAAACGGCAGCACGCATACATAGCGTCATCAAAGCCAAAATAGCGATCAGCAAAGAATATATGTCCAGACATTTCACCGCCAAACTTAATGCTGTCTGCCTTCATTTTATTTTTAATATTAGCATGTCCAGTTTTATACATCATAGGCTTTCCACCGTGCTTTTTTATATCATCAAAGAGTGTTTTGGAGCATTTCACATCTGCCAAAACTGTCTCACCAGGATTATCTGCCAAAAAGTCGCGAGCAAAGATATTCAATATTTGATCTCCATAGAGCATTTTACCTTTTTCATCGATAATACCAATACGGTCAGCATCACCATCCAAGCCAAAACCAACCTCATATTCGCCTTTTTTCATCACTTCAATCAAGTCTGTCATATACTCTTCAATTGTTGGGTCTGGATGATGATTTGGAAATGTGCCATCAACTTCGCAATACATTTCTTTCACTTCGCAACCCATACGCTTCAAAATATTTGGCAATATATTACCACCAGCACCATTACCCGCATCAACAACGCATTTGATCGGTCTTTTCAGTTTGATATTATCAACCACGAAATCACTATAAACATCGATAATGCCCTCAAATGTTTTAAAACTACCCTTGCCATCAACAAAATCTCTCTCTTGAATTAATCCCAATATCTCTTGAATTTGCTCACCATAAACTGATGCCAAACCTTCATTTAGCTTGATTCCATTATATTCTGAGGGATTATGAGATGCGGTAATCATCGCACCAGCCTCCACTTCAAGCTTCCAAATAGCAAAGTACAAAACAGGGGTAGCACAAAGACCAACATCTACCACATCGCAACCGCTTTCCAGCAAGCCATTGGTGAATTGTTCTTTAAATTCTGGTGTGGATGGTCGTGCATCACCGCCAATCACGACTGATTTCAAGTTCTTTCTGCGCAAAAATGTGCCAAAGCCTCTGCCTATCAAATACAAAATCTCTTCTGTTAAATCTGTCCCTACAATCCCTCTTATATCATACTGTCTAAAAATCTGTGCGTTGACTGTCATTTTTACCTCCGATATTAATTTTTATCTAATTTACAATATTTCGTTTTTCTTGTCAAGTTAAATTTACTGCAAATAATAGCCTACAATACTTTAAATCCCTTCTTTGTGCCTTTTGTGATTCAAAAACCTCTGTGGCACTCTGTGTTCTCTATGGTGAATTAAAATTCGTTGCACCCTTGAATTATGAATAATAAGCACGATACCAGTCCACAAACTTCTCCAACCCCTCATCCAAAGGCGTATCAGGTCTAAAGCCAATATCCTCCTGCAAATCCTGCACATCGGCATACGTAATCAAAACATCACCAGCCTGCATCTCACAAAACTCTTTTTTAGCCTCAAGCCCAATAATATCTTCAAGAGTCTTAATAAAGTGCATCAATTCCACAGGCTGATTATTCCCAATATTATAGATTTTATAAGGTGCAAAGCTCGTGCTCACCCCGTCTGTCCGCTCATCCCAATGATTATTAGCCTTTGGAATATGATTCACCAACCGTGCAATCCCCTCTGTAATATCGTCAATATATGTAAAGTCTCTCTGTAATTTACCGTGATTAAAAACCTTAATCACTTTACCTTCAAGTATATCCTTAGTAAAAGAAAAGTATGCCATGTCTGGTCTTCCCCACGGACCATAAACTGTGAAAAACCTCAAGCCAGTAACTGGAATACCATACAAATGACTATAAGTATGAGCCATCAATTCGTTAGATTTCTTCGTTGCTGCATAGAGGCTAACAGGATGATCCACACCGTGATCTGTCGAAAACGGTGTCTTTTTATTGCCTCCATAAACCGAGCTTGATGAAGCAAATAGTAAATGTTTAATCTCAAAATTACGGCAAAGCTCAAGTATATTTACAAAGCCTACCAAATTTGAATCCACATACGCAAAAGGATTAGTTATCGAATAGCGTACTCCCGCTTGTGCAGCCAAATTAATCACAATATCTATCTGTTCCTTTGCAAAAATCTCTGTCAAAGCCTGATAGTTTTTCAAATCCTCACGATAAAAACTAAATCCTGCCAAATCCTCTAAAATTGCCAATCTATCTTCTTTTAACTGAACATCATAATAATCGTTCATATTATCAAGTCCAACCACTTTAAAACCCTGTGCAAGTAATACTTGACTCAGGTGAAACCCTATAAAACCTGCTGCCCCTGTAAGCAATATTTTCATCATAAACTCCTACTTAGAACTATAATCAGATGATATTTTATCTTTTAAACCTGCCATATAAAGCATAATTTTAACTGCATTAGTTGCTGCACCCAGCCTCACATTATGAGCCACATTCCAAAACTGTATCGACTTTTTGTCAAATGCATATCTCAGTCGTGACACATGCGAATCATTAGACTCCTGCAAGTCAAGCGGCGTCGTGTATTCCTCGTCAAATTGTATTGCATCTGCTGCAGAAAGAGCATCTTTCAAGCTCTGCAAATCTACTTCCTCTGCAAACTCCACAAAAACACTTGCCGAATGACCATAAATCACTGGCACACGTGTAACTGATGCCACGATTTCAAGCTTTGGTGATGCTAATAAGCGTCGCATCTCATTTTTCAATTTCTGCTCTTCCTCGCAATAGCCATCTTCTGCAAAATCACCTATTTGCGGAATCACATTCAGATCTATTTGTTTTGGATAATTACCCAAATCCAGCGAACCTTTTCTCTGTTTTTCCAATGTTGAAATACCCTGATGTCCCGATCCAGAAACAGACTGAAGAGTTGTTATCACCACACGTGCGATATTATTCTGCAAACCAAGCGTATGTAAAGCGATTGCTATTTGAATAGTCGAGCAATTTGGATTTGCCACAATACCCTGATAATCGTTTAAAAGCTCTCCATTAATCTCAGGTACGACTAACGGAATTTTATAATCACCGCGAAAAGCAGATGAATTATCAATAACAGTATTACCTGCTTCCACGGCATAAGGCACATAGATTTTTGAAATAGCTGAACCTGCTGAAAACAGCAAATAATCAAACTTTTCTTCCATAAATTCTTGGCTTAATTCCTCCACAATAATGTTTTTTTGTTTAAAAAGAACTTGTTTTCCTGCCGAACGTGCCGAAGCAAAAACTCTCAGCTCATCGATCTCTACGCCAAATTCCTCAAGGTTTTTGAGCATCATTTGCCCAACTTCGCCTGTTGCTCCCACAATTCCAATTTTCATCTCTACCTCACTATAAACTATTCAAAGCGTTCTCTCTCTATTGTCCAAATCAAAAAAGCATAGCTAAAAGCTGTTTCTTTGATTGCACTATATCTGTCCCCAGAGCGGTTATGCCCCTCATTCATATTCATTTTTAATAAAAGCACATGTTTATCTGTCTTCATTTTTCTCAATTTAGCTGCCCATTTCAAAGGTTCCCAATAAGGCACACGTGTATCTCTAAAACCTGCTGTTATAAGGATATGTGGATAATCCTGTGCCTTCACCTGCTCATAAGGTGCATAAGAATATATATAATCAAAATACTCTTTTTCTTTTGGATCGCCCCACTCGTCATACTCAGTTACAGTCAGAGTTTGGCTACAATCGAGCATAGTATTTAAAACATCTACAAAAGGCACATCTGCAATAGCACTGCGATAGAGCTCGGGCCTCTGGTTTAGCACAGCACCAATCAACATTCCGCCCGCACTTCCGCCCTCAATAGCCAGCTTTTCAGGTGATGTATAGCCCTCATTTATCAGATATTCTGAACAGGCAATAAAGTCATTAAATGTATTTTTCCTGTTCAAAAGCCTGCCTTGATCATGCCAGCTTTGCCCCAATTCACCACCACCGCGTACTTGGGCAATTGCATATATCCAACCACGATCCAGCAAGCTCAAGCGTGATATAGAGAAATAAGGATCTTCTGAATCGCCATACGAGCCATAAGCTGTCAAAAGACATGGATTATTGCCTGTAAAAAGATCTTTTTTATAAACAAGCATCACCGCAACTTTCTGCCCTCCGCCAATATCAACCAACTCCAATTTCTCTTCATATTGGCTCTTATCAAAAGCTCCGCGTGGAGAATATTGCTTCAGCACAATTTTGCTATCTTTCTCATTGTGTTCCAAGTCTGCCATATTAGCTTGATAAAGTATGGAAGGCTCTGCCATAGAATCATATGTAAATCGTAAACTATCTATTTCTGAATCTGGGTTATAATCCAAATCAACAGCAAAGTATGCATTAGGGAAATCTATATAAAACTGGTTATTAGTGTTTTTATTAACTATTCTAATGCGGCTTTGACCATTTATTCGCTCTGATAAGACAAGATAGTTTTTAAAATGGCTGACACCATTGATCACGCGATTATCACTTCCCGAGAATATCATCCGCAATTGACCAAAGTCTTCTTCTACAACCTCATAATACTGATAATTAGGTTCAAATTCATTAGTCAACATATAAAACTTATCGCCATAGTGTGCTGGAAAAGCCTTGATATTATCACGACGAGCATGCAATAGTTTTATCTCGCCATTTGGTTCATTAGCTGATATATACCAGCTTTCAGAGCTGGTTTTACTACTGCTATTGATAAAAATATATTCTTCACTACGTGACTTGCTCAGATAGAGATAAAAAGCATCGTCTTCTTCTTCAAAGAGCAATTTATCCTTAGTTGGATCGGTGCCCAAAGTATGAAAATACAACTGATTAGGCAAGCCGCCATCACTCTCTACTGTATATAAAAAGCTCTTACTATCATTAAACCACACCACAGAACCAACATTCTTATAAGACTCAGCATAATGCAAGCCCATATCAATATCTTTTAACTTTAAAGTATAAGCCTCCGAGCCCTCATAATCGACTGTATAAGCCAGAATTGAGTCATTTGGACTGATAGCATATTCGCCAATATCAAAGTATTTTTGCCCCTTAGCCAGCAAGTTGGAATCAAGCAAAATCTGCCTCTCTTGAGTAACAACATTTACACGATAATTGACCCCATATGCCAAGCCTTTTTTCTCTTCATAATAATATTGCCAATCACGTATCTTATAAGGCACACTCAAATCATCCTCACGAATACGCCCTTTGATCTCTTTAAATATCTCTTTTTGTAATCTGGAAAAAGATCTGCCCACCCTCTTACTATACTTATTTTCGCTTCTTATATAATTCAGGGTATTAGCACGACTTTCAATTTTACTCATATAGTCATAATTATCAATCCATTTCACACCATGCATTTCTTTTCTCTGTGGAAATTCAAGTGCTACTGGTGGCTTTGGTGCAGCAAAAACGACACTTAAAGCTATCAAATTTAAAAACAAAAACATTAATTTCTTCATAAACAAAACCTCAATTAATTTTCTTGCCAAAACTCATAAAGCTCGCGTAAAGAGCAGATCCACGCATCTTTTTTATAAGCATATTTTAATATTTTGTAATATAATTTACCCCAATGTGGATAGTCAATTGTATCAAAAATAGTATTATGCCACAATAGGGAGATATGCGAATAATTATTTCTTGCATTGTGTATCAACCTCTTTATTTGTTTAAAAGCTTGGCGATTTGATGAATACATTGCCTTTGGTGACTGCAGAGTTGTATCCATCACTATCAGCGGTATCTCCAATATTTTGAACGGTTTATTCTCTTTTATATTATAGGGGTGAAAAGGAAAAGAAATACCTGCACGATAGCCGATATGTTCCCAAAAACCAAGTGTTGAGTCATACAAAAAACCTTCCTGTTCAAGCAAGGCAAAAGACTTTTGATAATCAAAGCTCAGATAATGATTACGATAGCCAATTGCTTGCAAATCAGCATCTTTCAAGTTTTGAAATTCTTCTGCCATAGTATCTCTGTCAAATGCTGCTGGCATTGTGCCGTGCAAGCCAATCTCATTATTTGTCAGTGTGCTCTTTACTTCGCTCAATGTATCTTCAGCAAACAGATATTCCTGGCGTCTATCCAAGCTTTGCTTGCTTGCCAACAAGAAAAAAGTAGATTTTGCAGAAAACTTATTCTCCATAGCCTGAATCTTTTTGATAATCTTTGTTGGGCTATAAGAAAATCGCTTGGTTAGAAAGTGTCCGACCAGCTTATAAATAGCGTTAATAGGCTCTTTAGCCAGCCTTTTTCTATTATATTTATTATTGTTTTTTTGATATTCCTTTGTCCAAAAATTCCAATAATCAATATCATGCGAGATAGACAAGGCAAAGAGGCTTTTTATGGGCCATTTCCGCTGTTTAGGAAATTTCTTCAACACATATTCCAAGCTCAATTCAAACATATTGCAATACCTATCAACCACAGGAATTTCTGCAAAGTCCCAATAATATTGCATTGACGACTTAAAGTCATATCTATCACCAGGAAGCAACTCTTTATCGTCTGCATATTCTTGCCAGCATGTCAAAAAATAAAAGGCAGAAGAAATAATATCTTTATTGATCAATATTGATTTGCTGCTATTATAAAAGATCTGCCCCTGTGGTGAAAAAAGAAAGGGGATATATTCGCTGCCATACTTAAAAAAGTTCACCTTATCATTTGGATAAACTGGTATATTATAGTCTTTTGTCTCATCTTTCTCCACATAAAAAAACTTATCAGACTCGGGATTGTGATATATCTTTACAGGATAGTCATTTTTGCTATAAGTACCATAATATATATGCACTTCCTGCATTGAATCCTCATATTGAAAAGCTGGATTCAAGCCTAAAATACGGCAAAAAGTACGAAAAACATACTCAGCTTTGGGGCGAAAATTCTTCTCTACATTGATCAAGATATTCAATGTATTTTTTACTTCTTCAAAAAGACTGGCAGACATAATCTACTTTACCCATATCTCCACATGCTTATTCATTGGCAAGAAACACTTCCTTAAATACATCTTCGATATGCTTAACAAAAACAACTTCTATACCTGCCCTGATATCCTCTGGTAATTCTTCATAATTATCCTGATTATCATAGGGCAATAAGACCTTTTTAATTCCTGCTCTTTTTGCTGCCAAAAACTTCTCTTTGATGCCTCCAACAGCGAGCACATTGCCATAAAGTGTGATTTCGCCTGTCATTGCCACATCATGTTTTACTTTTGTTTTCAAGATCACTGAGGCAATAGAAGTTGTCAATGTCACACCAGCTGATGGACCATCTTTTGGCACAGCACCTGACGGCAAATGAATATGCAGGTCTGTCTTTTCCAAAGCTTCGATATCAATCTTATATTTCTCATGATTAGACTTCAAATAAGTCAGAGCAATTTTTGCACTTTCTTGCATCACTTCGCCTAATAGACCTGTGAGCAAAAACTTTCCTTTGCCTGGCATCATACTTGTCTCGCAAAAGAGTATCTCGCCGCCATATGACGTCCAAGCAAGCCCTGTTACAATACCAATCTCTGGTTTACGGTTTGCCAGCTCAAGCTGAAACTTTCTCCGACCAAGAAAAGTCTTCACGTTCTTGTCTGTTACGACAGTCTTTTTCTCTTCGCCTTCGGCTACTTTTCGTGCTATTTTCCTCATCACTGTGGCGATCATCCTCTGCAAAGTTCTCACCCCAGACTCTCGCACATAATATCTGATAATTTCTTTGATGGCAGATGTTTGCACTTGCACATTTTTGCTATGCAAACCATTATTATCCATCTCTTTAGCAATGAGATATTTACGCGCAATTTGCACCTTTTCTTCTTCTATATAACTTGAGAAATTTATTATTTCCATTCTATCTCTCAGAGGCGGCGGTATTGTCTCAAGCGAGTTTGCAGTAGTAATAAAAAACACTTCCGAGAGGTCAAAAGCAAGGTTCAGATAATTATCTACAAAAGAGTTGTTTTGTTCTGGATCAAGCACTTCTAATAATGCTGAAGATGGGTCTCCGCGAAAGTCTTTGCCAACTTTATCTATTTCATCGAGCATAAAGAGCGGGTTCGCTGTTTTGCACCGCTTGATCTCATTGATAATCCTGCCAGGCATAGCACCGATATAAGTACGGCGATGTCCTCTGATCTCTGCTTCGTCATGAATACCGCCTAAAGATATGCGGATAAACTCGCGGTTCATTGCTCTGGCAATAGATTTGCCCATAGAAGTTTTACCTGTTCCTGGAGGACCTACAAAGCATAAAATTGGACCCTTGATCTCATTTTTCAGCTTCTTCACAGCTATAAACTCAATAATTCTCTCTTTCACTTGTTCAAGCCCAAAGTGATCTTTACTCAAGATTTGCTCTATTCTCGTTAAATCAAGCCTATCAACACTTTTCTTAGTCCATGGAATATTCACCAACCAGTCAAGATAAGTACGCACAACATTATACTCACTCGATGCTGGCGGTATCATGCTCAGCCTCTTCAACTCTTCAATAGCAACCTCATACACATGCTCGGGCAGATTAGCCTCTTCGATTTTTTTCATCTGTTCGATTGCTTCATGCTCGATTCCATCTTCTTCGCCAAGCTCTCGCTTGATAGCATCAAGCTGTTCTTTCAGATAATAACGACGCTGCCCCTCTGTCAACTCAAGCTGTAAATTTGTGCGGATTGAGTTTTCAACTTTTTTCACTTTCACCAACTCAACCATCTCGCTATTTAGAATAACAAAACGTTTCAACACGTCGTTAGTCTCTAATATCTTTTGTTTCTTATCTAAATCTATTGAAATATTACCTGTAATAATATCACATACGCGACCATGCTGCTTAATTGCATGTAAACCCATTGTTAGATCTTTACTTATATCGTCTGACTCGGCGATAAACTCATCGAGCAATTCCATTGTAATCTTACGATGAGCCACAATTGTGGGATTATTATCCAGATTCTCTGCTATGGATTCCGCCTCCACAAGCATAAATGGATGATGCTGAACTACCTTTTCAACCCTTATTCTGCTGATTCCTTGCAACAATAAACTTACAGAACCGTCATTGTTTTTGAGCATACGCAAAATACGCACTGCCGTTCCATATTCATGTATTTCTAAATTGTCATTTTTATCGCTGTCCTTTTGTAAAAAGAAACCTAATATTTTATCGTTAGACATAGAATGTTCTATCATTTTTATCGTTTTTTCATCTGTTGTAACTAAAGGAAGCATCAGATAAGGAAACATAACTATATTATTCAATGTTATAACAGGTAGTGTTCGTGGGATTTGACTGTTAAAATTCATGTTTTCCTCCTGATATCATTTTTTATTATTAAAAATAATTAAATCAGCAAAAAAGTCAATCTTTTTTTTCTGATCCACGCTTTACAATTAGTTCTTATATTTATTTCAACTGCTTTTTTGTCAAATCTAAAATTGTATATGGGATAACTATTATATTTAAAAACCTTGTCAATAGCTAATTCGTTAATAAAAGTAGTATAGATTCTTTACTTGGCATTGAATTTCTTATTTTTAATACCTTTCAAAATTGTTTATTTAGATTTTCAATCCAGTTTGTAGTATATATCATATTATAAATTCTATAATCAAATTCTATGTAAGTAAAGTAATAAACTCAGCTGACGATTCTAATTATCTGTGATTTATTAAAGGG
>Ga0172382_10013470_pt1 | contig 10530 bp, 7 predicted proteins | sample Leawel138RmetaG_FD_122245 | JGI IMG/M metagenome (GOLD analysis project Ga0172382, IMG submission 122245) | Leachate microbial communities from a municipal landfill in Southern Ontario, Canada - Leachate well 138R metaG | ecosystem: Engineered > Solid waste > Landfill > Unclassified | place...
GCGCGCAGACCGCGAGCATCACGCAGCGCATCCTCGACCAGCAGACCCTCGCTGCTGAAATCGTTCGCCGGGCGGATGTCGGCGCGCAGACCATGACGCTTCAGCGCGTCCGCGCTCCCTCTTCCCACCACAGCAATGCGGGTTCCCGCGGGCCACGGCCGCTCGCCCATCGCATCGAGGACGCGATCGATCGCGTTGCGGCTCACGAAAACCGCCAGACCGAAGTCCTGTATGCGGTCGATGATCCCGGCAGCCAGCCGGGGATCCCGCGGCGGCACAATCTCGATGATCGGCAGGGACAGGGGCTCGCCCCCTGCCTCTTCAATCATGCGACACAGATTCTGCGCCTGATGGGCTGGCCGCGTCACCAGAACGCGCAGCCCGCGCAGCGGCCCATGTTCAGCCGCCGGCATAGACCGCCTTGAGGATGACATCAGCCCCGCGCGCCAGCAACTCCTCGGCGAGACGCGTTCCGAGCGCTTCCGCACCCGCGCGCGTCGCCTCGTCTTCCACCCGGATGATTTCACCCCCATCCGGACGGCCGACCAGCGCGGCAAGATGAACCCGATCGCCATCGAGCGTCGCGTGGGCCGCGATGGGAACCTGGCAGCCGCCCTCCAGGCGGGTATTGAGCGCGCGCTCGGCCGTCACGCAGACGTGGGTCGGCGCGTGATCGAGGACCGCGACCAACTCGTTGACGCGCGCGTCGTCGCTGCGGCATTCGATACCGATGGCGCCCTGGCCGATGGCCGGAAGGCAGATCCCGGGGCCCAGCGTCTGGCGTATGCGAGCGCCCAGCCCGAGGCGGATCAACCCGGCACAGGCCAGGATGATCGCGTCATATTCGCCCTCGTCCAGCCGCCGCAGACGGGTACCGACGTTGCCACGCAGACTGACGATGCGCAGATCGGGACGCAGGGCCTGAAGCTGCGCCTGTCGGCGCAGACTGGAGGTCCCGAGCACCGCGCCCTCGGGCAGTTCCTCGAAGGCCGCATGGCGAGGCGAGACGAAGGCGTCGAATGGCATCTCGCGCTCGAGGATGACCGGCAGATGCAGGCCGGGCGGGAGCTCGACCGGCACGTCCTTCATCGAATGCACCGCGATGTCGGTCCGGCCTTCCAGCATGCTCTGTTCGAGTTCCTTCACGAACAGCCCCTTGCCGCCCACCTTGGCGAGCGGCGCATCGAGAACGCGGTCACCCTGCGTGGTCATGCCGACCAGTTCGACCTGCAGCCCCGGGTGCGCCTGGCGCAGGAGCGCGGCTACATGCTCCGCCTGCCACAGGGCCAGGGGGCTTTCGCGCGTCGCGATGCGAAGGGGTGCGTTCATGCGGGAATCTCGAATGGTCAGGAACCCTTGTATGCTAAGGGTTTACCCACGGGCAGGCAAATGCTCCGCCCGGCGCGCGCTTCAGTCAGGCGCCGCTGGCGAGGAGATTCCGCACTTCGCCTGCATGCCGCCTGCTCACCTCGAGCCGATCGGAGAGTCCGTGCAGCTCGATGCGACAACCGCCCTCCGCCGTACGGTGGAGGGCGACGATCGCCGCCTTGGCGACCAGGGTATTGCGGTGAATGCGGACGAATGTCGCCGAAAACTCCGCTTCCAGCGCTCGCAGTGATTCATCGATGAGCGCCATGCCATCGGCGTGATGCATTTCCACATACTTGTGATCGGCACGAAAGCAGACGATGTCCGCCACCGGCACCAGACGCAGCGACCCGCCGTGGCGGACACAGATGTGCGTGCGGGCGCCGCTGCCGGCCTCCTCGCGCAGCGATTGCAGCCGCGCCTGTCGCAGCGCGGACGCCCTGGAGAGCGCCTGGGCCAACCGTTCACGCCGAACCGGCTTGAGCAGGTAGTCGATGGCATGCGCATCGAAGGCGGCGAGCGCATGATCGCCGTAAGCCGTGGTGAATACCACCGCGGGCGGTTGCGGGCTCGCAACCAGATGCTGCGCGGCCTCCAGCCCATCGATGCCGGGCATGCGAATGTCCATGAGCACAACATCCGGTCGCAAGCGCTGATTCAGTTCGAGGGCCTCACCGCCGCTGGCCGCCTCGCCGACGAACTCGACGCCGGGCAGCTCCCCCAGCAGCCGGCGCAGACGCTCGCGGGCCGGCGCCTCGTCATCGGTGATCAGCACCCTCATTGCCGGCGCCCCCGTTGCGGAATTTCCACCCGCACCCGGAACAGGTCTCCCTCATCAAGGACCCGCAATCTCGCATCCCGGCCGAAGTGCAGTCGCACGCGCTCGGCGGTGTTCTCCACCGCCATGTGCAGTCCGCCGCGCTGCGCGGCCGCGGCGACTCGCGGTTTCCGGTTGCTCACCGAAAGCACCATCATGCCGTCCTCGTCGCGACCCTCGACCCGGATTTCGCCACCGCCGGGCGACGGCTCGATCCCGTGATAGACCGCATTCTCGACCAGCGGCTGCAGCAGAAGAGGAGGGACGGCGAGATCCCCCGGCAGATCCTCACAGGCGATCGACCAGCGCAGCCGATCTCCCAGACGCAGACTCTCCATGCGCAGATAGCCCCGCACCAGATCGAGCTCGGTCGCCAGCGGCACCGGTCGATCAGCCTGATTCAGGCTGGCGCGCAACAGATCGGCGAGATCCTCGACCATCTCTTCCGCCAGCGCCGGGCGGCTTCGCGTCAGGGCAGCGATGGTATTCAGGGCATTGAACATGAAATGCGGTCTCATGCGCGCCTGCAGTGCCTGCAGGCGTGAGCGCGATTCCGCCTGCAGGCGGCGATGATCCTGGCCCTGAACGTAGAAATAGCGCAGCACGACCGCGCCCAGGATGGCGGCAATGGCAACAGCGCGCAGCACGAATTCCGATGCCGGTCCGCCGAACGCGGCCGGACCACCGAACCTGTCGAGGAGCAGGAGCGCGAGCACGCTGAGCAACCCGGTCACGCCGGTGATGAGCGCCCAGGCGGCGAAGGCGGCGCCCGAATCTCCCAGACGCAGCAGATGCCGCCGGGCGGCACACAGCAGCGCGGTGCAGCTGAGCGCCACCCACTGGACGAACAGCGACAGCATGCCGAGCGTCACCCAGCGACCGGCGGCCGGCTCGGCAACCCCCAGCGACAGCACGAAGGCAAGAAGTTCGGCGCAGATAACGACAACAAAGACGACATGAACGCTGCAGAAATCAGGCAATCCGGCGGCGTTTACGGACGACCGCGCGAACGGCGGGGCGGGCTGAAGGGATGCAGTGGCCATGGTGGCGGGCGGGTACGGTTTTCCAGTTCCGGTTTGCAGGCCTTCTTATCGGCGGATCGCGTGAAAGCTTCATCGCATAACCCCGGGCGCCCCTCTGCTATACTGCGCTGCTATGGAAAAACGCACCGATAAACTCTGGTCGGGCCGCTTCACGGAAGCGACCGACGCCGGCGTCGAGGAATTCGGCGCCTCCGTTGGTTTCGACCAACGCCTCTATCGCTATGACATCGAGGGGTCGATCGCCCACGCCCGCATGCTGGCGCGCGCCGGCGTGCTGACCGATGCCGAGTTCTCGGCCATCGAACGGGGCCTGAAGGACATCCTCACCGATATCGAGCGCGGCGAGTTCGCCTGGCTGGTTGAACTCGAGGATGTTCATATGAACATCGAATCGCGGCTCACCGATCGCATCGGAGAAGCCGGCAAGAAGCTCCACACCGGACGTTCCCGCAACGATCAGGTCGCCACCGATCTGCGTCTCTATCTGCGTGATGCAAGCGACGAAACGATCGCATCGATCCGGCGCCTGCAGGAGGCACTGCTGGAGATCGCCGAGCGCGAAGCCGGGACCATCATGCCCGGATTCACCCATCTCCAGGTGGCCCAGCCCATCACCTTCGGCCACCACATGATGGCCTGGTTCGAAATGCTGCATCGCGACGCACAGCGCTTCGCTGACTGCCGGAATCGCGCCAACGTCATGCCGCTGGGAGCGGCCGCGCTCGCCGGAACCGGATTTCCGATCGATCGCGCCTACACCGCGGAACTGCTGGGCTTCGATGCGCCGGCGGAGAATTCACTCGACGCCGTCAGTGATCGTGATTTCGCCATCGAGTTCTGCGCGGCCGCCGCCTTGCTGATGACGCACCTGTCCCGATTCTCGGAGGAACTCATCCTGTGGTCCTCGGCGCAGTTCGACTTCATCGAACTGTCCGACAGCTACTGCACCGGCTCTTCGATCATGCCGCAGAAGAAGAACCCGGATGTTCCCGAACTGGTGCGCGGCAAGACCGGACGCGTGAACGGCAACCTGATCGCCCTGCTGACTCTGATGAAAGGCCAGCCCCTGGCCTATAACAAGGACAATCAGGAGGACAAGGAGCCGCTCTTCGATACCGTCGACACCGTACTGGCCTGCCTGGGCGTCTATACAGGCATGCTGCCGCGGATGCGTCTCAAGCCGCAGCGGATGCTCGAGGCGGCACGGCGGGGCTATGCCACCGCGACTGACCTCGCCGACTACCTCGTGCGCCGCGGCATCCCGTTCCGCGACGCCCATGCCGTGGTCGGCAAGGCGGTGCGCCGCGCAATCGACGAGGGCGTGGATCTCGGCGAACTCCCACTCACCACCCTGCGCGAGTTCTCGCCCGACATCGACGAGGATGTATACGGCGTCCTGAGCCTGGAAGGCTCCGTCGCCTCGCGCGATCTGTATGGCGGCACCGCCCCGGCGCAGGTGCGCGCCGCCGTCACCCGGGCTCGCGCGCGCATCGCCAGCAACAGGCGCTGACACCTCACCACCACGAACCGCAGTAAAGACTCCCGGCGGATCGCCCGTGTGCGTATCGCCGGGAGTCGCACGCCCCGCCTCCTCGCACGCCCGTCTTTTCGACGTCATGTGGATGTCATCTCTCCCTGCTGGAATTTCCCTGTCGAGCGCTGCAGTTTCAGGACCCGCCGCCGATACCTTCTTTTGACATCCGTCGCAGGGAACCAGTCCACAAATACGGAATCTCGAATGTCCGATCACGACGCCATCAAGCAACGATTTCTTGCATTGAACCGGGACCGGCTGACGCGCGTGGGGGATTGTCTGCGCGCTCGCCAACGCGAAGTGATCGATCTGCTTCCGTTCCTGTTTCATGTCAACCACGAGTCCCTGCCGGGCTACGTTTCGGACGCCACCCCGACCGGCATTTCCGACTACACCCCGGGCCGGCGCGTAACCGAGGCACTGCCCCGGCTCATGCCCGGAGTGAGCTACAAGCGGCGCGCACTCGCACGCTACGACATACATTCCATGTTCCTGATGGGAAGCAGCGGCACCATCGCTCATTCCACAGGAAGCGATTTCGACGTCTGGCTGTGCCACGCGCCCGATCTGTCGGTGATGCAGATCGCCGACCTGCAGGAAAAGGCGATGACGCTGGAGAAGTGGGCCGCCGGCTTCGATCTCGAGGTTCACTTCTTCCTCATGAACGCGGATCACTTCCGCAGCGGCAAGGTCGTCGAGCTGTCCACTGAAAGCAGCGGCAGCGCGCAGCATCATCTGCTTCTCGATGAGTTCTATCGCACCGGCGTCCTCCTTGCCGGCCGCTATCCGATCTGGTGGCTGGTTCCCGCCGAGGAGGAGGGGCGCTACGAGGAATACACCCAGCGCCTGCTGCGCAATGGCGTGGTTCGCGTCAACGAGACGATCGACTTCGGCGGCTTGCCGCGCGCTCCGGCCGAAGAGTTCTTCGGCGCGGCATTGTGGCAGCTCTACAAGAGCATCGATTCGCCCTACAAGGCGGCGCTGAAGCTCATGCTGATGGAAACCTACGCTGCCGAATATCCGGCGGTGAACCTGCTTTCGCTGCAGTTCAAGCGCGCGGTGCACGCCGGACCGGTGGAACTTACGCGCCTCGACCCCTACGTCATGCTTTATCGCAAGATCGAGGAATACCTGCGAGCGCAGGGCGACGAGGACCGGGTCGCGCTTTTGCGGAGATGCTTCTATTTCAAGGTAGGCATGCCCCTCAGCCGGAGCGATGTCATCAGACGCGAAGACTGGGCCAGCGAAGTGATGAAGCAGATGATCCAGGAGTGGGGCTGGAACAACGACTACCTGCATCTGCTCGACACGAGAAAACGCTGGAAAATTCATCAGGTGCTGGAAGAGCGGACCAGCCTCGTACGCGCATTGACACAGAGCTACCACGCGCTGTCGCGCTTCGGGCGCCTGCAGGACGTGCTGGCCAGGATCAACCAGAACGACCTCAACATTCTCGGCCGCAAGCTGTATGCCGCCTTCGAACGCAAAGCGGGCAAGATCGACATCGTCAACCGCGGCATTTCAGAGGATGTATGGGAGCCCCATCTCTCGATTCATCAGACCGGCGGTCGCGATCGCGGAGGCTGGACTCTGTATCGCGGCTCCGTCGGTGCGGATGAGGTGGAGAGCAACCGCCCGCTCAAACGCTGCCGAAGCGTGGTTGAGCTGCTGGCCTGGTGCTATCTGAATCAGCTCATCGACGAACGAACCGCTTTCTCGCTGTATACACGCGACAGCGCGCTGGACCTGAACACCGTGCGCGGGATTCTGCGCGCACTCGAGCGGTTTCTGCCGGGATCCCATCTGGAGCCGGCCAGCTTCGAGGCGCTGGGACAGCCGCCCGCCATGCTGCAGACGTCCCTGTTCATCAACGTCGGCGTCATGCCCGATACCGCCCGCGTGCGCGAAGGCAAGCATCTGACCAGCGACAAGAGCGACGCGCTCAGCTATGGCGGTGTGTGTGAGAACCGCATCCTGTCGCTCGACCAGATCATGCTGACGAGCTGGAAGGAAGTGATGGCTTTCAGTCATGAAGGCGATGACTGCATCCTGGAGGCGCTCGCGGCGCACATGCGCGCCTCCCCGCCGCCGGGGGGGCGTCCGCCCATGATCCGCGCGCATTGTTTCTCGTCGGCACAGAGCATGTCGGCGGTCCGGCGTGTCGAAGAACTGTTCTCCGACGTCATGGACTGTTACTACTCCGACGACCCGAATCGTCTCGCGGCGCGCTACGTGGTGCTGATAGGCAACAGATACTATGTGCTCTCGCTCGAGAACGATCAGCTCGTGTGGCGACGGATCGATTCACATAACGAGCTGCTGCGCTTCCTTTCGGAGCCGGTGAGCGAGTTCCGCCCCGTAGTGATCGATCGCCACGCGCTCAGTCACGATATCCTTCCGCTCATCTACCGCTACAACAGGCAGGGCACGGTCCAGATCTTCTGCGTGGAGGAGAATCAGGCGGTATATCTGTATTTCCTCGATGAGCACGGCTCACTGTTCTGTCGCCGCGCGCCCAAGCTGGCGCTGCACATGCTGGTCCGGCAGTATCGCCGCTTCCTGGCCTCGGTGGCCGCAAGGCAGGACATGCAGCCGGTTGCCGGGCGGACGGCGAGCGCCGGGGCGCGCGATGTGGAGGTTTATCAGGGCTACAAGCGCTACCATGGAAAGAGCCTGCTCGCCGCCTTCCAGGATGATCCCGCCGCCGATGACGCGCCGGCGCTCGAGGTACAGGTCATCACTTCCCTGAGTGACCGGGGAGAACCGGGGTTCACGATCTACATCGAGGACCGCGAGTTCTCGTCCATAGAGTTCGGAAGCGGGCTGTATGGCGTGGTCGCCGAGTTCATCGTGGAACGGCGCAAGGGCGGCAAACGCTATCCGATTCATATCACCGACATCGACCTGGCCCATGAACTCGTCGGTGCCAAGGCAGCGGAGCGACTGCAGACGGTGCATTACCTTGAGTACAAGCGCCAGATCGAGGACCGGCTCAATCTGGCACTGGCCGGGCTCGGCGATGAATACGCGGCGAGCATGATGTCCTGATCGAGGCCGGCGCGTTTACCCCGCCAGCCTCTTTCTGTAAGCTGTCGCCCATGAAAAGACGCAGACTGCTTGCCGGCTTGGGCGCCGGCACCTTGCTGGCGGGGGCGGGCATTCCGGTTGCCAGCGCCCAGAACAAGCGATTCAACTGGCGCCTGGTGACCACCTGGCCGCCGAACTTTCCCATCTTCCAGGAGACAGTGCGCCGCTTCGCCGACGAAGTACGGCGCATGAGCGGCGGCCGCCTCAATATTCAGGCATTCGCAGGCGGCGAACTGGTACCCCCGCTGCAGAGCTTCGATGCCGTTTCCCAGGGCGTGGTCGAAATGGGCCACGGCGCGGCTTACTATTGGGCGGGCAAGATCCCGGCGGCGCAGTTCTTCACCGCTGTCCCGTTCGGCATGAACGCCCAGGGCATGAATGCCTGGCTGTACAGCGGCGGCGGCCTCGACCTGTGGCGCGAAGTGTATGCCCCTTACAATCTGGTTCCGTTTCCCATGGGCAATACCGGCGTGCAGATGGCCGGCTGGTTCCGCAAGCCGATCGAGTCGCTGACGGACCTCAAGGGGCTGAAAATGCGCGTTCCCGGCCTAGGCGGCAAGGTGATGTCGCGGGTCGGCGTGAATCCCGTTCTGCTTGCCGGCGGCGAGATCTATACCGCGCTGGAGCGCGGCACGGTCGATGCGGCTGAATGGGTTGGCCCCTTCCATGATCTGCGCCTCGGCCTGTACCGCGCCGCGCGTCACTACTACGGGCCGGGCTGGCAGGAGCCGGGAGCGGTGATGGAAATGATCGTGAACAAGCGCGCCTGGGAGTCACTGCCCGCGGACCTGCAACTCATCGTCGAAACGGTCGCCAAGGCAAGCAACCTGCTGATGCTGTCCGAGTTCGAGACGCGCAATCTGGAGGCGCTGGAAACCCTGCGCAGCAAACACCGGGTCGAGGTGCTGGAATTCCCGGACGACGCGCTGGTGGCGCTGCGCAAGCATACCCAGGATGCGCTGGACGAAGATGCGGCCCGCGATCCGGTGTTCCGGAAAGTCCACGAACACTACACGGCCTTCATGCGCAACAATGACGCCTGGGCCCGGATATCAGAACAGGCTTTCGCCCGCGCACGCAGTTTATGAGGGGAAAGAGGACGTAAGAACGGCAAACCGCGCCTGAATGCGCATCATTCCCGGGAGCGCAGATAGGCGTGAACCCCGGCAGATCGCTTCATTCCTGTTTCCTCTTTGCTCCTCTCTCTTTTCTCCCCCCTCAAAATCCCTGCAGCCGGTTCATCAGCTCCGGCAGCCATAGCGCAACCTGCGGGAACACCATGATGATGCCCAGCGCCAGGAACTGCAGCCCGACGAAGGGCAGGGCGCCGCGATAAATCTGCTGGATGCGCAGCTCAGGCGGCGCCGATGCCTTCAGGTAGAAGAGGGAAAAGCCGAACGGCGGCGTCAGGAAGGAAGTCTGCAGGTTCACTGCGATCAGAACGGCGAACCATAGCGGATCGATCCCCATGAGCAGGGCGATCGGCGCCAGGATCGGCACAACGATGAAGCATATCTCCAGGAAATCCAGGAAGAAGCCGAGCACGAACACCAGCAGCATGCTGAGGGCGAGAAAACCCCAGACTCCGCCCGGCAACCCCGTCATGATCTGTTCGACCAGCATGTCGCCGCCCATGCCGCGGAACACCAGCCCGAACGCAGTGGCTCCGATGAGGATCAGGAAGACCATGCTGGTGAGTCGCACGGTATGCTGCATCGCGTCCATCAATCCGCGCAACGTCAGACTCCGGCTGGCGACACCCAGCAGCAGCGCTCCCAGCGCGCCGATGGCGGCTGATTCCGTGGGCGAAGCGATACCGAAAAAAATGGAACCGAGCACGGCGATCACCAGCGCCAGCGGCAGGAACATGTCCCGCATGAGCCCAAATGCGGAGACCCCCTGTCCGGTGACGTCCTGATCGATGGCGGGCGCCCGCTCCGGCCGCAGCCAGGCGATCACCAGGATATAGGCCAGGTAAAGTCCGACCAGCAGTATTCCGGGCACCAGTGCCGCCATGAACAGCTCGCCGACCGCCACCCCGATGACATCGCCGAGCAGAATGAGGATGACGCTCGGCGGAATGATCTGCCCCAAGGTTCCCGAGGAAGCGACGACACCGGCGGCGAACGCCGGATCGTAGCGATGACGCAACAGGATCGGCATGGCGATCACGCCCATGGCGACCACGGTCGCGCCGACCACTCCCGTCGAGGCGGCAAGCAGGGTGCCGATGAGCACGATGGACAGCGCCAGTCCGCCGCGGCGACGCCCGAACAGCATGCCGGCGCTCTCGATGAGGCGCGCGGCCATGCCGGTTTTTTCCAGCACCAGTCCCATGAACACGAAGAGGGGAACGGCGAGCAGAGTGAAGTTGGTCATGATGCCCCAGATTCGCATCGGGAGCAGATCGAAGAAGCCCCAGCCGAGGAACACGGCGCCGAATCCCAGCGCCACGGCACCGAGGGTGAAGGCGACCGGATAACCCAGCATGAGCAGGGCCATCAGGGCGGCGAACATCACCAGCGCCCAGTGTTCCATTTCCATCAGCGGGCGCTCCGTTCGGAGTCAGGCAGGCAAAGGATGCGCAGGCTGCGCGCGATCATGGCCAGACCCTGCAGCAGGAGCAGACCGAATCCCAGCGGAATCGCGGCCTTGAGCAGATACCTGTAGGGCAATCCGCC
>Ga0172382_10013475_pt1 | contig 10525 bp, 10 predicted proteins | sample Leawel138RmetaG_FD_122245 | JGI IMG/M metagenome (GOLD analysis project Ga0172382, IMG submission 122245) | Leachate microbial communities from a municipal landfill in Southern Ontario, Canada - Leachate well 138R metaG | ecosystem: Engineered > Solid waste > Landfill > Unclassified | place...
CCAGTTTCTGGGATGACCGGGGAGGGGCTGAAGCCCACTTTCATCGACTCTCTGTTCTTAAAGAGACCCTAAATCCTTGGCGCGACCTTATAGCCTCAATTGATGAGCTAGGGGAGCTGTTGGAGCTCTATAGCGGAGAAGATGACCCCTCCATTATTGGAGAGGTTGAACAACAAATCGGTGCTCTCGATAAAACCTTTCAGGCTCTGCGCCTCAAGATCCTCCTCTCTGGAAAGCACGACCGCGATGATTGTTTCTTAACAATCCACGCTGGTGCCGGGGGGACTGAAGCGTGTGATTGGGCCCAGATGTTGATGCGGATGTATATCCGCTACTGTGAGGGGAATGACTATAAGGTCAATATTGTCGACCTCTTAGAGGCTGAGGGGGGGGTTAAGTCGGCTACTCTGCAGATAACAGGACCTTACGCATACGGCTACCTCCAAGGGGAGACAGGGGTCCATCGTCTGGTGAGAATTAGCCCCTTTGATTCCAATAAGCGGCGCCACACTTCGTTCACTTCGATCTATGTCACCCCCGATATCGATAACGACATTGAGGTTGAAATCGACCCCAGTGACCTTAGAATCGACACCTACCGCTCCGGCGGAGCAGGGGGACAACACGTTAATAAAACCGACTCAGCGGTGAGAATTACCCACCTAAAAACTGGAATAGTAGTTGCTTGTCAAAATGAGCGGAGTCAACATATGAATAAGGCTTTGGCGATGAAAGTTTTAAAGAGTCGCCTCTATGAGTATTACCGTCTAGAGCAGGCTGAACAACAAGCTAAAGAGGCCAAAGAGAAGCGCGAGATTAGTTGGGGGAACCAAATCCGCTCCTACGTCTTTCAACCCTACACCATGGTGAAAGATCACCGCACCAATTTTCAAATGGGGAATATTCAAGCGGTAATGGATGGAGAGATTACCCCCTTCATCGAAGCGTTCCTTAGATGGCAGGCAGAGAGGTAGGGGATGGGTATAAAACGGGTAGGATTGACTATTTTAGCCCTATTACTCTTTTTCCCTCTAATGGGAGCCCCTTCTTTAAGGGTGGGTTACCTCCCAACTATAGCGGCTAATATTGAGAGTCCAATTGGTGAGCAGCTCTTTGCCTTCGCCACCAATGCCCTGTCGCAAATAGCGTGTGAAGAGAGTTTTAGAGAAAAGATTGAGGAGCGTCTAAATCGTCAAGAGTACCTTAAGTACCTCGAAGAGGCCCATAAACAGATTGCCAAAGGGGATGGACAAACTCCCCAAGGGGAGTATGAGCCGTTAGTGGTTGAGTTTGAAGAGACGATAGCAGGGGAGTGGATCTATCTTAAATTGCCTTTTGAGCTCATTAAGGGGGTAGAGGGGGGAGAGGCTATTTTAATCGACTACATTTTAAGTAGCAACGCCCTTGATACCCTCCTCATCTTTAAAATTGAGCGCCTCGACCGCTTCTATCGATTACGCTTAATCCTTCTAGACGAACTCCTTTATGATGCAATAGTTGAGCCCCAAGAGCTCTCAACCCTTACGGGGGACCTTTTTATAACGCTACTGAATCGCCTTGTCGACCCTAAAATCGCCCTTTTAGGGGTAGAAGGTCTCTCCTCAACGATCTCCTTGACAATTGATGGAGAGAAAAGAGACTCTTACGACAGGTTTATCCCCCTTGTGGAGGGTGATTATATGGTTCGAGGGGTAGCCCCTGGGTACCTTCCCCTTGAGAAAAAAGTTACTTTAGAGGCAGGCTCAATTAACCCCTTTACGCTAACTCTTGAAGCGATTGACCCTACACCTCTTTTATTAACCTCTATTACAGGAAGTCCAACTGTCCAAATTAGTGACGGTTTAGTCGCCTCTTTGCCCCTTGTCTGGCCCAACCAAAGGCCCCCCTACACCCTTTACGCCACCCAAGAGGGGCGCCTGCCCCTTGTAAAACAGGTTGGTACTGCTGTGGGTGAGATTGAGATTAACTTGAACCCCCTTTGGATGGAGCAAGGGGTAATAATTCGTAGCTCACAAAATAAGTTTTACCAGGCATTAGGGAGGAGTTTAATCCTTGCCGGTGGGACCATCTTGGTCGACACTTTAAGTCGCACCTTCTCCCAGCAACCTTTGTGGCAACCCCTAGTTTGGGCGACATTAGGGGCCTTTGCCCTATCGACTTTTGATGCTTCTTACCAATTATTTGCATATTACCAAAAAACGAAGTATAGTTCCCAATAGTTTAGATAAGGAAGAGCGATGAAGAAAACCTTTGGAGCCAAATTAAAAGCTTTTTTCAAAATACCAACATTCAATGAACAGTTCTTTGAAGAGTTTGAAGATATGTTAATTGAGGGCGATTTAGGGGCACGTACCGCTATGGAGATCTCCGATGCGGTGAGGGAGAGAGCTAAAGAGGAGAAGAAGAGCTCTGCCGTTGAGATTCAAAACCTCGTTAAAGAGGTGTTAAGGGGTAAAATTGAGGCCTATGAGCCCACCTTAATAGAGGGAGAAACCAACCTTTTTCTAATTTTAGGGGTCAATGGGGTGGGAAAAACAACGACCATTGCCAAAATGGCCACCTATTACCAAAATATGGGTAAATCGGTTCTCCTTTCAGCTAGTGATACTTTCAGGGCTGCCGCTATTGACCAATTGGACCTCCACGCCCAACGTACCGGAACGCGGATTGTGAAGCAGGGGCACGGAGCCGACCCCGGAGCTGTAATATTTGATGCAATTCAAAGTGGTGTTGCTCGAAAAGATGACCTTATCTTGGCCGACACTGCCGGAAGGATGCACACTAAAGATAACCTCCTTAGGGAGTTGCAAAAAATAGACAAGGTGATTACCTCACGCCTTCCCAAGGGGGGTAATTACAAACGATTTCTGGTAATCGACGCCACTACCGGACAAAATGGGGTCTCCCAAACTGAACTATTCAATCAGGCAATTGGGATTGATGCCATAATCTTAACTAAATACGACTCCCAAGCTAAAGGGGGGTCTTTAATCCAAATCGGAGAGAGGTTCTCTATCCCTATTGCACTAGTAGGTACTGGTGAGAAATATGGGGATTTAGAGCTCTTTGACAAAGAGAAATTTCTCAATACCCTCGTTGGAATAGAGTGATGGATAGAGGGCGGTGGTTTGTTGCGTTGAGCTTGGGGGTGGTCCTCTCCCTCCTCCCCCTCAGTGGGGCTACCTATCGCTCCAACAGTTTGGGGCAAGCACTTGAATTGGACCCTAGTGGATCGTCCTACTACTCCCTTGTCGTTGATGAGGGGAAGTTGCACACTAACCGGGCCCTCTATGAAGAGGGGCGCTTGATTAAATCGGAGCAAATTACCACTAGTGATACGGGGCAGGAGGTCTTAACCAAAGAGTACTCGCTCACTGGCCAACTCCTCAAAGAGGTGATCTCAACCTACGAAGGAGGGCTTCCCCAAAGGATTATAAGTCGTGAAGGCGAGAACCTCTTTATAACCCTCTACAACTATGCCGAAGGGCGCTTAATAGAGCAGAAAGAGTTGATTAACGGCGAATTAGATAGTCTCACCACCTTCTACCGGGGAGAGGAGGGGCTCCTTTCGGGAATTAGGGTTATTGAAACCAATGGTGGATACGAATGGAGCACTTTTACTAAAGAGGGGACTAACCCCTTATATGGAGAACAGAGTGGTGTTAATGTCACCACTTTAACCTACTACCCCCACGATTTAGTTGTGCGCAACGCTTGGGTCAATGAAAACTGGGAGGTTAAGAGTAGTGTCTTTTATGACGAGGCGGGACGCCTAGTTGTAAGTGAAGAGCGCCTTGATGGGTGGATAAAGAAGTACTATGGTCCCGATGGGATGTTGGTTGAACAGCACGAAGGAGAGGGGGAAGAGGCTGAAGTTATTCAAACCTTCTTCTACGACCCTTACGGGGTATTAGACCACTCGATTGAGTTGGTTAGAGAAGGGGTGGGGGAGAGGCGCTTAGAGCGCTGGTACAAAGAGGGCAATTTAGAGACCCAGACCGAATGGCTCGACTCAGTCCCCGTAAAAGCGAGTCGCTTCCTCTTTGATGGTACAACGGTAGTGACCCTCTTTGAGGCGGGGCGCCCCTATGCCGATGTCACTTACGCCCCTGATGGGAAGAGGGTTTTAAGTTTAGAGTACCGTAAGGAGAGGTGATGGTTACCCCCAAAATTGCCTACCGCTACGCATTCTCTAAGAGCAATCGTCACCGTAGCGCCTCACTAATTATAGTGTTTGGGCTAGCGATCGGGATGATGGCTTTAATAACCCTTCTAGCTTTGATGAATTCTCTCCAAAGTGACCTGCTCGACCAAGTTAAATCGATAGAGTCTTTCCACCTCCAACTCTCAGTTACAAGTAACGAAAATATTGGAGAAATAACCCAAAAAATAGCTCTTCTAGAGGGTGTTGCAGGGGTCTATCCCCATGTAAACACCCAAGTTATGGTGGGCTCCTTACGCAATGGAGAGAGCTCCACGGGGCGCCTCAGAGTTGTTGATGAGACGATCTGGCTAGAAGAGAACCCTTTTATGGACCACCTTTTCTTAGTTGATGGGCACCCCCCAAAAGGTGAAGAGGAGGTCGCTCTCAGCTCTACTATGGCCTATAAATTGGGGACTCGTGTTGGCGACGAGTTGCAAATTACAATCTTGGTACCTGGAAGAACCGCTCCATTAGCTCCTGTTAACTTCTCCTTCAGAGTGAGTGGCCTCTTTACCACCTCCTTAAGTGAGTTTAATGAATCGACCCTTATAACCTCATCACAACCCCTTTTAGAGAGGATTGGATTGCAACGTATCGCCTTTGGTCTCTATCTAGAAGGGAGGGCCATTAACAACTCAAAGGGGGTTATAGCTGATTTGAAAGAGCTCTTCCCCCAAGGCGAAGTGAAGAGTTGGCAGCAACTTAATAGCGCTTTTTATTCGGCCTTAACCCTTGAAAAGGCGATGATGTACCTTTTCCTCTCCTTTATGTTTCTAATTTTAGGGGTCAACATGAAGAGCGCTGCTTCGCGCCTCCTCTTTGTTAAGCAACGTGAATTGGCAATTTTAAGGGCAGTGGGGGCCCCTAAAAAGAGTTCTCTTAAAATTTTTATTCTCCAATCGCTCTTAATAACAAGTTTAGGGCTCGCTTTAGGGGTGGCATCCGGGGTGCTCCTCTCAACCCATATTGGCAGGGTCTTCTCTTTCTTCAATAGGGTTCAATACCTCTTTACCCGGCGTAATAATCCCCTTTTGACCTACCCCTTCACAATCACAATAGTTCCCCTTGAGATAGCTATTGTTGCCCTGGTAATCTTGTTGTTATCGCTACTATTCACCTATTTTGGGTGTCGCTCTCTCCTAAAGAGGGAGCCGATGGAGTTATTGAACCATGAGTGAAGTGTTGTTACGGTTTGAAAATGTTTCCAAAATCTACCCCTCGGGGTCGAGCCACCTCACAATCTTAGAAGAGCTCAATTTCTCAATTGAGGCGATGAGTTCAGTGGCAGTTGTGGGTAAAAGTGGCTCTGGAAAGAGTACTCTCCTCAATTTAGCTGGGGCTTTAGATCGTCCCACGAGTGGCAGAGTCCTCTTTAAAGGTGATGATATCGGCAAGATGGGCGACAAAGAGCTCTCTCTTTACCGTAACCGCCACATTGGATTTGTTTTCCAATCCCATATCCTTTTAGAAGATTTTAGTGCTCTAGAGAACATCTCAATCCCAGCTCTAATTATGGGGGAGAGTGCTCGGGTGGCTAAAAAGAGGGCCTATGAACTATTAGAGAGGGTAGGCTTGAGAGGGAGAGCCCACCATAAGCCCCAAAAACTTTCGGGTGGGGAGCGGCAAAGGGTAGCAATCTGTCGCGCCCTAATAAATGGTGCCCAGCTAATAATCGCCGATGAGCCGACAGGGTCTCTCGATGAAGCCTCAAAAGAGGAGGTTGAACACCTCTTACTAGAGATGGTCAAAGAGGAGAAGCGTACCCTTTTAATGGTGACCCACGAACAAGCCTTAGCCCAAAAGTGTGACCACCTCTATCTCCTTCAAAATAGGGGGCTCACCCTTGTTTAGCTCTTGGCTCTTCTCGCATCTTCTCTTCCCCTCAAAAGAGTTGATTTACCAAAGGCGGCGTCTTTTGAGGAGTGCCCTTTTAATTGCACTGGTGATGATTCCCCTCGTCTTGGCCCTCATCTTCATGGATGGGATGATGCAGGGGATTACCGACAAATATATCTTACTCCAAGATGGGCACCTTCAATTCTATAACCTAGATGAATTAGATGATCCTTTAGTTCAAAGTAGTGATTTAGTCACTAGTGGCTATGGGATAATCTACTCGCGTGATAAGAGTGCTGAGGTTAAGTTGAAAGGGGTCAAGGAGGACTATTTTAATAGTCAACGCTGCGCAGAGTTAAAAATTAAAGAGTTTAAAGCTGAGAGTACGGGGAGTGTAGCCCAAATAATGGTGAGTGAAACCCTCCTGAAAGAGCTCAATGTCGAGGTGGGCGAGCGCGTTGCTTTTATTTTGATTCCCGAGGGGGAACAAAAGGGGGTTCGACCGATGCTAGCCCAAGTGGCTGCCACCTACAACACCGGTTACTATGAACTCGACTCTTCGCTAATCTTCTTGAACTATGAGGTGGCTAAACGGTATCTCCCCAATGGGGGGCGCTCCTACCTCGAGGTTTTGGTCGATAATAGGGGTAGTGGGCACCTTGATGAGTTGGGTGAGCGTTTAGCAAAAGGGGGGAGTTGGGCCTCATGGGACCAATTCAACCGTACTGTCTACCAAAATTTTGTCACTAGCCGACAAGTGATCTTGTTGGTCTTCATCCTTATTTTAGTGGTAGCTGGGGTCTATGTCGCTTCAGTATCAAATGAGTTAATCCAAGACTCTTTTCAAGCAATTGCCCTCTTTAAGGCACTGGGGGCTCAACAGAAGAGCATTAGGAGGAGTTACTTTTGGGCAGTGATGGTTGTAACCATCTTAGGCATTGCACTGGGTCTTGTTGTGGCGTTGGTGTTGGGTCACTACCTGAGTCCAATTTTGGTGTGGCTCTCTAAGCAAGGCTTTGAGGGGTTGCGTTACTACCTCCTCGACTTTAAGGTGGTAGTGGCTTACACAGACCTTTTATTTATAGTGGGATCTATGGTAATAATTGCGAGTGTTACAGTAATGTTTACCTTAAAGAGGATTAAGGAGATCTCTCCCCTCGAAGTGTTGCAACAAGATTGATAGAACGGTAGGCTCTAGAGATGAACTTTGAAATATTTGTTTTAGGGACAGGGGGGATGATGCCCCTTCCTGGACGCTTTTTAACCTCAGCTATGGTGCGCCGCGAGGGGGACCTCTTCCTCTTCGATTGTGGCGAAGGGACCCAGATATCGCTGAAGATGTTGGCCCTTAAATGGAAAAAGATATCAGCAATATTTATAACCCATATGCACGCTGACCATGTTACTGGCTTACCGGGGATGTTGATGTTGAGTTCCCAAGTTGAGCGTGATGAACCGCTCCATATCTATGGACCTCCCCGTCTTAAAGAGTATATTGACCAAACCCGTCGTATCCTCGATATGTATATCAACTACGAAATTGTGGTCCACACCGTTAGTGAGGGGCGTGTTCTAGAGACCCCCGAATACACAATAGAGGCCTTTAAATTAGACCACACTAAACCCTGTTTTGGTTATACCCTGCGTGAAAAGATGCGTCCTGGAATCTTCTTCCCAGAGAAAGCACTTGCTTTGGGAGTTCCCCAAGGCCCCCTTTGGGCTAAGCTTCAAAGTGGTACCCCCGTTGAAGGGGAGGGGGGCAAGCTTATCCACCCCCACGAAGTGATGGGAGAGTCGCGTAGTGGTCGGGGCTTCTCCTTTGTCACCGATACCCTCTACTCCCCCAAGATTGCCCACCATGTGAAGGGGGTTGATCTCCTCTTGTGTGAAGGGATGTTTGAAGATGCCCTCCTAGAGAGTGCCCTAGAGAAGAAGCATATGACAGCCACTCAGGCCGCCCAAATAGCCCTTGATGGGGAAGTTGAGAAGATGGGTCTTATCCACTACAGTCCCCGCTATAACGATTGGGAGCTAAAGCGACTCCTTAAAGAGGCTCAAGAGATTTTTCCTAAATCATTTTTAGCCCGCGATGGGATGGTCTTTAATATCCCCCTAAAGGACTAGCGAGTCGTCGTAACTTATAATCGAATAGTCACCCCGCTCGAGCGAGAGGTTAAAGGCAACCTTCACCTCTTCAAGAAGCTTGTTATCATCAACTCTCCGTCCAGATAAACTGGTCAGCCCAATATTGAGCCCTTCAGCGCTACTCTCGTGTAGGAGAGTCGTTAAGAAAGAGCGACTCACTTGGCGGCTATAGAAGGGGAGAATAACATAGAGGGTCCCATCATCGGCTGGATAGGTGAGTCCTCTCAGTTCAAGTTCAGTTGAGATGTTACGTGAGAGACGGGCTAGCGATAGGTTGTAGTCAAACTGTAGCGCACTCTCCAGCTCACTATTTAAGCGCTCATAGAAGGTGTTGCTGATAGAATCGACAAGCTCACCAGTCGTGGCTTCAATTGGAGCTAAGAGTTGAGCGATATCAGAATCGGCTTTAATTGGGTAGGGGTAGTCGTTAAAAAGAACCGCTGGCGAGGTGTAATCGACCTCCATTTTAAGCGGGGTGGGAACAACTCTTTTGGGACGTTCAACAACAGGGGTGATTAGCTCTTCCACAACAGGTGTGACGGGGGCCGCTGGTTCTACTTCGACAGGGGGAACAAATGGAGTAGTAGCTACTTCCGCCCCAACTGGAGTAAGTGGAGGTGGAATAAAAATATAGTCCTCCTCAAGGGGGAGGTTATAAAGCGATGCGGTGTAGTGGTCGAGTTCTAACTCATCTTCAGGGTCGGTTTCTTTAGGAATATAGGGGGGGTAGGCGATGAAGAGGGTTAAGAGAATCAAAAAGGCGATAATTATAGGGAGAAACTTAACAACGTTACCGTAGATTAATAGATTGGCAATTGGCGTGTTGGGGACAATGTAAAAATAGGTGAAAAGAATTACACCTACTAACAATATCAGTGTTATGATTGAAGTAACAAAGATGGTACCAAAGTTACCCTTAGAGGGTTGTTTTTCCATTGGCTATCTCCTTTTCCCTATTTTGCTCTCCCTTTACAAACAACGTGAGCAACTATATGGTGGGTATTATACCGTTTAGACCAAATTATGACAAGGAAATATATATTTTTGTTTATAGTAGCACTAATTACCTCTTTTTCCCTCCTATATGGAATTTTTGGAAACAAAGGAGTTGTTGTTAACCGCGCTTTGGAGCGTCAGTTATCTGTTGAAAAAGAGTTGCTTAAAGTTCAAGAGACCCAATTAGGGACACTAGAACGCCTCTATGAGGAGGTATGGGAACGCGACTCCCTCTTGGAGAAGGGTAAGCGGAGTGGCTATGCCCAAAGGGGAGAGGTGGTCTATTACTTTTTCAACTCACAAGGGGAGAGTGTCGTTGAGCGGGTCGAAAACGAGGGGGAGATGGTAGTTAATGCCCCTCTAAAAGCCCCCTTTAAAGGGCTCTCTACCCCTCTGATTGCCCTTATCTCTTTTGCCTTAGTTACCGTTACAGCAGTTTTGATTAAAGTGATTAGTTCTAGACGAAAGAGGTGAACTAAACTAGATTACACCTATGGTTGTCGAAAAAAGTGACCCCAATAGCTTACCTCTCATTGCCAATCACCTAAAGGGGGGTGATTTGGTGATTATGCCCTGCGACACGATCTATGGGATTGTTGGGGTAGTTGACCTCTCATTAGCCAAACTTAATCAATTGAAGGGGCGCGGAGGTGAGAAACACTTCATCCAACTTGTAACGCTTGAGATGGCTAACTCAATTGCAAGGTGTCCCATTGATGAAGCTATCCTCTCTTTATGGCCGGCCCCTCTGACTGTGATTGTCGCCGATATATGGGGGGGGACGACGGCTATAAGGGTTCCAGCTGATGCATTTCTTATCGCTCTTTTAGAATTGGTGGGAAAGCCCCTCTATACCACTAGTGTCAACCTAACTGGAGAGCCCTTTCTAAACGCCTTCGATCAAATATATGGAGCTTTTAAAGCTAAGGTTTCTCTCTTTGTGAGGGGCGAAATTGGAGAGAATTCTCTCCCATCAACTATTTTAGATACGAGTGGTGATAAGTATAAAATTATCCGCCAAGGTTCTCTCGACCTCTCTGACATAATTATTCATAATATAAGAGATTAAAACTTAATTACCTGAGGTTCTTGCAAAATAGGAAAAAGCTTACATTTATAGTGTTGTCTTCTTTAGAAACCGTTTAGCCCTTTTTAAGTTTTGACAATAAAGCAAGAAATTGCTTAAATATATAGAAATGGACCCGTCAATCCTCTATAATGTTATTATCAACAAACAAATAGGGGGAAAGCAGGTCCATGAAAAGCATATCAGAAATCCTTGGTAGTTGCCAACTGTTACTCGACATTTCTTATGAAATTCAAGATGTTTTTGAAGGTTTTGTA
>Ga0172382_10013478_pt1 | contig 10524 bp, 6 predicted proteins | sample Leawel138RmetaG_FD_122245 | JGI IMG/M metagenome (GOLD analysis project Ga0172382, IMG submission 122245) | Leachate microbial communities from a municipal landfill in Southern Ontario, Canada - Leachate well 138R metaG | ecosystem: Engineered > Solid waste > Landfill > Unclassified | place...
TCTATACTACTGGAACTTATCAGTCTTCAGATGAAAGAATAAAAAAGAACATAAGCCCATTAATTGGAGCAGATATGCTTTCAAAGATCGGGCAATTAAGGCCAGTTCGCTTTCAGTTTTTAACTGAGGATGAACTACAAGGGAAAAGATTACCGGCTTTGAATACCAAAGAGGGATATCATATGGGACTTGTAGCCCAGGAGGTAGAGAAGATATTTCCCGAAGTGGTAATTGATGTTCCTCAACCAATTGAAGATGAAAATGGAAAAGTAAATGAAAAGTCGGAAATTGTAACTACCAAGGCAATCAACTATCAGGAATTAACAATAGCCTTATTGGCGGCAGTACAGGAATTGCAGGATAGGATTGAAAAGCTTGAACGTCAAATAGCAAAGGGAGGCAATTAATACGGCCCTTTTTTGTCTTGCATTAGTAAAGAGATTAATGTAAAAATAAGATTAGGAGCAAAATATGAGAAGGCTCGTTTTTATCGTTAGTTTTTTCTCGCTTCTTTACTGGAACCTATATGCCCAGGGACTTCCTGCATTTTGGAACAAGTTACCGAATGAGTTCTTAACTCAAGAACAATTAGAATTAATTAATGAGTTGAATAATTACACTGAAAAAATGGAAGAAAGCTCGCCGCCCCCTTTTATTCCCAGGACAATGGCAGAATGGGAAGAAAACAGGGAGTATTATTAAGTTGGGGAGATGATTCTTTTTCCGATGAACAACACGATGTTCTTTGTGAAATCATCTATCATGTTTTACAGGAAATCGATGCGAATATTTACATTGTATGCAGAAACGGTAATACTGTTGCCCAGTATCTGCTAAATGAGCATAACATTCAATCACCGAGAATAACATACCTGATTGAACCCCAATTAGGAGGAATATGGAGCAGAGATTTTGGTCCAATTACGATATATGAAAACTATGTTGATAACTTCAGTTTTATGGATTGGCAGTATTATCCGAATGTGGGCGGTGAAACGGGCGATGGAGAAGTGCCCCAATTATTAGCAGATTATCTAAATATACAAAGATACGAAAATAATGATATTGAATTTGAAAGCGGTAATTTCATGTGTGATGGTCATGGCACTGCTTTTTCTACTGATGGATATGATAATACCCATGAATTATTTAATGGAATAACAAGTAGCAGATGGTTAGATGTAAATCCGCTTCCTTTTCCTTATCCTAATTACAATACTGACCATATCGATATATTCATGAAAATGTTGGATGAAGAAACAATCCTTGTCGGAAGATTCAGCGAGGGAGACAATGACTATGGTCTAAACGATGATATTGATGCTAATATTGCTATGATACAAAAACAATGCGAAACTCACTTTGGCAGGCAATATAAAATTCACACCATTCCCATGCCATCTCCGACCCTATATGATTGGGGAGACGGTCTGGGTTGGACTTTTAGATCATATACCAATTCACTGATAATCAATAAATTAGTTTTGGTGCCAACTTATGACCATATCAGGGATAATGAAGCGATTGCTATTTATGAGACACTCATGCCAGGATATACCGTCGTGCCGATAAATTGCACAGCCCTCGATGGATCTGGTGGAGCCATTCATTGTGTCACAATGGGAATCGGGGCTTCCAGCCCCATTTATATCGAACATGCAAAGATACGCGCGTATAAAGCTGATGAGGATATTGATCATACAGGACCATATGAAATCAGAGCTTTAATGAAAAGTCAACCCGCTATTTCGAGTGCATTTCTCTACTGGTCAAATTCACCGGGAAAAGGGTATCAGCAATTACCGCTCGTACATTATGGATCTGATAATTACTTAGCATATATTCCGCCTCAAGCGCCAGGCAATACGGTTTACTACTACCTTTCCGCGTCCAATAATGAGAAAACAGTCACCAAACCCATCCCGGCAGATGATGGCGCTTACATTGGATTTCAAGTGGACGCTGACGCCAATCCTCCTGTTAATTTGAGTTTTTCCGATGAGGAAGTCAAATCAGGGATCGAGGTTGAATTCCAGGCATCCAATTCGATTACGACTGGTTCCAACTATGTTATTAAAAATGGAGCGGATGTAACTTTTACGGCAGGAAACTCAATCACTCTGAATGGAGGGACTTCGATCGAACTTGGCGCGACATTTAGTGCAGACGTTGATCCGAATTTTATTGGTAGCATGGCAAAAAGGGTGTCAGCTACCGGTGAATCACCGAACAGCGCGCGTGCACAAAATGAGAGTGAAGAACAAGGAGGAAAAGACCAGCATTCCCATCAAGAAAATATACCTATGCAATTCAATCTTTTACAGAACTATCCTAACCCCTTTAATCCGACTACGACAATCCAATATACACTCAAAGAGGGGTGTCATGTAATTTTAAAGGTCTACAATATCTTGGGTCAGGAAGTTCGAACACTGGTCAATGAATATCAGCCAGCCGGTTATAAAGCAACTATTTGGGATGGTCGAAATAGTTCAGGGCAGCCAGTTCCCAGTGGTATTTACCTGTATAAAATAAGAGCCGCTGATTTCACCGAATATAAGAAAATGGTATTAGTTAAATAGGGTGCTGTTGTTTTATATGAATGAAATGTATAAACTAAATTGAACATTAAAACAAAGAAAGGTTTATGCAATGAAGTCAATAATGTTTATTTCAATACCTCTCATTTTGTTGTTACTTTTTAGCTGTGGTCCAACCGAGCCGGATAAAACGCCTACCTGGAATCTATGTTGCACCTTGCCTAATAGCGGTGTATATAAAGACATTTTTTTCATCGATGCCGATGAAGGATGGCTGGTTGAGGAATCTGATCAAATATTTCATACCAGTAATGGCGGCGGAAGTTGGGAACTTCAAAACTCCGGTAACCGTGATCTAGTTACTGTTCATTTTCTTGACAAACAATACGGCTGGGTAACAGGACTTAGGGCTGCTTATTATACCATCGATGGTGGTAAAATATGGAATTACGTTGATTTGGTGAATTATGGAGCTATCTGGATGCCATGCACTGAAAAAGTATTTTTTATTGATAGAGAAAACATCCTGTTGTTATCTTTAACAGGAACAGGTTATTTTAAAGTAAGCTGCTGTACTTTCAATGTGAATAGCGCTAAATTCACCTGGTTATCTTCACATTATTTCCCCAATAATTTTTCGGCTATTACTAATCTGGGATATAAAGTATGGTTTGCTGATTTAGCAAATAATATTTATCTATCCACGGATGGCGGGGCAACCTGGTCTACAGGGCATGTTGAGGCCGACTCATGTGGCTATATTTCTTCTATCAATGACATTTATTTTACAAATGAACAGGATGGCTGGTTTTGTTCGAACACCTCAGTCTATCATTCTGACGATGGCGGCAATAACTGGTATTACAAGTCTACTCTTCCTGATAGCAGTTTGAGTGGGATTTACTTCCAAAAAAATGAAGGCTGGGTCATGGGTGAGCAAATCATTTATTATTCATCCGATGGCGGTGATTCATGGCAGGAACAATATCGGGTAGATGAAGGCGAAAAGTTCGTAAGCCTCTCCTTTGTAAATAATTCCAACGGATGGGTATTGAGCGAGAGTGGCAATGTTTATCGGTATGGAATTGAGTGAGGATGTAAAAGGATTTATCACGTCGTTTTTTGTGACATGTTTTTATTTACTGATAACAAACTGGCTCTAACTATTCGCTGCAGCCATCGCTGGGAGCTGTTAGATTAAAATGAAGTTATACGAGTTTTTAGGAGATTTAAGAATATACAGAAGATCAATGCTTTGCCACCCAGCGTGGCTGAGCGTTACCTGTTAGAGCATAAAACTACATAGTATAAAGCAATCTAAGCTAGCCTAAAAAGTTGTGGGAATTATAAGTTCAGGAATAAATCGTGGTGTTCTTAAATATATTTGTATAGTTAATCTTCTTCCGAATCAAGATATAAGATATTAAACTATACACTCTAACATTACCCTCACCATCTTATCCGGTGCATTAATTGATTTTAACGGACATACTCTGAGTTCATCGGGCGGGACAATATCTATCAATATCTATTGAGAGTGGCGGGATCATAACACTCAATCCCGCTAGCTATTTTGATATTTCCGGTACTGGAAGCACGTATGAAGTAAATGGAATAAATGTTGGTACAACTTTTAACGGCATTGGACAATCAATCAAAGCTATTCCGCCGTCTGGCTATGGTGTTGCCGGATGGAGTGATGGTGTTGGAGGAAATTACCGAGAGATAAATGGAAATATTACCGTTAATGCAAGACTAAAAGCCCTTCACAAATCCAATACCATTGCCGCTTGGGATAATACCAGCCAGCGGAAATTAATCCAGACCTCAGCCGGTGGAAATCCTCGCTGGCTTCATCAGGTTTATACCAGTGCCGGCCATGTGTGGCTTGAACACTCCGGTGATGGCGGCAGTACCTGGACGCTTGGCAATAATGGACAGCCCTTAGATGGTACCGCCGGTGGCAAGTGCCCTTCGATTGCCTTCACTACCCATTATACAGGTTCAACGACAGATAATTATATCGGTGTCGTCTTGCAGGAGAAATAATCTTATAAAAAAACTCTTGATTTTACCCTCCTATCATATAGATTATACCAGAAGCAAGAAGAGTCTTCGATGAAACCAGAAGAGCGGAAAACCGTAGGATTTTTTATTTCTAACTCAGAAGGGAAGGATTGTAGGAAAGGAATGGATTTGTCTCGAGATTCAGATTTCCAAACAAACAATATTCCGGTCAATCGGAACAAATCAAATAATGGCAACTTTAGGAGCAGTGGTAGGATTCCTTTTAAGGTTTATAAGCCTGAAAATTATGCGGGCTTACTGTCCCTTACCATTTCTCTTTTTTTCAAATATCAACTTTTCTGCCAGACAGGAGGGGCTAAATTTATTTTCCGTGTTTAGAAATATGTGAGCTAATTTTAGGAGTTAAAAATGCAACTCAAAAAACCGCTCAATACCCGCGCTTGACTATGATAGCAGTCCGGGCGCGGGAGCTATTCGCCAGAGGCGGAAACACAACGGTTGAAATTATGATGAAATGAGTGTACTTTCAATTGTGAAAAGAAAAAAATAAGGAAAAACGATGACCTCTGACAAGAAATTCAAACTACTCCTGAATACTATGATTGTGACTGTTCTATCTCTACTTTTATTCCTCTCCAGCTGTCCCGAAGAGCTGGATTACTATGATGATTCCGATACTACCAGCCATGATTTTCTATGGGAAACCTATACTTTTGGTGATCTTGCCAGCAATGATCTCAATGATGTTGTCGTAATAGATGAGAACAACATCTGGGCTGTAGGTGAGATTTTTGTTTACGATCCGGATTCCTCCTGGAATGGCACCGGCATAGAGACCTTTAATGCCGTCCATTGGAATGGAACCGAATGGGAATATATCCACATACAAGGTAGTCTTATGAATGATGCCGGCCCACTTTATAGTATCTGGTATTTCGATGAATGCAATATTTGGGTCACTACTTTCGGATTACCTATTCATTGGGATGGAAACGAATGGACTTTATATCATATTCAAAATATGGGTATTGATGCCAGCGCCGGTTATGGTATCTGGGCGTCTTCTCCTTCTAACATTTATTTCGTAGGGTATAAGGGTTCGATTGTCCACTACGATGGTAAGAATTTCAGGAAGTTAGAGAGCGGAACGACTCTGGATATTCGGGATATTTGGGGAGCCAAAAATAAACGTAGCGGAAAATGGGAAATCTTGGCAGTTGCATCCAACGATCAGGACAAATGCCTGCTTCGCATCCAGAATAAAACGGCTACTAAACTCTCCGTTAGTGGTCTTTCTAATATTCTGGATGGCATATGGTTTGTTCCAAATTATCAATATTATGTGGTAGGCGCCGGAATCCATTATAAATCCAAACTGGATGATTCTCCCTGGAGTTGTTATGCCAGTGGAGAAGTTACCAGTTATCAATCACATAGAATATCAGGTGCTGGAATAAATGATATTTTTGTAGTTGGTAGTTATTGCGAAGTGGTGCATTATAATGGTTCGACCTGGTACAATTATAGAAATGAAATTCCATTGGCAGGTGGAGCATTTGGAGGTATATCAGTTAAAGATAACCTTGTCGCCATATCTGGATATATTGGCAGGGAGGCCGTCATCATTATCGGTAGAAGACAATTATGAAAACCAATTAAAAACTAAATCACAAATCAATTAGAAGCTTGAAAAGAGGATGCTATGAAAACGAAACAGAATTCATTAATTATAGTTTTTATTTTTCTTGTTATTGTATTTAAAATTACTTTGGCTGAGACCGTATATATCAGTCCATCTTCTTTGACGATCATTCAATATATAGAAGATGGTATTACTGGATATACTACAGGAGGAAATTATCAAATTGGCCGGTTGGATGAATCTGGCGTCCAGATTCGTTATCGGACAAGGTATGAATTTTATTTGGCAAGCGTACCCTATGACGCCCGAATTGATTCGGTAAAAATATCGTATAATATTAACAACGGGGGATCGAGTTCAAATAAAGCTAGATTTGTCAAATTACCAGACGAGTATTATGGTGAATCAGACCAGTGGGGGAGATTTACAAGTTCAGGAACTGTTTATGCATCTAATTTGTCTTATAATCAAGATTATCCGGATAAAAAGTATTCGCAACTAACTGCAGACGTTACTACCGCTATCCAGGGAGACCATTTCTTTTGTATTGGATTTATGAGTGAAAATGAAAGTACGAACGGAACTTATGCTAACGTTTATATCAGTTTTATCACGGTTTATTATTCGCCAAAAGTTACAGTAACGATTCAAAATAGTTTTGGCGATGGTAAGGTAGAGATAGACGGTCAGCTACAAGATTCTCCCTATGCGTCATCTACCTGGTATGCAGGTGATTCGCATAATATTCGTGCTTACACTCAAATAATAAATGCTATTACCTATCCTTTTCCGACACCAGGAACATGGAAAAATATCACCACGGGTGAAGAAAAAAGTCAGATAAATAACAATACTCCTATTTCTATCAGTCCCGGGGATAATTGCATCTGGCAGGCAAATTTTAATCCAGCAACAGCTAATATTATTGTGGATCAAAAACTCAGCAGTGGAGCTTCTACTGGAAGTATTGGTCTTTGGACAGGAGCTAATTTCACAGAATATTCTGTTCCCAAGTCCTTTAGTTTTCCGTTTTCATCGAATCAGATTCTTCGGGGAGAACAGCAGATAACCTCACAAGAAAAATATAACTATTGGGAGAAAGGTCAAGATCAAGATAATGATGTAAAAAATCATCATGTTTTTCAGATTGACCAAAGTATCCCCGGTTATTTAACGGCAAGATTCAAACCAACTTTTGGTGGTATTAGCATTCAGACCAATTTCTTTGAGGTTTCAGAAATCTATAATAGTAATATTCAATTTAAAGATCCCTGGTTTATCGATTATGCAGATCCGAATTGTGGTAATAATTACCGCAATCGAGGAAATGATGCCGTGTTCAGGACACGTACTACCCCATTTGTAATTGATTATTCGACAACTTATGAAAATAACCAATCTTATAAGGGTGTATTCCTGAATCAAAATCCAAAATTTGAAGATAACATTCCCATTTACAGCCTGAAGGTTCCTCAACCCCATACAGTCAACTTGGGTGGTGCTATCGGTGTACGCCCGGTTTACTTCCTGAACTGGAGTTATGACGCTAATAAGGCTACTCTCAAGTATCCCAATGCCAGTGAGACACCGGTGGTATTTAAAACTTCTGATGCGACCATTACTGCCAACCTGAAAGCCTCTCTCATTTCCTCCAGTTCCTCAGCTTTTTCCAACGATAGCCGGCGTAAGTTTGTTCGTACTCAAGATGGCTGGCTACATATGGTTTATGAGAGTGAGGGACATATCTGGTACGAAGCCAAACCGCCGGATGGTGATTGGCGTCTAATAAAGGTGCCTGGTAATAATGGTCATCCTTATCTGGATGTCAACGGCGGTAGTTCGCCGGCTATGGACTGTTATAATATTGACGATTGGAATGAATACCGGGTTTATATTTCTTTCAAAGAGGGGAATTATATCCAAGTTTATCGTTTTGCATATTACTCGTATGCTAACAATTATGCTTACGACGGTATGTGTAATTTATATATTGCTGAATCCTTCTATTCACCTAATATAGCCAGTTCCAAAGATGGATTCTTTATGATCGTTTATAAAACGTCAAGTGGGATTAATTATCGTTTAGGAGCAGGTGAGCCAGGAAATGGTATATGGATTTTACCAAAATATGGTATTATTAGTGGAACAAACAGCAATTCTGAAAGCGCGGCAATCTCTGGTATTAGTTTGGAAACAGGTTGGTCAAGTTTTGATATAGCCTGGCTACAGCTAACCCCACCACCACCTGCCCCGCCGCTGGTTTCGGTTAAATACTGTCAATTAGAATATGATCATTTGTACAACAATGTCACCTATTCAGCTCCTCCTCAGACTGTTTCAAGTAGTTCAATGAAAATTAATTCCAATCCCTCGATTATCAGTCTGCCGGACGTACCTCGCATTGGTTGGATAGCGGATATGAGTGGCACATATGATCCCTGGCAAACTTATGCAACCATGTGTAAAATATATCCATCCATTTCTTATAATATGTATAATTATCAATCTAAATCGGCATCCATTAATAAACTAGATAATGATTCAAAATATTATTTCACCTGGAGTCAGGTCTATTATATGTATGGCTGGATTAAAAACAACTTCGCGGTTTGCAGCACAAGCCCTAATGTTATTAAAAATCTTAATACTTGGGGACAGGATCTTCAACTTTGCAATGGACCCAACAGCAGTAATATGTATGTTTTATCTTTTTATCCTTATTCCACACCATATTATTTTGTGAAATCCAACAGTCTGGGAAGCGCCGGATTGGGTAAAACTACGGAGTATCCTTATAGTGGCAAGCGAGGCATAGTTCTTGAGAATAACAATGCGGGATTGTATTATTCAATTGGCAACATTGCAGTTGATGGCGTGTCCATTAATTTTATTCCAAATGTCGATGAGATATCCAAAAGAGGCAATCGTGATAGTGTAAAATATCACGGAAGTAAATCTATTTATAATAACACAGAAACTGTTAATGGGTTGCTAGTTTCTGAACCGTTTGACTTAAAAAAGGATTCTCAAATCGAATTCAATGATTATTTCGGAGTAGCGGATTCTGTAGCCGGAGTATCGGTTCTTGGAGAAAATGGCTATATCACTTTCAAGGTGGAATTATTAGATGATGCGTCCGATAAGGTAATCGGAACAATTAAGGAATCTGAATTCACCATAAGAAACCTACGTCCGAATGAGTTGTCCGCTTATAAGTTATCACGAGGTTTACCAGCCGGACGAAAAGTAAAAATCAGAATTGTTCTATCAACCAATGTTGAAAATCCACAATGGTCAATTATTGACGATTATATGGATTTAAAAGACGGCTTGAAAAAAATATCTGCCAAAGAGATTTCTCTGGAAAGCTCAGAATTTATCACAGATTATGCTCTTCATCGAGCCTATCCCAATCCGTTTAATCCGAAAACGACCTTTCGGTTCGATCTTCCTGAAGAGACACACGTCGAGATCGTGGTTTACGATCTAATGGGTCGCGAAGTCTGGAAATCAGCCAAAACACATTACTCCGCCGGAACCTATTCAGTTGTCTGGAATGGCGTCAATCAATCCGGCCAGCCGGTCGGGACTGGAATGTATATCGTCAGACTGAAATCACTCAGGTATTCTGCTACTCAGAAAGTATTACTTATGAAGTAGTTCCGTTTAAAAATCCTCCCTGAAGTGGTTTTCTACTACGAGGGTTTTATTTTTACCCATCGAATGCTTCTAAACCGATTTTATCCGCCGGGCAAAATTGGTTGCTGATACAGCCAAAGTTCATCCTGTAAACAACGGCGTATCGCAATCAATAACCACAAATGACTACCAACGAATGTTGAGTAACCATTGAATAATGTATTTTATCTTCTCTCTGCTATATTCACGTACTCACGTTCTGGAGTAACATTTTTATATGCCGGTCGAATGATACGGCGCGACTGCGGATTGAGTTCCTCCAGACGATGGGCGCACCAACCAGCCAGTCGGCTGACGGCAAAAATCGGAGTATAAAGCTCCGGCGGAATTCCGATACAAGAATAGACAAATCCCGAGTAAAAGTCAACATTGGCGCAGACGATTTTAGATTTTTCGCGTCCCTTGAAATCCGCGAAGACCTGAGGCGCAAGTTCTTCGACTAAATTATAGAGATGAAATTCCTCAAGACGATTTTTTTCTGTCGCCAAATCTGCAGCTTTGCTCTTTAAAATTTTCACTCGCGGATCGGAAAGGGTATAAACGGCATGTCCAAATCCATAGATTTTACCGACGTGATCCCCGACTTCTTTTTTCAATATTTTCATTAAATAATCA
>Ga0172382_10013480_pt1 | contig 10523 bp, 9 predicted proteins | sample Leawel138RmetaG_FD_122245 | JGI IMG/M metagenome (GOLD analysis project Ga0172382, IMG submission 122245) | Leachate microbial communities from a municipal landfill in Southern Ontario, Canada - Leachate well 138R metaG | ecosystem: Engineered > Solid waste > Landfill > Unclassified | place...
ATTTCGATCGAACCGGCCAGGTCGCCTGATGGGGTCACTTCCCAGTGCGTCAAGCTACCGTATCGCCCTTCGCGTGCCGCATAGGCATGGGCACCCGCTTCGACGGCGCGGGTATCGTTGCCGGTGGCCATCACCACTGCGGTCACCCCGTTCATGATGCCTTTGTTGTGCGTCGCCGCCCGGTAAGGGTCGGCCGCGGCGAATTCGTAGGCGCTGATCATGCCGTCGCGCACGTCTTCGCCGCCAATGTCCTCGCTGCGCCATACGCAGCGTGCCCGCGCCAGGCGGCGGTCGGCCAGGTTCGACAGAATGCGCAGGTAGACTCGCCCGCCCGTCCATTGGGCGATGTGTGGGGCCAGCGTCTCGGCCATGGTATTGACGGCATTTGCGCCCATGGCATCGCGTGTGTCGATGATCAGGTGTGTGATGACCATGGAACGGGGCCCTGAGCGGATGACTCGTACGTCCAGCTCGCGAAAGCCTCCGCCCAGTTTGACCAGGACGGGATCGCAGGCGTTGCAGATTTCCCGGATGTCTTCCAGGCGTTCAAGAATGGCCAGGCGGCAGTTTTCCGGGTCGGTGATGTCCACCAACTGAATCTGCGCAATCATGCGCGTGCCCGACATTGATGTGATGAAGCCGCCGGACTCATAGCATTGGCGCCCGGCGTTGCAGACGGCGGCCACGACAGAGGATTCTTCCGTAGCCATGGGTACCAGGTAGTCCCGGCCGTCGATCAGCAGATTGGTAGCGATGCCCACCGGTATGTTCATGGTGCCGATGGTGTTTTCGATCAGACGGTCGGCCAGATCGGCCGGCAGATTCCCCGTATCGAGAAAATGTTCGGCTACGCTGCGGTCGGTGATACCGGCGAATTCCAGTGTCTTGTCGATGCGGTCGGCGATCGGCAGCTTGTGGAATCCGGAGATGCGCGAAGAAGGTTTGGTCATAGTGCTTGTCCTACATCAGAGTCGGTCGGTTCATGGTTCATGTCGGATTCAGTTCATCATTCTGGGCAGCCACGTAACCAGCGACGGGAACGCCGCGCACAGCAGCAGGGCGAGGATCTGCAGGCCCAGGAAGGGCGTAACGCCGCGGTACACCGTCCCCATTCCCAGATGAGGGGGTAGGGCACCCTTGATGTAGAACAGGGTGTAGCCGAAGGGGGGGCTGATATAGCCGACCTGGATGGTGATGGCATACAGCACGCCGAACCAGATATCATCGAAGCCCAGCGCCCTGACGATGGGCAGGAATACCGGAACCGTCATCAGGATGATGCCGATCTCGTCGAGCACCGTGCCCAGAAAGATCAGGATCAGCATCATGGCGGCCAGGATGACGTACGGGTGAACATCCAGGTTGGTGATGAAAGTCATCAGGGTATTGGCGCCGCCCAGACCGGTGAAAATGGCCACATAGGCTTTGGCGCCGATCGTGATCCACAGGATCATGGATGTCACGCGCAAGGTGTTGTGGCCCGCTTCCACCAGATTGCGCACACGTAGCTGGCCACGCACGGCGCTGGCGCCTATCGCCCCGACGACGCCTACGGCAGCCGCCTCCGTCGGCGTGGCGACGCCGAAGAAGATCGACCCCAGGATCAGGATGATCAGCAAGGACGGAATGATGATTGATTTGAGGGCGGCCAGCTTGACGCGCATGGGAACGGGCTCGCTCGTGCTGGGCGGTATCTTGCCTTCGCGAAAGTAGGCAATGAACAGAATGTAGAGGGTATAGATCACGGCCAGGATCAGGCCTGGCATGATGCCCGCGATCAGCATCTTGCCGATGGAAACCTGTGCCGTCACGGCATAAACGATGGTCAGGATCGAAGGCGGGATCAGGATGCCCAACGTGCCGGCGGCGCAAATGGTGCCGGTGGCCAGGGCGGGATCGTACTTGCGCCGCAGCATTTCCGGCAGGGCCAGCACGCCCATGGCGGTGACTGCGGCACCGACCACGCCTGTCATGGCCGCCATGACGACACAGATGAATACCGTGCCGATGGCCAGGCCGCCGCGCAGGCGGCCGAACCATAGCTCCATGGCCTTGTACAGGTCTTCGATGACGCCGGACCGTTGCAGAATGCCCGCCATCAGAATGTACAGAGGTATGCCCAGCAAAGCTTCGGACTGCATCGTGTCGAAGATTTGCAGCACGAGGATCACGACCGAGTCCGGATTCCAGAGCGTGACGGTCAGAAGCAGCGAGAGGCCGCCCAGTACAAAGGCAATCGGCAGCCCCGTCATCATCAGGGCCGTCAAGCCGCCGAACATCAGCAGCAGAATCATGTTCGACGTCATGCCTGTGTTTCCTGTGTATAGTTGCGATCGCTCAGCATCAACAGCTCGGCCAGGCTTTGCAGAGCCAGCAGCAGCACGGCCACCGGCACTGCAAACTTATAGGGCCAGACGGGTGGGTTCCATGCGGAGAACGAGGTTTCCCGGTATTCAAAGGCCTGCATCGCCAATGGCCATGCGTAATACAGCAGAATCACGCAGAACATGATGATGATGATCAGGTGAAAACCGTCCATGATGCGGCGCGTTTTCGGGGGCAGGCGTCGGTGGAACAGATCCAGACTGACGTGACCGCCCAAATGGAGCAGGTAGGGGCCGCCCAGCAGGAAATACGGCCCGAACAGCAGTACGGCCAGCTCCATGCCCCAGGTCGTGGGCGCATTGAAGGCGTAGCGGCTGATCACCTCGAACATCATGACGGGCACGACGACGGCCATCAATGTGGCGGCAATGGCGAACAGCACCCGGTTCAGGGCCGTAATGGCCCGGGCATACAGTCGGATTACTTTCATGGTCTTTGGCGATGGAGGTGTGAGCGCCTGTCGCCGTCTTGACGGCGGCAGGCAGGGTCATCGTCCGCGAATGGCTGAAATGGGATCAGGTCAGCAGGCCGAGCTGCTCCATGAACGCAATCTGGCTATCGACCATTTCCGTGGCGAGTTTTTCGCCTTTGGTTGCCTGGCGCCAGACGTCGATCACCTTCTTGCGGGTTTCTGCGACGTCGGCGAAATCCAGCGACGTCACTTCGACTCCCTGGGAACGGAAGGAATCAATTGCGTTGCCGTCGGCGACCAGTATGTGCTGGCGCAGCGCAGACGATACTTCACGCGCGGCGACGGCCAGCGCCGCCTTGAACGGATCGGGCAGCGCATCGTAGGCACGCTGGTTGGCCACGTAGCTGGCCGCGGTGGTGGGTTGATGCGGCCCCGGCATGATGATGTACTTTGCCACTTCGCCCAGGCCGGCTTCCAGGTTGGCGGTCAGGTCGCCGCGGTCAGCCAGGTCAATGACACCCTTGTCCAGGCCCGAATAGACCTCGGCCGTGGCCAGCGGAGTCACCGACACTCCCAGCGCACCCATGACAGTGGAGGCCAGGCCGACGAAGCGACCCTTTTTCCCCTGGAAATCGGCTATGGTCTTGATCGCGACTTTCGAGTGGATGGGTTCGGGGCCATACACTGTGGGCGCGATATAGAAGAGGCCTGCCGGTGCGTATGCCTGGCGTGCCAGATCCAGGCCGCCCAGCTCATAGAACCAGGCTTCGTATTGGTCAGACTCCGGGAAACCGAAAGGTACGGTGCTGGTGAAGGCCAGTCCGGGAATCTTGCCGGCTTCGTAGCCGTCGAAGGTCTTCATCATCTGGAAAGCGCCACCGCGCACGGCATCGAACGCCTGGTTGGCGGGCACGAGCTGGCCGGCCGCAAACAGTTCGATTTCAAACTGGCCATCCGTCAGTTCAGCGACGCGCTTGACGAATACCTGTTCAAATTTTTGTGGCGTTGTGCCCCCATCCCACAGTGCTTGCATGCGCCACTTGACCTTCGCTTGCGCACGAGCGGTGATTGGCGCTGCGGCCACACCTGCCAGCGTGCCGGCTCCAAGCGCCTTGAGAACGGAACGACGATTGACGGTACCCATTGCTGTGTCTCCTTTGTAAACATGCCTGGCGGCTGTCGTGTCCCGGGCGGACAATCTCAGGGCCGCCCTTCTTCGAAATGATTGGTAAAAAATGATAGAGCAACGATGGGTACAATAAAAGGTACAGTTTAACAATTTGAAGATAACTGTCCCTGTCTTTGATCCCGTACAGCGATGACCCGAATAGAGTCCGTGATGTGCTTTGTGCAAGACCATATTGCTGGCGGCCATTGGCCGGCAGGGGGGAAGATCTGGTCGATACGCGCCGCCGCCAAAACATTGCAGGTGTCCAAGAATACGGTCGCAGAAGCCTATGACCGGCTGGTCGCTCAGGGCCGGCTCGAGGCGCGTATCGGTTCGGGCTATTACGTCCCTCGGCAGGAACGCCGCGATGCGCCTCCCAAAGCGCTGTCCGTTGCGCATGCGGTCGATGCGGTCTCGCTGTTGCGCGAACAACTGGTCAGGCACTACGAGGTGCGAGTGGGCGAAGGCCGGCCCCCGCACGCCTGGGCGGGGCGTATTGACTTTCGATCCAGCTCGTTCAGTGGCACATCGGCGCGGGACGCCGATGTGCATGGATACGGCAACCCATGGGGATACATCCGCTTGAGAGAGCATCTGTCGCAGGCGCTGGGCGAGCGCGGAATCGGGGCTGCGCCCGATCAGATTCTGACGACGCTGGGAGCCAATCATGCGCTCGACCTGATCGTGCGCCAACTGCTCGAACCGGGGGACGTGGTGCTGGTCGATAGCCCTGGCTACTATCCCTTGTTCGCTAAACTGCATCTGTCGGGGGTACGCATGGTCGGCGTGCGCCGGCTGGAAAGCGGCCCCGACGTCGAAGACCTGCAGGCCAAGGCTGCGCAATACCGGCCCAAACTGTTCTTTACCCAATCGGTGGCGCACAACCCCACAGGCGGATCTCTGACCCTGCCGGTTGCCTACCGGGTGCTGCAGGCCGCAACGCAGCACAACTTCAGGATAGTGGAAGATGACACGTTCGTAGACATCGTGCCGCTATCGGCGCCCCGCCTGGCGGCACTGGACCAGCTGGAACGGGTGATCTATGTGGGGACGTTCTCCAAAACCTTGTCCGCCGGTTTGCGGGTTGGCTATCTCGCCGCCAACGAGTCCTTGACCGAGGCTTTGTGCGATCTGAAAATGCTGACCATCGCCAGCTCTGCCGATTACGTCGAGCGCATGCTGTACGAATTCATTGCGTCAGGCCACTACCTGAAGCATCTGCGTAAATTGCGCACCCGGGTGGCTCAGGCCACGGAGCAATCGCTCGACGTGCTGGAAGGGCTCGGGCTGGAGGTATTCTGCCAACCTCAGGCGGGCGGATTCTACCTTTGGGTATACCTGAGCGAGGGCGACGATGAGCGCAAGCTGGTGGAAGACGCATCGCTGCAGAGCATCTTCATCGCGCCGGGGGCGCTGTTCACTCCTGAACGCATGCACGATCGTCCCGCCATGAGGCTCAATATCGCCTACACCAATCATCCGAAATTCATTGCATTCATGCGGGAACGTGTCAAAGCCGGGCACATAATGGATTAGGCGGCCAGCAGATGCTGCCTCGGTTGGGTGGCGCAGCGGCGCTGGAACTTGTGGTAGAATCCTTTCCTTCCCCGACACCGCGTTCCCGCCTGGGCACGCCGGCATGACGGGCGGTTAGCTCAGTGGTAGAGCACTGCCTTCACACGGCAGGGGTCACTGGTTCGAACCCAGTACCGCCCACCAGGACACCCTCCCAACCGCACAGAGCCAAGACTCTGAGCCGGTAATTTTCAAAGTTCCGGAACCCATACGTACGGCGTGAGATCATTTCCATTTTATTGTGGAAGCCTTCGGTGATGCCGTCGGATTTGGAGAAGCGCTGTGGGCTAGGCATGGCAACGATTCACGAAAGGTCCTTTCAATTTCAGGCCCTCGTCCGAACTCGTGTGATTCAATCAGGCGATCAAAGGCAAAGATGAAACGCAAGTGAAGAAGCACATGGCTGCACTTGACGCAGCGATCCCTGTGAGGCGAATCAGTCGCCTCGTAGTTGAGTACGCAGCGTCCTCAGAGCATCCAGCCAGTAAGGGCGGAACCCATCGGGATTCTCGCTCATGGGAAAATGCCCAAGGTCTTTCATCTCGATCAGGCTGGCTTGAGGTATCAATGCCGCAAGCTTGCGCGTGTTATCGGGCGTGGCCGAATAGTCGTAGCTACCTGTCAATAGGTAGACACTGACCCCTGTCGACGCAAGTTGCTTACCGACGAGATCGCCGTCGAACTCGTTGCTATAGAAGCCAAGATCGCCGCGATAGATGCCGAATCCAGCTTGGCTGTATATCCAGCAAGCCTCGTCGCGATAAGGCTGTGGGCTTTTTGGGCCAAGCAGAGCACGTACATAGGACGGGTTATGCAGGCTTGCATTGATACGGGCGTCCGCCAACAGGGGGCTCTGACGCCCGGGCGCGCGCCATGGCGCCTCAAGTGCTATCACGCCCATCACCAGGTCAGGGCGTTGGGCCGCCAATACCAGCGCCATCGCTGCGCCCATCGAGCAGCCCATGATCACAGCCGGTGCCTTGACGACCTGTTCAAGGAACTTCACACATTCATCTAGATACGCCTGCTGAGTCAATAGATATTCTTGCCCGGCCGTCCAATTGGCCGGCATGCCGGATCGGCCATGCCCTGGCATATCAAAGGCAAACATGTGCCAGAGTTGAGCGACTTCGACGTCGGCCAACTGATGGCGGTATTGGCGGGAATCGGCACCGGCTGTATGAAGCATCACCAAGGGTATCCCGCTACCCGACTCTTCCCAATAAATCGGACTTACGGGCGAATGCGGTTCGTTGTAAGTTGTGTATTTCCCGGTAATGAGGGAAATATCCCGCTGCGTGCCGGCACCCTCGAATTTCTTCTTGCCCGAGTGTGCAAGTTCGATCATGCGCTCCAGTGCCGCCAGCAAAAGTGCCGTATTCAGATCGCTACCTGACACCTTGAAACGGTCGTTCTGCCGGATGATGGCCCCGAAGCTTTGCCAGCCCGGCATGACCGGGTCTGCACCAAGCAGCTCGGCCCATGTCTCGGCCGACGCCTCGATCGTGACATCGGCCTCTAGCGGTTGACCTTCACTGGTGACCCATTGCCACCCACTCGCGCCTGCCTGCAGACGCCAGCAAACACGCGGGGCCATCAGGAGCAGGGTGGATTCCAGGCCAGCGGCGACTTTATTGAATACGGCGTCCGCCACCACATTTTTAACCCATTCGTGCATCTGTTCGATGGTGCTTTCTTGTGCGAGTGTCATGATTCAATTGCGGTATTTCATTGAAGATGAGCTTTCTTCACTTGTTGCCATTTAGTGACCTCCTGCTTCATGAAGTCGGTCAGTTCTTCCGGGCTGCTGCCTATGACTTCGAGTCCTGATTCAATATACTTGCGTTTGACTTCAGGAGTATTGATGGCTGCACGAATATCCTTGCTGAGTTTTTCGAGTATAGCGGCGTCGGTACCCTTGGGCGCATAGAATGCAAACCAGGAAGTAAAGTCATAGCCTTGCAGGCCTTGCTCGGCCAAGGTCGGAAGATCGGGAAGCATTGAGGGACGTTCTTTCGTTGTAACACCCAAGGGGCGCAAAGTGCCGTCGTCGATATGTGGCTTCGCAACCGTAATATTCGCGAAAGACAGATCAACCTGCTTACCCAGCAAATCCATTATTGCTGGCGCTCCCCCTTTGTAGGGCACATGCAGCATCTCGATGCCGGCCTGCGTTCTGAACAGTTCCGCAGCCAGATGCCAAGGGCTACCCGGCCCTGCCGAGCTATATTTCAAAGATGATTCCCCTGATTTTGCCAGTGCTAGTAATTCTTCGACATTTTGAACTGGAAGGTCGGGCCGGACAACTAGAACATGCGGGGCGCCGGCCAACAAAGTGATGGGTTCAAAATCATTTATAGGATCAAGCTCATCCCTGTCCAGAAAAACCTTGTTGGTGGTTATTGTCATAGACGTCATCATGATAGTGTAGCCGTCAGGCTTGGCACGAGAAGCCGCTTGAGCACCAATAAAACCCACTGCCCCTGGCCGGTTGTCGATCACGACGGGCTGATTCCATATTTCTCCCAACCTTTGGCCCAGGGGCCGCGCCAGAATGTCGGTTCCCCCGCCAGCGGGCCACGGCACGATGATGGTAACGGATTTATCTGGAAAGGACTGTGCAGAAGCAAGCATCGGTTGCGCCAGTACTACACCCATTGTTACCAGGACTGTCTTCAATAATGTGCGGATCATTGTGTGCCTCTTTCTAATAGTAATCAACAGTGATGCATTGGGTCTCTTCTCAGGCTGTTCATATGTTCAATAAGCGGCGTGCATTCAGTTCAAGATAGGCGTGCTCGCTTTCCGCACTCAGATCCAGTGCCTGAGTGTCTTGCACGGTCTGGATGATGGGTCGCAAGGGATACGCCGATCCGTAAAGGATCTGGTCTTTCAAGGCGCCGTTCGCAGCATCGATGTAGGCCTGGCCTCCCGGTGCAAATACATACATATCGGGCGACACGAACAAATTGACGTGCTTGAATGCCACGCCCAGGATTTGCTGTATGAAGGGATAGCCGCCGTGGCCCAGAATCACCTTGAGTTCGGGGTAGCGGGTACAAAGCCGGTCGACATGGACGGCGTCGGAAACCCCAATGTCTGCGCCGGCATAGGGCCCACTCATCAAATTCACCGGTATATCCAGTTCAATGCACTTTTCGTACACGGGGAATATGCGCTCATCATCCGGTGTGCTTTGAATTTGCCGGCCAGTCTCAATAAATATCCCTTTTAATCCCAATGATTTGACAGACCTTTCGGTTTCTTCCACCGCGTTATGCGCCGTGTTGGAGACGTCAATGCCGGCGTATCCTATAAGGCGGCCAGCATGCCTGTCCTGGAGCTCGGCCAGCCTTTCGTTTGGAATGAATGCGGCATTGAACTGTTTGCCCATGAAAACCGCCGGACTATTGCGCCCTTGCACCACCGCCACTGCGACGCCCGCTTCGTCCATTTCTTCAAAAAAAAGATCCATGGACCCTTCCACGAAAGCGCGCGACACCTGCCTGGCACCGGTTCGTGCGCCATGCCATGTGATGCGTGGAATATCAAAATACTCGCGAAATTCGGGCAATGGCGGGCGGCAACGCATATCAATTATGTGGGTCATGCAGCTACTCCAGTTCCATTAATCTGCTTGCATTGGCATGCAGGATTTTTTCAGCAAGCTCTTGACTGAGGCCCCATTGCTTGAAGCCTTCGACACTTTCTTTAAGTGGGCGGCTGGGGTAGGCCGTTCCGAACAACAATCTATCGGCAAGGTAGAATTTTGCTGCGTTAATGTATTCGTGTGCCCCTGGCGTATGGATATGGTTCATGTAAAGGTCTGGTGATACATAAACATTTTCATGCAGGAATGCCACCTCTAGCATGGGCATCACATTAGGCCATGCCGCGTGCGAGACAATGATCTTCAGTTCGGGAAAAGCACGGGCAACACCGGCTACGGGTGAGGGATTTCCATAAGAGGTTGGATGCCCCGCCATCGATGACAGGTATCCGCTCAAGGTGATCGAGACAGGAAGCTTGAGTTCCTGGGCGCGCTCATAAAGTGGAAAGAGAGTGGGGTCGTCCGAATACAGAGGCGAGAATCCCGCGCCGGGCTCAATGGAGATCCCCTTGAAATATATGGAATCGGCATAGTCTTCCAGGCTGCTTACCGCAGCTTCAATGTTTCGCAGATCGATGCCTGCGAAACCCACGAAACGGTCTGGGTGTCTTGCGACGAATGTGGCGATCTGGTCATTCGGTACGATGCCATGAGGTGGCGCTGACTGACGGCCCATGACCACACCCCAGGCACCCACCCTGGAGGCCCTGCTGGAAGTGTTGTTCAGGCCGACCGTGGTTTTCGGCCACGAGGGCCAGGCGGGGAACTATTTTTCCCAGATCGTTGCCACGGCCGCCAATGCCAACGATCCCCATTCCTGTGATCTGATCAGGCGGCATTACGATCCCATTGCTTTGCGTTTCATAGACGCATTTCAGAAGATTGTGCCCGGTTTGCGCAAAGACCAGGCAGTATGGGCCTATCTATTCGCTATCGGAGTTGGTATGAACATGATGGCCGCTACAGGGCGTGCACAGAGATTGTCTGACGGTGCCTGCGATGACAGGGAAGTGGATATACTGATGGAACAGCTGGTTCCCGATATATCGGCGGGCATTCGCGCGCTGGCGGCGTGAGGCGCTTCCAGTCGCCAGCCGGGCCAACCTAGCGAAGATCCCGGTCCTGTGGGCCGAAGCGTCGTCCACGTCGCCGCTTGCAGGCGGCTCCGTATGCCGAGATGGCCTCGCTTGACCTCGCCGTCAATGGCGAGGCTTGCGCTTTGACTGACGTCGAAACTTCGTTTTGGCGCGTGGTCAAGATGCGGGTGAAGGAATCTGTGCTGCATACCAATCCATGATCTCGCCGCCCCTCATGAAACAAACCTTGGGGTGCTGAATCAACAGATCGAGCATCTGCTCGAAATAAGGAAAGCG
>Ga0172382_10013483_pt1 | contig 10523 bp, 6 predicted proteins | sample Leawel138RmetaG_FD_122245 | JGI IMG/M metagenome (GOLD analysis project Ga0172382, IMG submission 122245) | Leachate microbial communities from a municipal landfill in Southern Ontario, Canada - Leachate well 138R metaG | ecosystem: Engineered > Solid waste > Landfill > Unclassified | place...
ATGTCGGTATACTGGGATGAGGGGCGCACCGAACTGGAGGCGTTTGCCCGTGCCGCCACGAAGCCTCACGACGGTCATGCCTCACCGTTCAACCATTTCATCAAGCCCGCTCCCGACCAGATGCTCAGAGCGACGATTGGGTTGGCCCTTAAGCGCGCAAGGCTTGAAAACGTCTACAATGCCCTCCGTGGCCGCGATGCCAAGACCGGCATCGACAACCCGGAAAGGCGCGATGAGCAGTTTCAAAAGATGCAGGCTGGACAGGCGGAGGCACTGAATCTGGCAAACTGGCACCATTTCCTTAGCGCGCTGACTTTGGCTGGGTATCGCGGGGAGAAGATGATCAGCTCCGAGACGGCGATTATCTACAGCTATGTGCTCTACTTGGTCGGCATCGTGGACTATGGCATTGACAAGCAGTCAATGCGCCAGGCCATCGCCGAGTTCTTCTTCATGGCGGCCTTGACCGGCCGCTATACGAACTCCCCAGAAACCCGGTTTGAGGCGGATCTGGCTCTCGTTCGGGATCTGTCAGGCGGTACAGAGTACCTTGCGATGCTGCGCAAGATCTGCGCAACGACGTTGACGCCCGATTACTGGAGCATCACGCTGCCCAGTCAGCTGGCGACCTCTGCCTCCCAAAGCCCGTCGCTTTTTGCCTACAACGCATCGCTGATCAAGCTTGATGCCTGCGCCCTCTATAGCCCGGTGAAAATCGCAAGCCTTGTCGACCCAGCCGTGAAGGGGACCAAGGTTGCCCTCGAACGGCATCATCTTTTTCCACGCGCCCATCTTGAGGAAACTGGCATCCGGGAACTGAAGAAGATCAATCAGATCGCAAATTTCGCGCCGGTAGAATGGCCCGAAAACATCCGCATCGGTAAGAAGCCGCCGTCAGCCTATGTGCCACCGTTGGACGCTGCGCTTTCCGCGGAGAAGCGAACGGAGCTCTATTTCTGGCATGCGCTTCCGCACCTGTGGTGGGAGATGCCTTACGAAGCTTTCTTGGTCGAGCGGCGGGAACGCATGGCGCGTGTCATCGAGGCAGCTTGGAAGCTTCTCAATGGTAATGGGCCGAGCGTAGCGAAGGCGGAGATCAGCGTCGCAGAGCTGATAGAGACCGGTGAAACCGATGCCGTCGAGTTCAAGTCTACACTGCGCGTCAATCTCCACACCGGCCAGCAGGACGACAAGATTCATGTGTCAGCGTTGAAAACCATTGCCGGCTTTCTGAACGCCAAGGGTGGGACGCTACTTCTCGGGGTCGCCGATAATGGCGAAGTGCTCGGGCTCGAAGCCGATGGAAACCAGGGTGTCAGGCTGTTCTGCCGAAGGCGCAAAACGTCTTCACGTTCGCCGCGAAGCACGCGACGGACGAGCCCGCGGCTGAGGCCGGTGATACGGACGATCCGCTTGATGGGCACGCCTAACCGCGTTGTTCAGAGCCGACTATAGTGGGTCGCGTCTGACATGCCGCGTTTGCGGCACAGCTCCGAGACCTTCGCTCCGACTGCATACTCCTGCAGAATCCCCACAATCTGTTATGATCTGGGCAGGTATACCCCATCTGGCTGCCTATCGGATCAGAGCCGCGCTGGCCCATGCGGCACCTGGACTGGTATGGTCAGGAAAATGCAGCGCCCGACACCACGGCGCTGATGGGTCCCCAATGGTAAATCAGGAAGTATCTGCCGGGCGCCCTCAAGCAAGATGAGTTGCCGCAGGCACGGTTGATCGAGCAGGGGCAGAACGCTGGCAACCTCGACCCCTTCACCGATCACGATCACGTCCGGTAGCGGATCGCCGGTTTTGCCGATCTTTTCCACAGCGAGGGCGACCAGCGGTGAAGGCGACATCAGCGCGTCCAGCCGCGCCACCTGACTGCAGACGTCACGACCCGGCGTCAGATGCAACCGAACCAGCCGGTGGTCGAAACAGGCCGCCAGAAGCGCAGTCTCGGGTGCTTGAAGATGGATCGATACAGACGCACCCTCTAGGGCCTCTGCCAGCGCATCGCACTCTTCGGGATCGAAGCGCAAAAGCGAGCCTTGCAAAGCCTTGTGCTCGGGATAACGGTCCCAGATGAGGGCAGCCGCCCGGAGCCCTTGTCGCAGCAATTGACTGACGGTTGCGGGATCGGGAAGCCCTTCCCGCCCCCTCTGCCCCAGTCCCAAAGGCTGCGTCATGATCCTTTCATCTGCCAGTGACTGGTTGGAGCGGCGCAGATCTTCGATTTGCGTGGCGGTCAGGGGAATTTTTGGGCAGAATTTGGGTTCCTGCGAATCCGCGAAAGCCTCGGCATGCAGACGGCGGAAGGTGTGCTCGATCTCCAGCCGCAGCGGAGCCCGAATTCCGGCGCAGACGGCGTTCAGACGGCGCTTTCCCTCGATCAGGGTCTCGGATTTTTCGCGGATATTGGAATGCTGCGAAGCTGCCGCATCGGGATCGGTCACGGGCAGCCCCGTGGCCTGCAGGAACCGCGTCACCAGCGGTCCCTCATCCGAGGTGAAGGGAATGGCCCGGACCTGCCCCGCACCCAGCAGCCTCGCCACATGCTGCAGCCGTGCGGGATAATCGAGGATGCCCTCCTGCGCCGCGTTCTGCACGAAACGGATGAAGCTGTCGGTGCGACTGCTGAACCCGCTCAGCGTGTTTTCGATGTGACGCGAGCGCAGCCAGTCGAATTGCGGCCGTAACACCGCCCAAACCTCCAGCGCATCGGCGCTGAAATAGCGGCCTGCCGCCTCCAATACGGAATCGGGCTGGTCCGAAAACATGTTCTCGACGCTGAGGACCAGCGTGTGATGCGGGTGGGACGCCAGTTCCTGCTCGAACGCCTGCATGATCTCGTCGCCCTTCAGACCATGCAGCAGCAGCAGATGCCCGGCAGTGCGGCTGTGATCGAAGGGGTTGCTTCGCTTCATGGTGGACAGAGGGAAAAGAACCCCCTGCGCCAGCATCGCATCCCGTTCCGCCTCCAGATAGTTCTGGATCGAGGTGCTGCCGGCCTTGGTCTGTCCGATATGGAAAATGACCCGGCGCGGGGGGCTCATGAAAGGCTCCTAGACCAAACCGGTTGCAATTATCGCAGAAACCACACGCCCATCTATGGCGTGTCCAAACTTTCCATTTACGATGGCCTCTGATAATATCTGTCGGCATGATTTTATATTTTGTTCACCCCAGATATCAGAGACATTTGGTTTCTGGACGGCGCGTTCAAACTCATCGTTTAGCATATCAAACGTAGTACGATCCCCCCTTTCAACGCGAGCGAACTCAGGCGGTGTTGGCGCGTATAGAGAGCCAGGGCGTGCCTCATTTTTTATCTTTATGTACGTGAGACGAGAAATTATATCAGGTGTCGCTTTTTTCGATTCTTTATCATAATCTTCATACATAAGCCCACCCACTAGAGACTCCATAATATCATACTGCAATTGGGCAGATTCAGTCATTTCAGAAGTTGCCGCGCGCACTACTCCCTCGAAATATCTTGATGCCAGAGGTGTATAACTCGTTAGGTATTGTGGCGACCGCCCAGTGTGGAACCTATTTCGGAAGGTGCGATAATGTTGAGTAAGTGCGCTAGGGTTTTCTTCGAGACAATTAGTTGCGAGTTGAGTGTAATTTTCTTCAATCTCACGCTGTAATGCATCTTTATCCTTCCCCTCGGGCAAGGCTTTTAGCAGAAGCGGTAGGGCCACTACTTCATCGTTCGTACCAACGTGCTTTGCGTACCAAGGGCGGTGACTTTCGCCACCACCTCCTCCGAATGAAATATCATAAGCGGATGGACCCATGTTGGGAAAATAAATCGGAAAATATGATCCAAGACAGGAGTGTTTCCAAGATGCATAAGATTGCGTCGGAGAGAGCCGGACGTAATTGTCACCGACGTTGACGTTCAACGGAAATCCATACTTCTTCGATAGCCCAGTAGCCACCCGGACATCATCCATACTGCGTTCGGAGACGCCGCATCTAAACGTTAACTCAGCTTTTTTACCAATGCCTAACCGCTCTTGAGCTTTCAGCAGAAGCGACAGGACGGTGCGCGAATCCATTCCGCCCGTAAGGTCTGATCGGGCGATGACTCTTTGATCCGATAGCACTGTTTCCATTCTCGAAACCCACAGCTCTACCGCATCAGATAAAAGATCACCATAGGCGCCCCTCCTAATCGGAACAATATGAGGGTACGCTAACGCCCTATCGTCGCTAATATCCAAGATATAATTCAAAGGCAGAAGATATACACCTTCAACAAATGTATTAAATGAAGTAAGCTGGTTGAATATTGCACCGCGCGCAGTTACGCAGGTTAGCCGGTGTGGATTTAATTTCACATCTACATTTCTGGACTGCATATGTTCAATTATTCTCGGTATAGAGTTTGATACCGCCCACTCTCCATCTATCCAATAATAGAATATTTTCTTGAATCCATTAAAGTCAGAATAAAATAAATATCTCCGGCCTTGACGAATCATTGAGGCATATGTGCCATCCTCGCCGGGAGGGATGCTCAATCCAGTTGCATCTAAAAATGCTGCGGCGCCTTCAGCGCCGAAAATCATATCCCTGCCGTGGAAGCAATAACCCTGAAAGAATTGATTGTGCGAATAGTTGCGATCAATAAGGAATGTCAGCCCCAAGGCGTCGGTATCATTGTTAGTCATTGCCGCTCCAAAAAATACTTATTCAGTTCGATCACGTCTGCACATTGCAGATCAACCAGCACACTAATCGCGCTGCCTTACCACGCCCCGCTTTTATATTATCCGGCAGTTACTTGACGAGATTGTAAAGATCAGGATTATGCTTAACTTGCGCAATCATGCTTTTCCTTATTGGCGCCGACTGATGAATGCACGACTTGACGTGCTCCAATGGAACAACCATTTCTGGAACGGCTGTATAACGCCGCCTGTCCTGTACTATCGGCAAATACACATCGCCATCTGCGTAGGAACTCAACCAAGTCGTCCACGAATCTTTGTAGGTTGCGCGTGAGTTAGACAGCTTTCCGTTATTCGCGTGGATACCATGCAATGGATGATTGGTCAGACTGCTTTCCGCGTCCAGACAAATCATACTGACTGTTTCAACAGTGTGAAATTTATCTCCAATGAGGGATTGAGTACGTGCGATCATCTCGCTATCGGCCCCAAAGCGCACGGAATCCCAAAAACCGATCCGCTTCCTCAGGGTATCACCGTGAAACAGACAAGATATCGATGCGACCCGCGCCACACCGTCCATGGAAAAGCTGCTGATGCCCCCAAGCTTGGAAATATAACCCGACTGATCAACTCGCAACATGCAGGTGATGCTAGCCAGCGCATCGCGTTGGCTAGAATCATCATGATGTCGACTCAACCGCTGCGGATGCGCCCAGTCATCTGCGTCATGGCCGGTGATCCATTCTCCCTGCGCCATCGACAGGACGATATTTTTTGATACATATGGCCCGACGTTGATCGGATTGCGCCAGATCTTCACACGCTCATCACTGGCTGCGATCTCTTGCATCACGCCCCAGGTGCCGTCCTCGCTTGCATCATCGATGATCAGCAATTCCAGATTGCGCCAGGTCTGGGCCAGTATGGAGTTGGCAGCGGCACGGACGGTCTTCTCGGCGTTCCATGCTGGCATGATGATCGAAATCAACGGCCCTCCCGTAACGGTGGGCAGCCCGTCGGTGGTGAAACGGTCAAGCAGCATCTCGCCATCGCGCAGGCGCACCGGCACCGCGCCGAAATGACCGATATAGCTGTTGAGATGCCGCAACCAGCCGTCCCGGTCATTCCGGGCCAGAGCCGCATTGGCGTGCAGAGTATCTATCGTATAGTCAAGTTCCTTGGGCACATGCAGCCGGGCATAACCGATACCCAGGTCATGGTCGCCATTGCGGGCGATCTCGTGCGCGCGCTGCAACTCGCGCCCCTTGACAGGCGGAGGCAGCAAAAGCGCCCCGAATTGATGGGGGTCATCTGCAAACTCAGCCGCAGGCGCGCGGCCCATCAGATGCCCATAGGTGCGATAGTGATAGTCGGGCTCCATCCCCAGCGTGCCGACATCCGGATAGGCGTTGCGATACCAGACCGGATCGAACAGCTCGCGTTGGAACAGGGTTTCGATCATGCGGGCCTTGTCGGGCATGTGGTTTATCCTTGGTCCCGTCCACCTGAACCGCGCCGGCTGTTCCGCGCGTGGTCTGAGACATAGCCGCTGGGGGATGGACGATCAAGTTCCTGCAGCCACCGGTTGCGGATAGGCGGGTTTTCTCCGTCCCCGAACCCACGCGAAACTTGCGATCGGCGCCCTGAGGGCTTATCGCCCGGAGGTAGAGCGAAGGCGTGCAGTGCAGAAATAAGGCGTCAAGGATGATTGAACCCGTCAAATCCCGAGATCAACTGCCCCAGCGAGCGGACACATTCTTTGCGCCCGCGACGACCGAAACGCTGTTCTGGCGCCCGCGGTTTATCGCCAATACGCCGCTGATGCAGCATGTGCCGTTCCTGTTCTGGCTGGTGGGGGCGGTTCGTCCGCGCAACCTTGCTGTCTGCGGCAGCGGGAACGGGGTGGGGACCTTTGCGCTGTGTCAGGCGATGGACAAGCTGAATATCGCCGGGCGCTGCCTGGGCATCGGCTTCTGGAGCGATGGCGAGGATGGCAAGGCGGGCCCGGTTCCCGCCGCTCTGCGCAATCACGCCAGCCAGCTTTACGACGACATCCTGCAGTGGCGCAGCGAGACATCGGCGCGTGAGGCGCTGGCAGGGATTGCGCCAGGCAGTCTTGATCTGCTGTTCATCGACGCTTGCGATCTGCCCGATGGCGAATTGCCCCGAGCCGAGGAATGGCTGAGCGCACTGCGTCAGGATGGCGTGATCATGGTGCATGGCGATCCGGCCGCCGATGGACGGGCGGGCGCCGTGCAGGCCCTGTCGGGCGGACGACCGGTCATCTCCTTCGCCGATGAACAGGGGCTGGTGGTGCTGCCCCTTGGAGAAAGCCCTCCGGCCCGGTTGCGCGCGCTGCTGGAGATCAGCGATCACGGCGCCCTGCCCGGAGAGATCGCGCTGTTTTTCCGGCGCCTTGGTCAGGGGCATCTGGCCGTCGCGCAGCAGATCGAGGCCTCGGGTCAGAGCCGCAAGTTGACCTCATCGCTGAGCGCCATGCGGCGTGAACGCGATAAGGCCCTGAATACCGTCAAAGAGCTGCGCGAGGCCTATGAGGCCCGCAGCCGCAAACTGTCCGACCTTCAGGCAGAGCTTTATGACCGCGAATCCCGGCTGGCCGAGGCTCAGCCGCAAATCGAGGCCGCGCAGTATGAGGCAAGCCGACTGGCCGCCGAACTGCAACACACACGCGAGACCGAGGCGGTGACAGCGCAAGCCCGGATCACCGAACTGCAACAAGATCTGGACAAGGCGCGGCAGGCGACCGTCGCGGCAAAGGCCGAGCTGGCACGTGAGCGCGAGACCCGCTTTCACGAGACCGCGGCGCTGACACGACATATGGAGTCTCTGCGTCATGCCAAACAGCAGGCTGAAGCGCAGACGCAGAAGGCACTGCAGGAAACCGAACGCCTGAAGGCTGAAAAAGCGGTGCTGACGCAACAGGTTGTCGACCTGATGAACAGCACTTCGTGGCGGGTGACCGCGCCGATGCGCAAAGTCAAGACCGTGCTCAGCCGTAACTGAGCGCGAACGGCATCACCCGCTGCCCGTTTCCCAGTGCTGCAGGGCCGTCGTGATATCCGACTGGGAAACCTGTAATTCGGGCAGGGCCGGGAATGGCCGGTCCGGCATGGGGAATGGCATATAGAGATCTGCTGCCGCGGTCTGCCGATGCCACTCGCCCCAGTTGGCGTTATAGTGGCGACGCGTTGCAGAGATGCCGTCGGCCGTTCTCAGCCCATGTTCGGGATCATTGGTCAGCCCACCGGGCGAGTCCACACAGATCATCGCGAACAGGTCGAAGTCGCGGAAAGCCGGGCCAAGGACTTTTTGCGCGCGCCGGAGCATCTCTCCATCCGCGCCAAAGCGGACACAGTCGTAAAAACCCAGTTGACGCTGCAACGCCTCGCGCTCGAACAGGCAAGAGATGAAGGCGCGGCGGCGGATGCCATCGGGTGAATGATGCTGGCTGGAGTTAGCGACATTGTCGAACAGGCCCGCAGGATTGACCCGCAGCATCATGTTGGTGCCCGCCTTGATCGCCCCCTGACTGGCCAGAACGGCGCTCATGTGGTTCTCGATCCGCTGGGGATGGGCCCAGTCATCGGCATCATGGCCGGTCACAAACTCTCCACGTGCCTCTCGCAGCGCAAGGTTCTTGGATACATAGGGGCCAAGATTGCGGGGATTGCGCCGAACACGCACCCGGCTGTCACGCGCGGTCAGCCGCTTCAAGGCCGCCCATGTGCCGTCATCGCTGGCGTCATCGACGATCAGCAGTTCCAGATTGGACCAGCTTTGCCGCAGGATCGAATCCGCGGCGACCTCGACCGTGGTTTCAGACCGGAAGGCCGGCATGATGATGCTGACCAGCGGCCCGCCACACTTTTGCGCGATAGGATCGGTATGCAGCCGGTGCAGCAGGCTTTGCCCGGGGCGCAGCCGCAAGGGAGCAATGGCGTAAGGCGCGAGATAATCGTTCAGATGTGACAGCCAGCCCTGTTCGTCATCCGCCTGCATCGCCTTATTGGCCGCGAACAGCTTCAGCGGCCGTTCGGCCTCGCGGCCCAGAAAGCGGCGGGCCAGCCGCATGGCATCATCGCTGCGCCCCTGCGTGGCCAGCGCCATCGCCCCCAGCATCACCCGGTGGCGGGGCAGATCCAGCCCACCCGATTCCAGCCATTGTTGCAGCGCGGTCCTGTCCGCTACCACCAGTTCGGGCGCGGCTGCATGGATGAGCGCTTCGCTGAAATCGGGGCCGGGGTCGCGGCCCATCAGCATCCCCGCCGTCAGAAAATGCTCCAGCGGATCCAAGCCGGTCATCGCGACATCGGGATATTCGGCCGCATACCAGACCGGATCGAACAGCCCCGACGCCAGCAGGGCCTTGCGCAGGTCCGCCTTCATCATACGTCCCGAATAAGGTCACAGCCTCAGATCGGCTGCGGTTTTTTCAAACACAGACTTCATGTCGAACAGCACCCCGCCCGGTTTCAGCAGGCCGCGGATCGCCTCGACACCCTGCTGCACATATTCCCGATGTGCAACAGCCAGCACTACGGCGTCATAGCTGCCCGGCTGCGGCTGGGCCAGACTCATGCCATATTCATGCGCCAGTTCCCCGCCATCCGCGTGGGGATCATTGATCGCCACCTCGAAACCCCAGTCGCGCAGCGCCAGAACCAGATCGGTCACCTTGGTATTGCGGATATCGGGGCAGTCCTCCTTGAAGGTCGCGCCCAGGATCATCACCTTCGCGCCGCGCACCGGCAGGTCCTTGTCGATCATCGCCCGCACCAGACGGCGCGAGACCTCGCGTGGCATGCCGTCATTGATCTCTCGCGACAGGCGGATGATGTCGGGAATATGCCCGGCCTTTTCCGAGCGGTGCAGCAGGTAATAGGGGTCGACGCCGATACAGTGCCCGCCGACAAGACCCGGCTTCAGCCGCATGAAGTTCCACTTGGTCGAGGCCGCCTCGATCACGTCCGAAGTGTCGATCCCCAGCCGCGAGAATACCATCGACAGTTCGTTGATCAGCGCGATGTTTACGTCGCGCTGGGTGTTCTCGATCACCTTCGCGGCCTCTGCCACGCGGATCGAACTGGCCTTGAACGTGCCCGCCGGAATGATCGAGGCATAAAGCCCGTCCACGAAATCCGCGATCTCCGGGGTCGAGCCGGATGTCACCTTGATGATCTTGGTGATCGGACGCGCTTTGTCGCCGGGATTGATTCTCTCGGGGCTGTAGCCCGCGAAGAAGTCCTGATTGAAGCGCAGCCCCGAGACCGACTCGATGACCGGGATGCAGTCATCTTCGGTCGCGCCGGGATAGACGGTCGATTCATAGATCGCAACGTCGCCCGCCGAAATGACCTGCCCCACCGTCCGCGAGGCCGAGATCAGCGGCGTCAAGTCCGGCTTGTGATTGTCATCAATGGGCGTCGGCACGGCGACGATATAGACATTGCAGGACCGGATATCGTCCAGATCCGAGGAATAGCTGAGCCGGGGCGACACGCCAAGGTCGTCAACCTCGCCGGTGCGGTCGGTGCCCGCGCGCAATTCCGCCACCCGCTGCGCCGAGATGTCGAAACCCACCGTGTCGTAATGCTTGCCGAACTCCACGGCCAACGGCAGGCCGACATAGCCAAGACCGATGACCGCGATACGCGCCTGGGATGGTTTCATAGTAAGTCCTTCTGATCTGAAAACTGAACCGCGCCGGGTTTGCCGGAGGCTGATTGACGTTAGTTACGCGGCCACGGGTTCAGTTTCCAGAGCTGCATAGAAATTGGCTTCGGTTTCTGCGGGCGGGATGTTCCCGATGGGCTCGAG
>Ga0172382_10013486_pt1 | contig 10519 bp, 14 predicted proteins | sample Leawel138RmetaG_FD_122245 | JGI IMG/M metagenome (GOLD analysis project Ga0172382, IMG submission 122245) | Leachate microbial communities from a municipal landfill in Southern Ontario, Canada - Leachate well 138R metaG | ecosystem: Engineered > Solid waste > Landfill > Unclassified | place...
ACTTTATCCCCCATATCAGTCCTGATTTAAAGCTTATGGATGATCGTCTTTTTCGTAGGGAGGCTATGGGGCTCTCTCTGAAAATGCCCCAAGAAATCTGTTTGAAAGTTTGATCCAAGCTGGATTGCCTCTTTACAATCTCCGGCTACATGGTATAATAACTTTTGCATCGCGGGGTGGAGCAGTCTGGTAGCTCGTCGGGCTCATAACCCGAAGGACAGAGGTTCAAATCCTCTCCCCGCAACCAAGTTTACACGGCAGCGCTTTTAGTGCTGCCTTTTTTAATGATTAATTTAATGACATTTGGTCGGCATAGGAGTATAATCACTTTTGACAATGTCAAGGAGGAGCGGATCATGGAGGGCGGTTATAGTACAAAGGTAATGGAACATTTCTCTAACCCTCATAATGTGGGTGAGATAGAGAACCCCAGCGGGATCGGCAGCGTCGGCAATCCTGTTTGCGGCGATATAATGAAGCTTTTTATCAAGGTAGAGAACGATGTTATCATTGATGCCAGGTTCAAGACTTTCGGCTGTGGAGCGGCCATAGCTACCAGCAGCATGATGACGGATATGGTCAAAGGTAAGACCATAGAGGAAGCTTTGAAAATCAGCAATGCCGCTGTGGCAGAGGCTCTGGGCGGATTGCCCAAAGTCAAGATGCACTGTTCAGTGCTGGCTGAGGAGGCCCTGAAGTCCGCTATAGAGGATTATATCTCTAAAAAAGATAAAATCGAATAAGTATCTTAACAAGTAAGCTCCTAGCACTTTATACAGCGGCAGGTCTTTTGGGCCTGCCGCTTGTCGTGAGGTCATCGCAGGAGATAATCCGGCAGGTGGCAGCAGCCATATATCTATCTCACCGTTATAGCGGCAGAGGATTACGGGGGATAGGAACCATATTCGGATTGAATGGGCCGTGTTTCACAGGCAAGCCTTGCCAGGGGGCCTTCGGGGATGCACGCCGCTTCCTGCTGCGCAAGCAAAGCTGTCTATATACATTTGCAAGCAGCCTGAGTGCTTTGAAAGTTTAATAAACCCCGGCTTTCCAGCCTTCGTCAAGCATGGCCAGATAGTTCTCTACCGGAACATAATCGGCTACGCTGTTGCCGGTTCCCAGGGCATAGCCGCCGCCCGGCATACAGATTTCCAGTATCTCCCTGGTCCTGGCCCTAATCTCGTCGGGAGTGCGGCGGCAGAGAAAGTCCATATCCATGCCGCCGAGCACGGCTATACGATCGCCGTAGCGCTGCTTCATTTCGGTAACGGGCATGATCTGATCCTCGTAGGAGTGCTTGGCGTCTATGCCAATGCCGATAATATCCTCCATCACCGCATCCAGCTTGCCGCAGGAATGGAGAATGACCGGTATATTATGGGAGTGGCACACATCCGTGAAGCGCTTATACCATGGAAAGACATAGTTGCGTAGGTTATCCGGCGATATCAGCGTGCCGTTCTTGAAGCCCAGATCGTCGCTGATAAGCATGGCTCCTACCGCCTCGGATTCCACGCAATTCTTATAGCAGTAAAGCTCCATCGCTCCTATCTTATTGAAGACGGCTTCGACAAGGTCGGGATCATCGGCCAGGGCATAGGCGAGCCCTTCGTAGCCCATAATTTTCATAGGGCTCTCCAACTGGTGGCCGATAAGGACTATGCCCTTCATGCCCTCCGGCATATAAGCGGCAGCCTTATCCAGAGCCGAAAAGTCAATGCCCTCAAGACGAGGCCAGGGGTAGTTCTCGAAATCCTTCCAGGAACGAATAGTGCTCTGCCCGGCTATATTGAAGGTCCTGTGCCCATCAGAGCGCCTGCCTTCAATTTTGAGTTCATTACCGCTAATCCACAAGGTGGCATAATCGTAGCCCAGGCGATACTGAAAATCTATTCGGTCCTTGATAATATCACCGCCGGCAGGTCTGTCCAGAACACGGTAAACGGTCGCAGCATCGGCAAACAGCTCAAAGAACGGAACTCTATCCGGAGTTCCCTGCCGCAGAAGCACCGGCTTCAATCGGTTGTCAAAGTCAGGATTGGGCTTGATATTCAGTTTCATTCTCCTCAATTCTCCTTATCTTAATGCTTTAAATATAGCATTCGCCGGCTGCAACAGGGAAGCATTATTTTATGTTGTTTTGGCACTATTTTAAGCATTTGGTCCGATTGTCGGAGGATAGTTTTTACAATCTTGAAAATCGGGTCACGAAGGCTATAATAGCTATAAGGAGATAGCGCCGTGGAAGATCAATGGAACGATTATTATGAAACCGGTGAGCCGCGCTATGAGAAGATATCGCTGCTCAAGGATATTCCCTATCGTATATTACATAACCGCTTTGCCGGCAGCCCGCGGGTTACTCCTCACTGGCATGAAGAGATAGAGCTGCTCTATGTCGTCAAGGGCAGGGCCAGCCAAATGATAAACGGCTACATGTTCGATATCGGGCCGGGAGATGTCGTAGTCATAGGTTCCCTGGATGTTCACGCTACCACCACGGCGAGTCTGCCGGTCAGCATCATGGTCCTGCAATTCGATCTCACAGCCTGGGGAAGCATCTCTTCGGGGGAGCCTTCCATTCCCGATATATCGGGCGATACTTTAAGCAACCCGGTAACCGGCCCTTCCGGGCAAAAGATCGGCGAATATATGAAAGCCGTCATGAGGGAGCACGCTTCTCCGAAATCCGCCAGGTTTGCTCTCAAAGGCTATATCTATCTTATTTTGCATGAGATGTCGCAACTTTACGGAACGGTAAGTAGAGGGGCCCGTTACAAAAATCTGCACCAAAGGTTGTTCGGCTTGAACCGTGTGCTGGCCAATATCAATTCCGATCCCTGCTCGGCGCCCTCCCTGCCGGAGGCAGCGGCCATGACCGGCATGTCCGCTTCGTATTTCTCGATCTTCTTTAAGAACAAGCTGGGCAAGAACTATGTTGAATACATACATGATCTGCGCCTGCGCCGGGTAACCCGGCTTCTGATGGAGACAGATCTGGCGATAGGTGATATTGCGATACAGGCAGGTTTTAGCAGTCTTAACTTCTTTAACAAGGTCTTCCGCCGTCATTACGGCATAACGCCGCTTCAGTATAGAAAAAATTGCAGGCAAAGCAGCCATCGGTTATAGCGTCCTGGGCTACCGGGTGTAATAGCCGATAGGATCATCGCCCTTTTTTGCAGTTCATCGAGATAGCCAAGAGATAGCCAAGGAACGGTTTTCGAGTGGAATTTGCCGCTGTTTTTATCGGAGAGCTTTAAGCATTTTGGTGTCTGGCGGGGCCGGATATTCTGCGACTTTCTGATTTGTAATGCTCGGGATTATCTGCAATCCGTAACATTTTGTTGATGCAACCCCTCTGAAAGAGCACGTTGCAATACGCTGCTCTCGATGATATAATCAAGCAGTTGGACAAGCCTTATAAGGGCTTTTCTTCCTGCTTCGCAGAGACCAGCCCGGGCTCGGGGCGGTGCAGAGCGGGGCCGATAGACCGGAGGAGGAGGTGACGCAATGAGAGCCTATGAAGTTACTTATATTATCGATCCTCAGCTTGAGGATGAGCAGATCGATGCTGCTGTGGAGCAGCTCAATCAGATCATAACCGCTAACGGTGGCGAGATCGGCGAGATCGATAAGTGGGGCAAGCGTCGCCTGGCGTATGAAGTTGCCGAAAAAAACGAGGGGTACTACGTGGTAGTGACCTTCGATGGCGGGAACAACACGCTGGACGAACTTGACCGTTTCTTGAAACTCAATGAGAACTATATCAGGCATATTATTATTAGACGCGACTCCGAGGGTTGATCTTGGTAGCGTCGAGGATGGTGTCGCATGCTTAACAGAATTATTCTGATAGGACGTTTAACCAGGGATCCTGAACTGCGCTATACGCCGAGCGGAGCCGCGGTGGCCAGTTTTACCCTGGCGGTTGATCGTAGATTTGCCAATGCTCAGGGTGAAAGAGAGGCAGATTTTATTCGTATAATCGCCTGGCGTAAGCTGGCGGAGATCTGCTCCAATCAACTGAACAAAGGACGCCTGGTGGCTATAGACGGCCGCTTACAGGTGCGCAGCTATGATGGCCAGGATGGCCAACGCCGAACTATAAGCGAAGTGGTAGCTGAGGATGTCCGCTTCCTGGATTGGCCCGCTGGAAAAGAGGGCGGTCAGGCAGGAGGGCGGCAATCCCAATCTACTGAAGGATCGGCCAAACCTCAGGAAGATGCGGATAACCTCGATGATATCATGGATGTTAGTCTGGATGATATGCCGTTCTAAAAGGGAACATCACTGAATTATATCTGCAATCGGTAAGGATTGTTCAGTGATAGGCTTTAACGAAATGGAGGAAACAAAGTGGCCAAGCGTGAAAGCAAGTTCAGAAGACCGCGCCGCAAGGTGTGCGTTTTCTGTGCCGATAAGAATGAAACCATAGGTTACAAGGATGCTATGAAGCTTAGACGGTTTATTTCGGACAGGGGCAAGATACTGCCTCGTCGTGCCACCGGTAACTGTGCCAAGCATCAGCGCGAGGTAACCGTTGCCATCAAGAGGGCCAGAGAGATAGCTCTGCTGCCCTTTTCCGCTGGCTGAATGTGTTGCAGGGGGCTTTGCCCCCTGTATCTTTTTCACTATAATTCCTCTGGAGAGTAATTGTGTCTTTTCTCCTGTTATCAGTAGCGCTCTGTTTTTTAAATATTTCCGTGGCTATGTTCACATCAATCGGATTACCGTTGCTTGTTTTGCTGCCGACACCGCTGGCTTTGGCAGTTCAGCGCAAAGGTGTACTTGCAACAATACTTGCCGCTATACCGGGATTGTTAGCCGTTGGCAGGCTATATCCCGATGTCTGGCCGGTTATGTTAAGCGTTATTCTATTGGGGATTTATCTGGGCTGGGAAGTATCCATGGATATTGAACCCTCGGACATTTTATGGCAGGGGACAATATTTGCAGCAGGGCTCTTTCTTCTCTGGACAGCCTGGTCAATGCATCAGGGCAACAGCATAGTGTTTCTTTGGATAAAGCAGCTGGATATATATATGAAACCGGAAAATCTGCCCTATCTGCAGGCGTTTGATGCCGAACAGCGTTTACAGATGTTCTCTGAGCTGAAACGGACTATTATGGAGATATATCCCTCCCTGCTGCTGATCTATCTTACACTTCTTGTTATAGCCAATCTCTGGTTGACAAGGAAACTGCTGCCCTTCTTTGGTGAACGCTTGAAACCTTATCTGCCGTTTGAATTCTGGAGAATCGCGCATCCTGTTGTCTGGGGAATTATTATTGGCATACTTTTTGTCTTTGCAGGTATAGAGTGGAACAGAGCAGCTTTGCATATGTTGGGTGTGAATCTGTTCATATCATTCTCTTTGCCGTATCTTATATGCGGGCTGGGGATAATAAGCCTTCAGCTTCGGCGTATGCAGGCCGGTGATCTGCTGCGCCGGCTGTTATTATTGCTCTGTATCCTGCAGCCGTTTTTGATACAGGCAGCTCTATGGCTGGGTGTCTTTGATACCTGGTGTGATTTTAGAAAGCTGGAAGCTCTGAAAGAAAATTAAAAAGCGGAGGTATAATTTATGTTGTTGAATGATGTCAAAGAGATGAAGTTGCTGGATCCCGGCGATATGCTGGGCATTGAAGATAACTTGCCTGATCAGTGTGAGCGTGCCTGGGATATAGCCGGCAGCTTTTTACTACCGGAAATGCCCATGCCTGAAAAGGTAGTGGTAACCGGCTTGGGTGGGTCTGCCATAAGCGGTGATATTATGCGTGCGCTGGTGGCTGATCAATGTTCCGCTCCTGTGGTTGTCAACCGCGACTATACCCTGCCTGCTTTTGTAAATGAAAAAACTTTGGTCTTTGTCGACAGCTATTCCGGCAATACGGAAGAAACACTTAGCGCTTACGGCATAGCCAGGGCCAGGGGCGCCATGACCGTTTGTATTACCACCGGAGGCAAGCTGAAAGAGATGGCTCAGGCCGATAACAGTCCCGTGATAACCATTCCTGCCGGACAGCCTCCTCGGACTGCTACAGGTTATATACTTATGCCTATGCTCAATGTTATGCAGAGGATGGGACTTATAGCTCCTATGGATGGCGATGTGGCAGAGACCGTATCTCTGATGCGCAGTCAGCGCGAAAATTTGCGCATGGAGGTGGAGGCCGATAATAACCCGGCTAAGCAATTGGCGTTGATGCTGGAGAACAAGATGCCTCTGGTATACGGCAATAGTGAACCTATGGGCGTGATGGCCTTCCGCTGGAAGTGCCAATTCAATGAAAACAGCAAGATATATGCTGGGTGGAATGCTTTTCCCGAGTTGAATCACAATGAAATTATGGCCTGGAGCTTCCTTGGCGACCTTACGGAGCGTTTTTTTCTGGTAATGCTTAGTGATGAGGGGGCGCATCCCAGGCTAAAGACCAGGGTATCGATTACGGAGAAGATTATGCGCGATCGCGTAGGCGGTATTCATGAGATAAAAAGCCAGGGAGAATCACTGCTGGCCAGGATGATGTCGGTTAATTACATAGGCGATTACACTACCCTTTATCTGGCATTGCTTTACAATGCTGATCCTATGGAGATTAATGCCATTAATCTCCTGAAGGCAGAGCTGGCCAAAGTGTGATTAGGGCCTGGTATTTAGGTCAAGGCGCTGAAGCTTAGCGCCTCAATGCCTCATTATGCAAATTAGCCTGGGGGAATGCAAATGAGCTATATAATAGGTATCGATTTGGGCGGCACTAATATGGTGGCCGCCCTGGCACATGAGAACGGGACTATAATTGCTCGTGACAGAGCGGAGACCATGGTCGATTCCGGCTTCACCGATGTTGTACGCCGTATGGCCGAATTGGTGCAACGGCTGGTGGACGGCGCCGGTATAAGCCTCCGGCAAGTAGAGGGTATCGGCATGGGTGTGCCCGGCTATCTCGATATGACAGGCGGTATCGTTCACTTTTCTCCTAATTTTGTCGGCTGGACGGAAGTGCCGCTGGTGGATGAATTTCGCAAGCATATGCCCTTGCCTGTTTATATAGTTAATGATGTAAACTCACATGCTTTAGGAGAATATCGATTCGGCGCCGGGCGTGGGGCTGAGTATATAGCAGTGCTGGCACTGGGTACGGGCGTAGGCGGAGGGCTTATCCTGGATGGCCGGCTCTATTCGGGCTCTACCGAAGGCGGTGGCGAATTAGGTCATATTATTGTGGACCCGGACGGGCCACGCTGCGAATGCGGCTGCTATGGCTGCCTGGAAGCCTTTGCCAAGGCACAGGCCATAACCGATAGAGCAGCCTTGAAGTTGCAGCAGGGGAAGCGCTCTATTATTCCTGAAATGGTTGACGGGGATATTCGCTCCATAACCCCTGCGGTGGTAGCTCAGGCAGCTGAAGCCGGTGATGAAACAGCTATCGAGGTCTGGAACGAAGTAGGCATGTATGTCGGTATTGCAGCTGCCGGATTGATCCAGGCTCTCAGTCCGCAAGTAATAATTATCGGTGGCGGTATAGCCAGGGCCGGCCGCTTTCTCATAGATCCCATAAGAAGAACGGTAGAGGCCAGGGCACTGCTGATACCCGCATCCACCTGCCGCTTGGAATTATCTCCTTTAGGGGATGATGCTGGTCTTCTGGGGGCTATATCGCTGGTGATAGAAAAACGCTGATTTTCGTTTAGCCCTGTTGGTGACCGGGTAGAAAGAATCGTGCGTAAAAAAGGCAGACTATCGATACACGGTTACTTTATGGCAGGGCGAATGCTGGGCATTCCGCTAAAGGTGAGCTATGGCTGGTTTTTTATATTTGCAGTGCTCTCCACAAGCCTGGCGTTGATCTATTTTCCAGGCCAGGTGAACGGCCTAGCTTCGATTTACAAGTGGTTGGCAGGAATACTGGTTTCCCTTCTGGTCTTTGCCTCTGTTATTCTGCATGAAGCCGGGCACTCTCTAGTTGCCCGGCGCTACGGTGTGACTATAGAAAGGATAGAGCTCTTTCTTTTAGGCGGCCTCTCCATGATGCAGCAGGAACCGGAGGATGCAACAGCTAGGTTGTGTTGCCTATTTGTCATCGTTTCTGAAGCGGGAGGTAGGTAGCAGAGATTGATGGTGACCTCGCCTTCACCGATGATGATTTTCTCGGTAATGCTCTCGACGATTTTACGTTTCTTTGCCTGAGAGAGTTCGGGCCAACGTGAATAAAGGTCTTTGGCTTCATGAAGTATCTGGTCACTAGAGGCATACTGAATCTTAAGGAAATCTATCTCAGCTTGAATTTCAGGAATCTGGTCTTGCATCTGAGACAGTCTTTCCTCTAAGGGCTTATATCTTTCACCGAAGCCCACTGTGTTAATACGGTCTTCGAGATAGAGCTTGTATGTTTTATCCATCTCCTGCCTGACCTTGCGCTCATCTTCATAGATAGTAGAGAGAAGCTCTTCTTTTTCCTTGATTACATGATCGGTGTTACTCAAGTAATTCGTTATTTCCGTCGGTGAGAAAAAGAAGCTTTTGAGCTGCTCATGGAAAACCTCTTCAAGATCGGTCGTCCCGATTTTGTTTCGGCAATCATAGCAGGTATATTTCGGGGAACGGCTGGGAACATACATCTTGTCGCCGCAGGAACAAAAGACAATGCCGCTGAACAGATTGACCGTTCTTTTGGCTGGCTTTACTTGGCTCTTATGTATTTCGTTAAGAATCTGGTTGCATTGTGTCCAGAGTTCCTCGGAAACGATAGGCTCTACCGGCACATATACCCAGCTCTCTTCCGGCTTGTATACCCAATGCTTGTTGGGACCGAGGCTCTTGGTATAGTTTGTGCCCGGCGTATGCCCTTGGCTGAAGGGTCCTGTAAGAGCCTCAGAACGGTTATATCAGAGAATTTGCGACCACTTCGAGTTCTGTATCCTGTTTCGTTCAAAATCTTGGCTACGGTCTTTCTACGACGGTGTTCGAGAAAGAGTTCGTAGATAAGCTTTCTGACCGGGGCCTCGTTCGGATCGATAACCATAGCTTTATCTACCCAACGATAGCCGAACGGTGCCTGTCCACCGACGGGCTTTCCGAGCCTTGCTCTGATCGGAACCGAGGCAGAAATACGCTCTGCAATTTCTTCTCTTTCCCATTGAGCCATGGCAGCGATCATCGTATAGAACAGACGTCCGGCAGGCGTCGAGGTATCGATAGATTCCTGAAGAGAAATCAAATCGGCACCATATTCGCCGAATATTTCAGCAAATTCCAGAAGTTCCTATAAAGAAAATAGAGCTGTTAGTAGATGGTAATATTAAGGATTCGACGACACAGGATATTAATTACTTTACTACTGAGTGGGATACGTCTGGTACTTCTGCAGAGGACCATAATGTTATGGCTAAGGCTAGAGGGCATATAGACCCTGTCAATAATATATACATCGAGGATGAGGATTCTAATACTGTAAATGTCGTCAGGGTTGAGCTCGTTCATGTTGATGCACAGATTCCTTCTCAGACAAATGTAAAGTATCATATTATTGGCGGCACGTTACCATCAGCGACATTTACAGCTCCGGAAAAAACTGAAACACGTAACAATATACCAGAAGGGAATACTATATTCGTATTTGATCAAGGGGATGTTCCTGTTAACAATATTATCTATCCTGATAATAGTGGCTCCACGGACACACCAAGCAAGATAAAGCTTGAGTTTGGTGTAAATGAGAAAATAGAGTTTAATGCAAGCCGTACTGAACATAGGTTGCCTCTTGCGCAAGAGATGGCCGACGGATACGTTAATATATATGACACTAATTTTAACGTTCCAGTAGTGCATAAATTATTTGAAAGGTGGCATTCAGTGACATATGGAGCTTCTTTGTTGCCAGGGAGCAAAGTCTCGTGGGTAGGCAATAGCCAAGTTAATATTTCTACGGCAAGCAACAATGAGACTCCTACAGATATAACCACTAATTGGACTGAGAGGCACTTCTATAACATAAATGGCTTACAAGAGTGGTTGAGCCAAACAATGACTTTAGAAACAGGGACGACAATACCTGCACAGGGTCCGCATTTCCGGACTTCTGATTCAAGTAACAATCAGTTCTTTTTCGCAGACTCATCCACTCAACTTACAGGTTTTGGACAAATCGGCATACTGTATATAGGTGATGGTACGGTGTCTGGAATCTATTCCACAATGTGGGGTGTACCGATAAACCCGACAGTTGACAAAATTATCTTACAATAACATTATATTATATGGGAATGGGAGGTAGTATCGTGAGAAAATTTTACATTATATGTGTTACCATGTTATTAATTGTTTTGTATAACAGTTGGCGTTTACAGGCTGATCAGATAAACAATGCAGATAGGGTAATAGCTAAAGTCTATAGTGTACCCCAAAATTCGGACAGGTAGTTAAGGTGGTATAATGGCTGTGCCGGATAGGAAAAACGGAGGAAAAAATGGGGACACAGAGGAAACGGTACAGCGCGGAATTAAAAGCCAGGG
>Ga0172382_10013488_pt1 | contig 10518 bp, 9 predicted proteins | sample Leawel138RmetaG_FD_122245 | JGI IMG/M metagenome (GOLD analysis project Ga0172382, IMG submission 122245) | Leachate microbial communities from a municipal landfill in Southern Ontario, Canada - Leachate well 138R metaG | ecosystem: Engineered > Solid waste > Landfill > Unclassified | place...
CCATGTCATGTTCGTTGGCGGCATCGATGACCTCTTGGTCCCGGATGGAGCCGCCCGGTTGGATGATGGCGGTGACCCCGGCTTTGGCAGCCTCGTCCACCCCGTCCCGGAACGGGAAGAAGGCATCGGAGGCCATAACGCTGCCCTGGGTCTCCTCGCCGCCCTTGACACGGGCGATCATGGCGGAGTCCACGCGGGACATCTGGCCGGCCCCAATCCCAACGGCCCTCTCCTCCTTGACATAGACCACGGAGTTGGAGGTCACATGCTTGACCAGCTTCCAGGCGAAGGCCATGGCCTTGAGCTCCTCCGCATTGGGCTTCCGCTTAGTGACCACCTGCAGATTCTCCGGACGGACCTCGATGTCCTCGTCCGTCTGCACCAAAAGCCCTCCTTGCACCTTCTTCATCTTCATCTCCCGAAGGCGCTCCTCAGGGCCGATGGGGCGGCTGGTACGCAACAGGCGGATGTTCTTCTTCTGGGTCAGAAGGTCCAAGGCCGGGGGGTCGAAGTCCGGGGCTATGACCGCCTCCACGAAGTACTTGGCGATCTCCTCGGCAGTGGCAAGGTCGCAGTGCCGGTTCAGGCAGATGACGCAGCCGTATGCCGAGAGAGGATCCACGGCGTAGGCCGTGACGAAAGCCCCGTAGATGTCATCGGCGCTGGCCAGACCGCAGGGGTTGGTGTGTTTCATCACCACTGCCGTGGGACGCTCGAAATCCATGGCGATGTCCATGGCCTTGTCCAGATCCAGGATGTTGTTGAAAGACAGCTGCTTACCATGCAGCTGCTCCGCCTTGGAAACCGTGATTCCTGCTCCCAGAGGGTCAGCGTAGAAGGCCGCTTTCTGGTTGGGGTTCTCCCCGTAGCGGAGATCCATGACCTTCTCAGACGGCATCGGGAAAGAGGAGGGGAAGCCATCACCGAAGCGGGCATGCATCTCCTTGGCGATCATGGCATCGTAGTTAGCGGTGTTCACGAAGGCTTCAGCCATGAGCCGGGCCCGTAGCCCCTCGTCCATCCCGGTTGATGAACTCACGGCCTCCAGGACCATCTCGTATTGGGACGGGTCGGTCACCACGACGACGTCTAGGTAATTCTTGGCGGCAGCACGTATGAGGCTGGGGCCGCCGATGTCTATGTTCTCTACCAGCTCTTCCAGGCCGACATTCTCCTTCAATGCGGTCTTCTTGAACGGGTAAAGGTTGATGACCACCATGTCCACGGTCTCGATGTCCATGGATTGTATGGCCTGCATATGTGCCGGGACATCCCGGCGGGCCAGTATGCCCGCGTGTATCCTGGGGTGCAGGGTCTTAACCCTTCCATCCAACATCTCCGGGAACCCAGTCACATCGCTGATATCGGTAACCGGCAGGCCGGCATCCCTGAGAAGGGCGGCGGTGCCACCGGTGGAAACGATGTCCACGCCCATCTCGATCAATTGTCTGACAAAATCGACTATGCCTTCCTTGTCCGACACGCTCACAAGCGCCCTTTTTATATCGGTCAGTGAAATCCCTCGAAACAATGAGGCACACGAATCGTATGCCATCTTGATATCACAAGGTCATTAATAAAGATAATCCGCCATTTTAAGGAAAGAGATGGCCGAGATAGGCGAGCTCAATAGATTCCATGATTGAAGAACCCGGGGCCCAACAAGCGGTCCTGGATGTCGTTGGCGAACATCTCCGCTCTCTGGTAGTAGTCATCTCCGAACTCGGAGGTGAAGACCTGATAGGCCTGGTTAAGCTGTTCGTCCAACGGCAGGGACAGCTCATCATCCACCACGGGGAAGATGCCGTCCTCCTCCTTCTGGACATGGGAAGTCATGTGATGGACTAGCTCGCTAGCGGCGGAGGCCATGGAATCCCAATCGCCCTCCTCCAGCGCCCTCTCAACCAACTGGAACTGCTCCCTGGCATGCTGATGCTCCGCATAGATGCCATCGACCTCCTCCTGGAAGCGAGGGAATTCCTTAACGATCACTGGGTAGAACAGCTGCTCCTCCTTGGCATGGTGGAAGCGGTCCACGAACTCGTGCAGGAAGGAAATGAGTTCCTTGACATCGTCCATGTGGTCCTCAGAATTGTTCCTGACCGTCTCATCCAGAACATCCAATGCCTGACGCAGTATGCCATGCTCATACTGCAGCAGAGTCACAGATATGCGCATGATGTGAACTAGTCCCTCCGCGGTATTTGTTTTTTTTTTCTGTCTTGGCGGTGTATGGGTCGATTTAATCAAAGATAAATAACAGGACGTGAATCGGGAGACGGGCCGAGGTAGTCTAGCCCGGTAAGGCGGTGGTCTCGAAAACCACTGGCGTCCCGCCTCGGGAGTTCGAATCTCCCCCTCGGCGCTCCTTTTTCACAAAATGTCATATTGCTTTCCGGTATTATTCCGGCTCATGCTCCTGCCTCCTGCTCAACTTCGTGTTCCCAAATGGCGCGAATTCCGCATGCCAGGAAGACCAAGCCGGCCAGGAATATGGGAATGCCAACGGCATAGAACACCAGGTCTCCGGTAAGGAGGATGTACACCGTCAGGCCCAGGGAGATGAGGAACGATGCCATCGCCAGGTCATTCTCTCCTGATTTGTAAGCCATGACGGCAGCGAAGAGCAATGAAAGCCCAAGGAACAGGTCCATTATCTCCAGCCCGCTGCCGTTTCCAGTCACCATGCTGGCCGCGAAAGTGAATGTGGACAATCCTAGGAGAAGGAAAACCATCCCGGCGGTGAATGCACGACCGTGAATGGCCATCACGCCGATGTAGATCACAATCAGTGATATCGCACCTTTGGCGATGTTATAAGGAGCCACATCCATGGCGGTGAAACCCAGGACCACATTGAGATAGTAGGCGCCCACCAGCAACAGAAGGGCAGCCATGAGGGGATAACCAGCGGCACGGAAAGGAAAACCGTTCTCATCCTCGAGCCAAGGGAACGCCGAAGGTTTGGACACCACCTCGTTCCAGACCTGCAAGGAGTACAAAAACTCCAACAATCCTGAAAGGAAGCACCCCAGGCCGATGAGCAGGAACAAGGCATCACCGCTGAAGAGGGAATAGAAGGCGCCGGCGAAGCCCATAAGGAAAGATGCCATGCCGAGCAGGTAATCACCCTTGCGATAGAACAGGAAAGAGAAGATCAGGAGGAAGATGCCGATGATGATGTCTCCGAGCAGAAGCCCATCCGCCTCTTGTAGCACATGGGTGGCAGCGAAAATGAATGTGGACATGCCGATGAAGAGGATGAACAGGCCCTCCAGGACGCAACTTTTCAACAAGGCGTAGACGCCGATGAGGATGACGAAACCCATCATCAACAGCTTGGCCATGTTGTAGGCATCGGCATCGATATCCATGAATCGGGAGACGTTGTTCAGATAATACAGGCCGATGACCATGGACATCAGGCCGACGAAAAGCAACCCGACGATGAGGATCATGGAGAAGTAACGGTCGCGATAGATACGGTCGCTCATGGTGGAGAGCATTGTACCTGATGTCATCATGTCGGTATTAATGCATCTCTCTGGAACGCGACGGGGGCCTCTTTAAGGCATCCTGGAAGAAGGGAGGGACAATAATATCCATGCATTATCCTGGGATAATATGCCAAGAGGCGATACCACACTCTTTCAGAACCCTTATACACTCTGAGAGACACTGACTACTTGATGGAAGACGTATCGATCGTAATCGCCGCTTCAGCCGGCCAAGGCATCCAGACCGTGGAGAGCCTGCTTGTTGCCATCTTCAAGAAGGCCGGGTTCCATGTCTATGCCAGCAAGGAGTACGAGTCTAGGGTAAGAGGAGGGTCCAACACCACCGAGCTAAGGGTGGCTGGACACCGGGTGGCGGCTTTCCGGAGAAGGATAGACATCCTGATACCTTTCACCTTGGGTTCCATCGAGCATGTCCGTAGTCGCATCAGTGACGACACGGTCATCATCGCCGACAAGATTCTTTTCAAGAACACAGACCCATCTACTTTGTCCATAAATCCCATCCTGCTCCCGTTCCGGGAGAAGGCCATGGAGATTGGGAACTGGATATATGCCAATGTGGTGGCGGTAGGCACCATATCCGCCCTCTTTGGCATCGACCAGTCCGTGGGTGAGGAAATATTGAAGGCTAGGTTCTCGGCCAAAGGAGAACAGGTCTCGGAAGAGAATCTAAAGGCCTTCCGGTCTGGGTGCATCATGGGTGCAGAACTGCAATCGGAGCGTGCGTTGAGCATCCGCATCCCTGCCCCTCCTCATATGGAAGGGGAGATTCTCATGAACGGCAATGAGGCTGTCGCTTTAGGTGCCATAGCCGGAGGATGCAATTTCATATCTGCTTATCCCATGTCCCCATCCACAGGTGTCCTGGATACGTTGGCATCTTTGTCCGAGGAGTTCGGGATAGTTGTGGACCAGGCCGAGGACGAGATCGCGGCTATGAACAAAGCCATCGGAGCATGGTATGCCGGAGCCAGGGCCATAGTCTCCACCTCTGGAGGTGGTTTTGCGTTAATGACAGAGGGGCTGTCATTGGCCGGGATGACGGAATCGCCTTTGGTGGTGCATCTGGCCCAGAGGCCCGGCCCGGCCACCGGCCTTCCCACCCGTACGGCTCAGGAGGATCTCAACCACGCCATCTACAGCGGGCACGGGGAGTTCTGCCGTCTGGTTTTTGCGCCAGGGACCATCGAGCAAGCCTTCCACATCACTCAGAGGGCCTTCCAGATCGCAGATGCCTTGCAGATCCCGGTCTTCGTGCTCACCGACCAGGACTTCGTGGACAGCTACTACAACATCCCCCGCATCGACGTCTCCGATCTGGTGGCCGAACACGGCTTCGTCAGCACCGATGACGGTTACCGGCGTTATGAGCTCACCGCAGACGGGCTCTCACCCCGCGGGGTCCCCGGACTGGGTGAAGGCCTGGTGCGGGTGGACTCCGATGAGCACGATGAACAGGGGCATATCACTGAGGACATGGATTCCGTACGTCCCGCTATGGTGGAGAAGAGGGTGCATAAGAGGATACAGCTCCTCCAGCCCTATCTGGAGCCTCCGACGGTCTACCCACACCCCCAGGCCTCGTCCATCCTGGTCTGCTGGGGGTCTAACTATCAGGTGGTGAAAGAGGCCTTGGACTCCCTCGGCAGCCCGGATCTGTCCATGGTCCACTTCCATAACGTCTTCCCCCTCCATCCCGACACTGGTCCAATGCTCTCGAATGCGGGCAAGGTCATGATAATGGAGAACAACGCCACCGGGCAGTTCGCCAATCTCCTGCGGCAGCAAACCGGTTACGAGATACCGCAGGAGAACAGGCATCTGCGCTATTCCGGAAAGCCCTGGTCCGTGGAGGAGGTCGTGGAGATGTTGAAGAAGGAGGGTTTCTGAATGGAGTTCAACGCCAAGATGTACGACATGCCACAGGAGAAGGCCTGGTGTCCCGGATGTGGGAACTTCCAGCTGCACAGCATCCTCCGGGAGGTCCTGGCGGAGCTGAGCATACCCCCACAGGAACTGGTCTTCGTGTCCGGGATAGGTCAGGCGGCCAAGCTTCCGCAGTACACCCGTGGCCATATGTTCAACGGCCTGCACGGGCGCTCGTTGCCGGCCGCCATGGCCATCAATGCCGCCAACCCGTCGTTGAAGGTCATAGTAGCCTCTGGTGATGGCTGCACATACGGGGAAGGAGGCAACCACTTCCTGGCTCAGATGCAGAGGAACCCGGACATCGTCAATATCGTGCACAACAACATGGTCTACGGCCTCACCAAGGGACAGGCCTCCCCCACCAGCTCCAAGGGAATGCGCACCCGGGTGCAGGTGGACGGGGTGACAAACGAGCCCTTCAACCCCCTGGCGGTGGCTATCGCCATGGGAGCCACATTCGTGGCCAGGGTTTTCCCGGGCAACAAGGCTCAGACCAAAGAGGTGCTGAAGCAAGCCATCCAGCACAAGGGTTACGCTCTGGTGGACTGTTTCGTGCAATGCGTGGCCATGAACAAGGTCAACACCTTCCAATGGTACAAGGAGCACACCTATGAGCTGGAGGCCTCCCATGACCCCACCGATCGGCAGATGGCCTTCCAGAGGGCATTGGAGAGCGAGCAGTATCCTACAGGGGTGTTCTATAGTGTGGAGGGCCGACCGGTGTTCTGGGAGGAGTGCGCCGCATATAGGCACAATCCCGAGCCCCTGTTCCGCCGTTCTGTGGACATGGAGAAATTGCAGGATGTCCTAGACTCCAAGGCTTGAAAGATTCAGCGTTGGCAGTGCTGGCAGAAGAAGGAGGTGCGCCCCCCCACCTTGGAGGTGGACCAAGGTGATCGGCAACGAGGGCAGGAAGACCCCCGATGACGGACGTTGAGCATCATCCCCGAAGGGAAGCGGGAGAAGTCGGTCTCCATCTGTATGGACAGGCGCAGGATGCTGCCCATGCTATCATAGAGGCCCTTGACTTCGTTCTCAGAGATGGACGAGGCCGGCCTCTGAGGCAGGATGCCGTTCTGGTAGAGCATCTCGTCCGCGTATAGGTTCCCCACCCCAGAGACGAATGATTGGTCTAGTAGGAGGGACTTCACCGCCCTCCGGCCGTGGAAACCCTCCCGGAAAGCATCCCAAGGTGCCTCCAGGGCATCAGGGCCCCTTTTCTTGGCAGACAGATAAGCCCGGAAGTCCTCCAGGACCGCCACCGCTCCCAGTTTCCGCTGCCAGCAAATCGCCAGTCTGCAGTCCGGGAACGTCAGTGCCAAGCGGGTGAAGCGAGGCTCCTGGTCATGGAAGAACACCGGCTCCCCACTCATCCCGAAATGCAGGAGCAGCCATCGGCCGTCGTCCAAGGCCAGGAAAAGGCTCTTGCCATTCCTCTCCGAGCCCACCACCCTGCGGCCATGGAGGGACGCCTCCACATCCGGAACGCTCTCTGGCAATACCCTTATCCCATCCAATCTGGCTGACTGAATCTGCTTGCCCATCGTCCCATCCATGATGCGACGGCGGAAGGCCTCCACCTCCGGCAGCTCAGGCATCCTGTTCTTCCTCTTCCACCAGGTCGAAGCGGTCCGTGATGCTGGCCATGAACTCCTCCACGCTAGGTATCCGTCCATGGCAAATCAGCTCCCCGTTCAGGAAGTAGGCAGGGGAAATCCCACAGCCCTTCTCCCTGTACAGAGGGAATATCTGGTCCAGAATGGAGCGGTCGGCGCGATGACGGGCCACCGAGAGGTCGGCGAACTCGATGAAGGCATCCACGCCCAGTCTCTCTAATCCATCCCGGATGACCTTGGCCAGATCCAGGTCGTGCTGTGCCAGTCGTCGGTCGGTGCCAGCCAGGGATATGACGTTGATTCTCAATCCACTCATTAGATCACTTCACTCATTACAGACTAATATCGTAATCTTGCACTCTCTCCATCATCAGGCCCCCACGGGCGGCCTCGAAGTTGCGCAGAGCCCGGATCAGGCAGTTCTCCCATGCCCATTGTTGGCGGAAGTGGAGGTTCATATCTCGGAACAGCAGATAGGCCCATATGGGCATGAACAGCCATCCGGTTACGAGGGACAGGATGAGGAAGACCAGGAAGGACCGGAAACCCACCTGTTTCTCGAACTTGTTCGGGAACGGTATCTGTAGCTCCTTCAGGGATTTTTGGAAAGGGGTCAGGAAATCCAACCAGGCCTTCTCGTGGTTGTAGGCGAAGTTCGTGACCCCGCGGATGGTGAACACCAGGGCCACGAACGACGTGCCCAATGCCAAACCCAGGACTGGCACCGCCAAGGGGGCGGTGTCTGTGAAGGATGATATCACCATGAGTACCAGAGGGGCGACGATGATCAGCCCCCATTTACGGGCAGCTGCTGGCCTCTCCTTGGAGGAAATCCGGTCATCGATCCTCCTCATCTCGGCGATAAGTCCATCCAGGTTGCTACCTCTCAGATGGTTCAGCTCCTGCAGATAGTCGATCATGGCCTTCCGGAGGGCCTTCTCCCTATGGCTGTGCTTCTCGTTCCGGCTCATAAGCAGGAAGAAGATGGACATCATGATCAGCAGGCCCAGGGTGAGGAAGGTGGCTACATGCATCGCCAGCACCCCGTTATCTGTGAGGTCCCGGATCCGGCTCATCTGAGTGACGGCGTAGCTGATGGTGAACAGGAGGTAAGAAGCCAACACCACCGTCACCAGGGCCGGTTCCACCATGATGTCGGTGCGGTCCCGGTCATAAACGTTGACGATGATCTCATTGGCCACTTTCTTGGAGCTCATCTTCTCTCGTCACCGTATACGGGCATATTCATAAATAAGGTGCGCGAGGCAAGATTAATACCGTTAGTAAGGCATAATCGGGGTCATGAATGGGCCGGAGGAGGTGGGACTGAGCCTAGGGGAGAAACCGCGATTCCTGGGGTTGTTGTCCTTGGTGGCTCTTTTCCTGGCTTCCCTGTACTTCTATAACGTCCTCACCAAGGTTCCCCAGGAGGTGTTCTCGATAGATGGTTCCGGGAGTTTCCTGGCATTCTTGATGTGGGTGTTGTTGATGTTCTATATGTATGTTAAGCAGCTCATCACCACCTTCCGCCTCAGCTCCGGTAACCGCAAGGCCTGGAAGGACATGATGCGGCTCTGCCTGCTGTATGTGGCCTTGGCAGGATTCTCGGTGTGGCTGGGAGGGGAGGCCATAAGGCTGGCGTTCACCTTCGAGACCAATGCCTTCCTGGTTCTGATGGTCATGGTCCTCTTGGCGGTTTACATCAGTATGCCAAAGGTGCGTCTGTTCTTCACCCCTGCGTATGCAGAGGCGGAAGGGCTCCTACCTTGGCTGATGTTCGTGGCCGGTAAAGACCCTTTCAAGTCTGAGAAACTGCTCCTCATCTGATGGCACGACGCATGACCAAAGAATGGGTCTGGAAGCCGAAGTCCTCATAAAGCCGCTTGGCCCAGGTGTTACTGGGGCTGACATTGATGGAGACGGAGTCCAGCCCCGCCTCCCGGCACCAAGACTCTGCCCAGAGGAGCATCTCCATGCCCAGGCCCAGGCCGCGGTGGCGTGGACACACCTGAATGCCCAATACGTAACCGGTCTCAGCACCGGTGAACTGGTCGTTGCCGATGCCCAACCACAGGATACCCGCCGGTCCCTCATCACACTCCAGGATGTAGAGGTCATTACGCATACCGGCCCCATCGAAATGCATGCAGACGATATCCCGATAATGGCCCATCCATTCCTCCGCCCGGGCGACCTCCTGTTCGCTGACCGATGCCAGCACGCTCTCCTCCATGGCTTCCATGGCGAAGGCGTAATGTCTAGGCTCCGCTTTCCGAAGGAGGTATCCTTCGATGCCTAGCGGGAACACTTCCTCCATGCCTCATGCTATTACCAATATGGATATAAACATAGAGCGGATTGTTTCGGGACATGGGCAAGACCTTCGCAGAGAAGATACTCTCCAGAGCCTCCTCATCGGATGCCTCGGCGGGGGACACGGTGATGGGAAAGGTGGATCTAGCCATGTCCCACGAGAACGCCGCCCTGGTTTCCCGCATGTTTCGGGAGATGGGCGCGGAGAGGATATGGGACCGGGAGAAGGTGGTCCTGTTGTTCGACCATCGCATCCCTGCCAACACCATATCCGCTGCGGAAGGCCACAAGGCGGTGAGAGAGTTCGCATCCGAGCAACAGGTGGCCCACTTCTATGCCCATGGGGAAGGGATCTGCCATCAGATACTGCCAGAGAAAGGGCATGTGCAACCAGGAATGTTAATCGTGGGATCGGATTCCCACACCACCACTTATGGGGCTTTCGGAGCCTTTGCCACCGGCATCGGAGCCACAGAGATGGCTTCGGTCTGGGCCACGGGCGAGCTGTGGTTCCGGGTCCCGGAGACCCTGCGCATCAATATCACCGGCCCCGTCCCGGAAGGCGTCATGTCCAAGGATGTCATACTGGGGATAATCGGTCGTCTGGGCTCGGACGGTGCGGATTACATGTGCGTGGAGTATGTCGGTGATGCGGTGGACAGCATGAGCGTTTCCTCCCGCATGGTGATGTCCAACATGGCCATCGAGATGGGGGCCAAGGCCGGGATATGCTTCCCAGACTCCAAGACCATCTCCTATCTGGAGGCCAGGGGTGCGAACAGACAGACCTCTGTCCGAGGAGACGAGGAGGCGGCCTACAAGACGATGGACTTCCCCGTTTCCGGATTGGCACCCATGGTGGCCTGCCCCCACGCGGTGGACAATGTGAAGGAGGTCACGGAACTGGAGGGCCTGCAGATCGATCAGGCGGTCTTGGGTTCCTGCACCAATGGACGATTGGAGGACCTGGAGGCGGCTGAAGCCATAACCAGGGGCAAGAAGATCCCCTCCGGTGTCCGTTTCATCGTCGTGCCGGCATCCAAAGAGGTTTACCTGGAGGCCATGGACCGAGGAATCATACGTTCCCTGATGGAGTCCGGGGCCATCGTCACCAATCCTGGCTGCGGTCCTTGCCTAGGTGC
>Ga0172382_10013490_pt1 | contig 10517 bp, 7 predicted proteins | sample Leawel138RmetaG_FD_122245 | JGI IMG/M metagenome (GOLD analysis project Ga0172382, IMG submission 122245) | Leachate microbial communities from a municipal landfill in Southern Ontario, Canada - Leachate well 138R metaG | ecosystem: Engineered > Solid waste > Landfill > Unclassified | place...
ACCAAGGGCCTCAAATTGAACGACCAAACCAATGGGGCGATGTTCGGTGCGCAAGTCATCGTGAAGGACCAAAGCGATCAACGCACGGCATTCGATCTCATCATCAGCAATGAACTCGCTGATTTTGATATCGAAACCTTAAGTCAAGACATTGTCACACAAGCGACGCAAGCTTTAGGCGCGAAGGCAGTGCCTTCAAATGAATATGACATTATATTCAAGAACGATGCGTTCGGCACATTTCTATCCGCGTTTCAAGGTGTGTTTTCCGCCGACAACGTTCAAAAAGGCATGTCACTGCTCAAGGGCAGACTGGACACGGTGATCGGGTCGGAACACGTCACGCTCGTGGATGATCCGTTCATGAAAAAGGGCACTTCAAGCCGTTCATTCGACGATGAAGGCGTCGCGACGCGTTACAAGGAATTGATAGCGCAAGGCACATTGAAGACGTATCTGCATAATTTACTCACCGCGCGTAAAGACGGGGTCACATCGACAGGAAACGGATTTTCCGGAGCTGTTGCACCGACGAATTTGTGCTTGCTTCCAGGGGAAGTCACATTGAATGATCTGTTTCAAACGGTTCAAGACGGACTTTATATTACCGAAGTTCAAGGCGCGCATTCGGGCGCTAATCCGATCAGCGGGGATTTTTCGCTTCAGGCCAGCGGTTTCGTGATTGAGAATGGAACGCTCCGCCAACCCGTCGCTTTGATCACGGTATCTGGGAATTTCGTCACATTACTTCAAGATGTCAAGCAAGTCGCAAATGACGTCAAGACCAGTTACTTCGGCATCACTTCGCCAAGCGTACGCGTGGGCAAGATGTCGGTATCGGGGTTATAGAATAGGAAATCCTGTGATTCAAGGACTCCCCTCGTAGTCGGGGGGTCTTTTTGATAATGATGTACGAGAATGAAACAGGGGATCCACCAAGCGCATCAGTACGCGGACGAACGCTTCATAAAAAATGGGTCTCACATTGATTATTGAAGGTTTATTTCATATAATACCTTCAGATAGCGAACGCATATCACCGATAAAGGTGTGATGGAATGAATACGAAAGACCTGCGAAAGATCTATCGAAAGATGGCTTCAGAGCTTGAAGACGATGAGATCCGGTTGCGGCTGGATCGCATTACCGAGGCGATTCCTGAAAAGAAGTATCAAATGGCTTACCGCTTCTCAATTGTGTTGCATCCATGCGTGGTCGTGGGCGTTTGTTCGCTGCGTGTCGGGACGATCGACGAGCTTTATTATGCAGGACACATCGGTTATGGTATCCACGAAGCGTATCGGGGCCATCATTATGCGAGCAAAGCATGTGTGTTGTTGTTCAAGCTGGCAAGAGCGGTGGGTTTGAGCGAGGTCATCATCACGTGCAATCCGGAAAATATCGCGTCAAGGAAAACCATGGAACGCGTGGGATGCGTGTATATTGAACATGTATTGTTGCCGGAAGATCACGAAATGTATCGTCTTGGCGAACGCAGTAAATTGATATACAAGAAATCACTCTTGTGAGGGAGGAATGACACATGGATCACCGACCCAATCTCATCAATATTTCCAAAAAGAGTTTTATCAGCGTGGTGATTATTCTGTTTTTGCTGATGATTGCGGCCGGGGTGATGACACGCATCATCCCTGCGGGCGCGTTTTCACGCGACGAGAATCTATCGATCATTCCCGGCACTTTCGCCTATCTAGATAACCCTGAATTGCTACCGATATGGAAATGGTTTCTTGCACCGTTTCTCGTGTTCGGGACAAGCGATGGATTGAGCATCGCGATGATTGCGATCTTCTTATTGATTTTAGGTGGCGCATTCACGGTCATGGACAAAACCGATGGAATCAAAGTGCTTTTGAAAAAACTGATTTCGCGTTTTAAAGACAACAAGTACCTTTTGCTTCGGCTCATCATTCTTGTGTTCATGGTGTTCGGTGCGTTTTTCGGAATTTTCGAAGAATCTGTCGCCTTGCTCCCGATTATGATCATCCTATCGATTTCGTTAGGCTGGGATAGCATGGTGGGGCTTGGCATGTGTTTGCTCGCGGCCGGGTTCGGGTTTGCAAGCGGAATCACCAATCCTTTTTCGGTCGGCGTAGCCTCAACCATCGCAGGTGTCAACATCCTTTCCGGGGTGCTGTATCGCTTGCTCGTGTTCGCTCTGATGTATCTTCTATTGCAATTCTTTCTGGTACGTTATGCGCGGAAGATTGAAACCGATCCGCAACAGTCGATGACATATGAAGATGACCAGAAGAAGGCCACGGACGAGTCGTTGTTCGATAATGCTTCATATCCCAACGAGAATCTGATCTTCAAAGCCTATCTTACAATGTTTCTCGCGGTCCTTGGTATTGTCATTCTCACGAGTGTGCTGGAGCTGTTCGATGTCCTTTCCATCCCGAGCATCCCCGTCATGGCATTGGCTTTTCTCGTGGGAGGTTTGGTCAGTGGCTATTTGATTACGAGAAACATGAAAACCACCGGAATGATATTTCTCAAAGGAATGTTATCGGTGGCGCCAGCGGTGTTACTGATCATGATGGCCGCCAGTGTCAAACTCATCATTACGGAAGGAAATATCATGGATACAATCCTGAATTTCCTGGCCAATATCTTGATGCGGCAATCTCCGATCGTCGGCATTCTATTGATCTATGCCTTGGTGCTCGTGATCCAGTTCTTTATCGGATCCGCTTCGGCGAAAGCCTATTTGATCATGCCTTTGATTATCCCCTTGGTCGGATTGATCGGCATCAGCAATGAACTGGCCATTCTTGCCTTCATTTTCGGCGACGGGTATACCAATGTGATATTCCCCACCAACGGTGTGTTGCTCATCGGTCTGAGCATCGCATCCGTCAGTTATGCGAAGTGGTTCAAGTTCACCGCCATTTTGCAGGTGTTGACATTGGCGTTGACCATATTGCTCTTGATTGGTGCGTATTTCGTCGGTTATTGATTGTGTGTGGCTTTCGTGTTTTTCCTTTACTTTCAGCGGTTGATTCTGTATAATTAGGTCGTTGGTTACTCTAGGAGGAATGATGAAAATGAAATTGGTTTCCGTGGAAGAAATGCTTCAAAAAGCGTATCATCATGGATATGCGGTAGGACAGTTCAACATCAACAATCTGGAATGGACAAAGGCGATTTTATCCATTTCTGAAGCGATGAAATCACCGGTCATCCTCGGTGTTTCCGAGGGTGCGGCAAAATATATGACCGGATACAAAGTCGTCGCCGACATGGTCAAAGCGATGGTTGAAAGCATGAATATCACCGTTCCGGTGGCTTTGCATCTGGACCATGGCAGTTATGAAGGTGCGTTAGCAGCGATTGAAGCGGGATTTTCATCCATCATGTTCGACGGGTCCCATTACCCAATCGAGGAAAACATCGCAAAAACCAAGGAATTGGTCGCGTTGACGAAGAAGCTGGGCTTATCGCTTGAAGCGGAAGTCGGTGCCATCGGCGGCGAAGAAGACGGCGTCGTCGGCGGCGGAGAAGTCGCGGACCCCGATGAATGTAAAATGATTGCGGATTTGGGCGTGACGATACTTGCGGCCGGTATTGGCAACATTCATGGTAAATACCCAGAAAATTGGGCGGGATTGAATTTTGACGTATTACAAAGAATCAACGACATCACCCAAGGTGTGCCCCTGGTCCTTCATGGAGGCACCGGGATTCCCGAAGATATGATTCAAAAAGCGATATCCATGGGCGTGGCGAAAATCAATGTCAATACCGAATGCCAGTTGGTGTTTGCGGCTGCGACAAGAAAATACATTGAAGAAGGCAAAGATCTTCAAGGCAAAGGATTCGATCCGAGAAAACTTCTTGCCCCAGGTGTTGAAGCCATCAAACAAGCCGTCAAGGAAAAAATCATCCTTTTTGGCTCCATGAACCAAGCGTGATGGAAAAACCACAATACGTGTGGTTTTTCTTTCGTGAGTGAGGTGGATGAATGGAACAGATGTTAAAAGAATTTCGGATGTGGCGCACGGAAAATCGAGCGTTTTACGAAAAACTGGCAGAACACGACGCGCTATTGACGGAACGCTTTCGCCCAGTCTATGAGGTATTGGATCATTTGACGACTGAAATCGATCATCAACGGCTTGAGGCGATCGATGATTATCTCCCGTTTTATCAGGTGGGCCTCGCGTTCTTGAATGATCAGCGTCAGACGTGCAAACTGTATCTGGAAAACGTCTTTCAAGATGATTTTCATGCTTTTTTGAAGTATGAACGAATCATCAACGCGCTGTTGTTCATTGAAGACCTGAAATATGAATGCATCGAAAACAAGGTCAAGATTGATCGCAAAAAGCTGGATGCGTTGTGCGATGAGCTTGAAATCATCATCGAAAAGAAACAAGACATCCCGACGCATATCTATATCTACATTGACGGAGTCATTCAAGAGGCGACTAAGGACAAGATATCTTCGTTCAAAGGAATCATCGATATCTTTGTCGAGATTGGTGAAACACTTGGTTTAGCCCATGAGCATGAAAGTGAATTCATCTTGGGAAAAGACATATAAAGAGGAGAATCTATTATGAATCGCAAAACGTATCAAATCACTTTGATTGGCATGATCATCGTCGCCATCGGCTTGATTACCGCCAACGCCATTTACCTCAAAATCAACGGAAAAGTCCTACTTGACTGGATTTGGATTTTCGTCATCATCATGGTGGGTTATGTCTACATCCGCTATCGCCTCAACGGACCGCTCCAGATGTTCTCCACGAAGTTTAACATGTTGGTCGATTACGACCTCGATGTGGAAGCGGCGGAAGCGCTGGCCGAACAAGCGGCGGGAGACGCGCCCACCGCGAACATCAAAGCGCTGTATTCACTCTATCTGGGCATGGCGAAATACTATAATGCCAAATATGAAGAAGCCATCAAAATCATGCACATGCTTGATTTAAGAAAATTGAATCAGGTGTATCACATCCTTGTCTTCGCGTTCTCGGCGTATTCCGCGTATGAGATCGGCGATACAGAAGAATTCACCTTGAATATCGATCGGATTAAAGGCGTGGTACCACGACTCAATCCCAGATATCGCCCCTTCGGCAATTCGTATGTGGAGTTGCTCGAAGCGATGGCGAATGCGGATGTAGCCTTGGATCAGTACAAGGACATGATCGAGAAGCATTTCAGCCATCCCGATGGCTATATTTCCACAAAACTTGTCTTCCATTACCGGATGGCGGACTATTATGAACGCCTTGGCGACACCTTGGAGATGGATAAGAACTTGGCTTTTGTGATCGCGAATGGCAAAAACCATCACACGGCAGTCCAAGCCAGACGGAAATTCAAGAACTCCGTGAATGTGGATGATTACATCATCGTCGAAGAAACGCCTTCCGAAGCGGAACCCGAAGTGATCGAAGGTGATTTTCATCAAACCGAGGACCATCCGTAGATTCCATCGAAGCTAACGATGCCGACGAAGAGAACAAGGAATAGGCTTTGATCATTCGATCAATCGAAAACCCTATGATCAGAAGCGCAAACAAACGCGCATCGATAGGGTTTTTTTATTGTCTTCGATTATTATTTTAGAATTGTGTCATGTTAGGTATTGTGTAATGAATGGCACTGTGATATAATGCTTTCAAGGAGGGGTGATATGAACGCACAATTCAAAAAAGGAATCATCGAGTTATGTGTGTTGTCGCTTCTGGTGGAAGAAGATCTCTATGGATATGCCATCATCTCGAGGCTGTCCGAATTCATCGATATCAGCGAAAACACCATCTACCCGATCCTGCGACGCCTGACCTTGGACGGATACTTTGAGACATATCTGGAAGCATCCACCGAAGGCGCACCCAGAAAGTACTACAAGATGACAGAAAAAGGGTTTGTGTTCTACATGAAATTACGCGATGAATGGAACGCATTCATCGGTGGCGTTTATCAGATTATCAATCAAGGAGGTAAGAAGAATGAAGCAATTTTTGAACGATTTAAGAACAGAACTCAAAAGTAAAGGTTTTTCCGATTTTGAGATAGCCGATATCATTTCTGATCACGAGGAGATGTTTCAAACCGCGATGAACGATGGACAATCGGTGGAAGAGATTTTGTCGAAGTTAGGGAATCCGAAACGACTCGCGTCCGATCTTGCGGATTCGGAACACAAAACGACGCACGATGAAATGGATTCCGATTATCACTTATGGCAAAGCTTTCCCGGACCATTTGTCGCTTTGAACGTGTTCGTGAAAATGATTAATGAGGATATCGTCTATCGTCGCTCAGCGAATGATGCCGTTCATATCTTGTATGAAGGGGATGGCAAAGTCTCTGATTACAACCTGTCGCTTGACGGCGAACAGCTGAGATTGGAATCGAAGAAGGAGCGCGGCTTCTTTCTCTTCGGTCATGGACGCATCTTGAATTTTGTGATAGAAATCCCAGATGGTCTGGAGATGTTGGAACATCACGGCGTGAACGGTGATTATCAGTTATTGGGCATCAAGGGAAAAGGAGCGAAAATTGTGACGACCAACGGCGATATGCAGCTGGAGGATTTATCATTTGACACCCTCACCTGGCATACCGTGAACGGTGATATCGATGCGAAACATCTAAAACTGCGCCAACTCGAATCTCATCAAGTCAGCGGCGATATCGACATGACGGACTCCGAAGTGCGTGAGCGGTTCTATGTCCATACCGTCAGCGGTGATATCGATGTGAATCATGCGCAAATCGGGTCGCTAGATATCGAAACGGTCAGTGGTGATTTTTCCGGAGAGGAATGCTATCCCAAGGAGATTTCATTCCGGTCGGTCAGCGGCGATATCGATGTGAAAAACCGCACAAGGACCGAAATCAAGATTTTGAATACCAGATCGATATCCGGAGATATCAATATCGATCATTAATGATAAAAATGCCTCTCAGTTGTATTGCTTTTTATAATCGCTGGTTTTTTGGTTTTACAACTCATTCGGTTTTTATGGAAATATATTTGCTTTAAAAGAATCACAAATACCACTACTCGACCATGCATGATTTCTTTGCGTATTTCTCGCTTTAAATTAATGGATTAGATCAGGTTGGTCTTATCACACGCTCTGCGTTAGAAATGGGAAGAATAATGAGATTATCATCCGCAAATTTGGGAATATGTTCGAATATCGTCTGTGAAATCATCTTCGCAATTGACAAGAAATAGCTCGCGATAAACGATCAAATGTTGTCAACACAATAGCGAAACAAAAAACCATCAATTTTGTCACGAATGGGAGATGGTTTTTTTGTAATGCGTCACAATGAACATAAGATTCATTAGAGTTGCGTTAAAAATGAATAAGAAACATCTAGCAGCGTTGATTTCTCAAATAGACATGCTAAAATAAATCTAACAAGCAAACAAATTATTCAATGGATTTGTAATAGCGCCGGCAAAAACAGTTCCCGCCGGTAACTCCGATAAAGAATGAATGCGATCACAAAGGACACCCTGAGTCGAATGGAAAGGGTGTTTGTTTTATATTTAGGAGGATAGTATGATAGATAACAGAATCGATCCCGCCTACATTATCGACCTGACGCGACCATATTATAATATCAGACTGAGAAAGGTCATAACCGTTGTAATGACGCTTCTAGTGCTCGCTTCATCAATTCTTCCGGCAAAGCAAGTGCATGCCTATGCATTTCCTGAAACGGAATATGTCGAAGATGAAGAGAAAGAACAAGAGAATGAGCAGATTGAATACCGAACAACGACAGATAGTGATTTTGATTCATCACAGGTTGAAATCATCACCGAGGCGATAGATCTTCGGACCGTTGACACGAAAACATTCTTGAAAGCCGATGGAACCTACGTTGCAGTCTTGTATGGCGATGTCGTCCATTATCTTGAAAACGGGAAGCATGAAGATATTGACAATACGCTTTCATATTCCCGGGACACTCAGTCGTATTCCACGAAAGCCAACAGCTTCAAAGTTGAGTTCCCCGAGGAGATTGAGAAGGACAAAGCTGTCAAGTTGACTCAAGGAGATTATGAGATTGCGTGGGCGATAGATGTTAGTGACAAAGCAAGCATCGCCTATTCTGATATCCTGGAGAAGTCTGATGATCCGAAGATATTGACAAAGACAAGCCAGTCAGTCAAATATGAACAGATCATGAATGACGTCGCAGTTGAATATATCGTTACGGGAAGTTCTGTTAAGGAAAACATCATTCTGGACAAATATGTCAAAGATTTCTCGCTGTCATTCACATATTCCCTGGCGAATCTGTCACTTGTATTGAGAGATGAAGGTTATTATGTCTTTGTCAATAGGGATAAGGAAGAGGTATTCAGGCTTGATAATCTGTATATGTTTGATGCCAAAGGCGAGGAATCGTTTGATATTGCGCTAAAGGTCGAAGATGAAAAAGATGGCAGCTACAAAGTGACAGTCATTCCTGATTCGAAATGGCTAGAAACTGCCACATATCCCGTGACAATTGATCCGACGATATCTAGCGCAACGGGGGCATTGTCTATCAATGATACCTTTGTTCGGGAGAATTCCACCGCAAATTACAGCCGGGCAACGTATATGTATTTATGCAGGGCTCAAACCAATCAGTATAAAGGGCTCATCAACTTCGCACTACCAAGTTATCTTTTGAACAAACATATAACCTATGCCCATCTTCAACTAACAAAGCGCATACAAACGGAAGGAAGAACAATTGGCCTCTATAAGAATCTTAGCTCTTTTTCGCCCGAATCGGTAACTTGGGCGACCGCTCCATCCTATCAAGCTGCAATGGCTGATTATCATATCACATCAGGGGCAAGTGCATATTACCGTTTCGATATCAGCAACCCAGTGAAACAATGGGTATCCGAGGGAATTACTTCAGTGCCTGGCTTTACGATTAAAGACAAGTACGATGTGGGCGCAAATAATTCTGTGTATTCAGTCCAATACTCTGTTTCAGGAAGTCGTCCGTTGATAGAAATTGGTTATATCGATGCAAATGGAATCAAAGACTACTGGACATACGCGACGCAAGATGTGGGAAATGCAGGTGTTGGCTATGTGTCTGATCTCACAGGTTCCTTGACATTCGTAAGAAACGATATTAATTTTGAAACAAGCAAGCAAAGCATTGGTCTTTCCATGATATATAATTCAACTCAGAAGGATTGGAATTACGGGTACGGAGGCGGGTGGCAGCCTTCGTTCAATATGATAGCTGGATATGATACATCAGTATCCGAGTATTTTGTGTTGGACGCCACGGGTTCCAAAGTATTTTTCCGGAGTTACTCTGGTAATATTGGTGACGCTAAGGATGCTATTGTGAGTTCGTTAATTCCTTCTGGATCTACGGCGACAGTGATGAAAGCAGAAGACGGGAGTGAAAGACTCTTAATCAAAATTGCGAATGCTTCCGCGAGTGTGACGGCATATTATCTTCTCGATTCAAATTTGATATTATATTGTTTTGAAATAGGATATGGTAGTAACGCGAAACTACTGAGTACCATTTCAGATCGATCCTGCGTTGAACCTTTAGAGATATTTTTATCACGAAGCGCCGTTAACAAATTATTGATAACGCAAATTGAAGATTCATCAGGAAACAAGATTGTGCTCTCGTATATTGATGAAGGAATAAATAATCAAGCGAGATTAATTGATGCAAAACTATATCTCAAGATAACGGGAGCTGGATATTCGAGTAATTCATTAGAACAAGTAAACTACGCGTATCAGTATCTATCCGATATCAGTACTTATGTAATGACTCAAGCAGAACACAAAAGCAATTATGATTTTGATTCAATTCATTCACCCATTGATAAAACGGTGATTCAATACGATTCTGATGGAAGATTAGAAAGCACATTTGAGTACACGGATCAGGCTGGCAAAGGGGTCGATTATCAATACAATACAACGACAGATAAAATTACATCTGTCGTTACATGGTATCACAATTCCACTAATACTATATCCGAACACACATATACTTACGGAGAAAAACGCACCAAGATAACGGACCAAGATAATCATTTTGTGATGATGAAATTTGATGATTATGGCCATACGGCATGCATTTTCGATGATAGAGGGAATAGCGAATCATATGCCTATTTGAATTTGTTCAATTCGATTGCAGACAATGGGGCGATCTATACTTATCTTGATGGAACACCAAACTATGATAACAACCATAAGTTGGTTCTTGCATCTGGTCCACAAATTACAGACATCAATCCACTGATTAATCCAGGATTTGAGTTCAATTTATCTCAGACATATGCCGGATGGAGCGTGGAAAAGGATAGTTTTTCTATCTCGTCTGCCAATAGAACTACTACAAATAAGATGATGGGCGCGTATTCGATGCGGTTGCGCGCTTTAGGTGGTGGTTGGGTGCATGCGCAACAATCATTAGTACTTGACGCAGGAACTTACACCTTATCGGGATATGTGAAAAATGCA
>Ga0172382_10013491_pt1 | contig 10517 bp, 10 predicted proteins | sample Leawel138RmetaG_FD_122245 | JGI IMG/M metagenome (GOLD analysis project Ga0172382, IMG submission 122245) | Leachate microbial communities from a municipal landfill in Southern Ontario, Canada - Leachate well 138R metaG | ecosystem: Engineered > Solid waste > Landfill > Unclassified | place...
ATGAAAGCCAATTCATCGCATAGAAAACGAAAAGACAATTTGGCGCCCCAGCGGGTGCGCCAGCAGAGGGCCATTCGGATGGTCTGCGGTGTTCGGTCGGTGGCGGCGTATCGCTCGAGCTTTCGACACATCCTTCGGACATGCGTACTTTACTTAACATAATATACATTGTAGAAAATGAATCAGACCCATGGCACAGGACCTGCATCAGGATCCGGAACGTTGTTTCCCGGGATCCGGTCATGCTACATCCGCCACGTGCCTATCTATATCTTGACGCCGTTGCCCGTGCGGGCTCCATCCGCAAAGCCGCGGAAAAGCTGCATGTGGCGTCGACTGCGCTCAACCGCATGATCCTTGAGCTTGAGGATCAGGCCGGCACACCGTTGTTCGAGCGTTTGCCACGCGGCGTTCGTCCGACAGCCGCCGGCGAAGTGCTGATCCATGCCGTGAGGCGCTCGCTGTCCGATCTGCGCTCAGCGGAGTCGCAGATCGAGCAGCTGCGCGGCCTGGTTCGTGGCACGGTGCGGCTCGGCTGCGCCGAATCGGTGGCCACCGATTTCGTTCCCAGCGCCATCGTGCAGTACCAGACACAGCATCCGGGCGTGCAGTTCCAGGTGGTGTCAGGCGTCACGAATCATCTGCTGCATCTGCTTGAGCAAGACAAGGTGGAACTGGTGCTGGTGCACGATCCGGCTCCGGGCGATGACTTGCGCGTGATCAGCCGGCTTCACCAGCCGCTTTGCGCCATGCTGCGACCCGATCATCCGCTGGCAAAGCGCACAAGCCTGCGCCTGGCCGACTGTCAGGCGTATCCGATAGCGCTGGGGGACCGCTCATTTGGCAGCCGTCGGCTTCTCGACTCCGTCATGGAGCGCTCCCGGCTGAGCATCCGCCCCTTGATCGAGGCCAGCACGGTGCAGTTGCTCAAGGAGTTCACGCGCCAGACCGGCGCCATCAGCTTCCAGTTCCAGATCGGCACGATGCAGGAGGTACGGCGCGGTGAACTGGTCTCGATTCCCGTGGTGGACCCCGCCCTGGGACGCAGCGAGCTGGTGCTGGCGGTACGCGATAGCCGCCGCTTGCCCATCGCGACGCTGTCATTCATCGAGCTGCTGGTCGGGCGCCTGTCGGAGCTGACACCCTGAGATCGCGGGCGATTGCACACATTTTTAGCTCGGCCTGAGAGAAACATTGAGCTTCTAGGCAGCAGTGCCTTTCCAGATACTGGATGGCATGAACAGCGTCAGCACCTTTTCGGCGGAATCCCAAGCTCCCAGGCAGCTGGAGGTATTCCGTCTCTCCATGGCCCATCCGGGGGATCTGTCGGCTCTGGCCGGCCTTCTCGACAGTGGCCGCGTCAAGGCCCAGGATGTGGTGGCCGTGATCGGCAAGACCGAAGGCAACGGCGGCGTCAACGACTTCACGCGCGGTTATTTCACCCAGAGCCTGATGCAGCTGCTCGGCGAGCGCCTGGGGCGCGCACCGGCCGACATTCAGCGCGAGCTGCCCTGTGTGCTCTCGGGCGGAACGGAAGGTGTGCTCTCGCCGCACTACAGTGTGTTCGTCCGTCGTACTGCCGATCCCGATGCGCCTGCGGGCCCTGCCCTGGCCATTGGCCGCGCCTTCAGCCCGGTCATGCCGGCGACCGACATCGGCCGCTGGGCCCAGGTTCGTGCGGTCGCCGACGCGGTCCGCGCCGCCATGGCCGACGCAGGGATCGAGAATCCGGCGGACGTGCGTTTCGTTCAGCTCAAGGGGCCGTGTGTGACCGCTACCCGCGCCGCCGCAGCCATTGCCGCTGGGCAGACAGTCGCCAGTGCCGATCCCAACCGTTCCATGGCGCTGTCGCGTGCAGCGGGCGCGTTTGGCGTGGCGCTCGCGCTGGGCGAAATGCCCGACGACCCGACCCTGGAGGCCGCCCTCCTCACCCGCTTCGATCTCTGGTGCGCGCGTGCCAGCGTGTCCACCGGCGTCGAGGTCGAAGCCAACGAGGTGGTGGTGCTGGGGCACAGTCCCCGATGGCGCGGCCCCCTGCGTATGGCCTGCGAGCCCATGGCCGACGCGATGGATCTGCCAGCCGTGACGCGCGCGCTTTCACAGCTGGGTCTTGAGGCGTCGCCCCAGATTGGTGCAAATGACCGAGCGCGCATCGCTGCCGCGCTGGTCAAGTGCGAACCCGACCGCCGTGGCCAGGTTCGAGGCGCGCGTCACACCATGCTGGACGACACCGATATCAATGCCCAGCGCCACATCCGTGCCGCCGTGGGTGGCCTGGTGGCTGGGGCACTGGGCGACGGTCGCATCTTCGTCTCTGGCGGTGCCGAGCACCAGGGGCCTGACGGCGGTGGCCTGATCGCGGTCATCGCGGAGTGCGCCGCATGACAGCGCCTCTGTGGACACTGGGCGCTGCCGCACTCGGCCGTGCCTATCGGCATGGCGAACTCTCGCCCACGGAGGTGTTGCAGGCCCACCTGCAACGCCTCGAAATGGTGCATCCACAGGTCAATGCGATGGCCTGGGTCGATGCCGAAGGCGCGCAAGCGGCTGCCGAGGCGAGCGCGACGCGCTGGCGTCAAGGCCGCCCGCTGTCCGCACTGGATGGGATACCAATCACGGTGAAGGACAACATCCCCGTCGCCGGCCTGCCCTGCCGCTGGGGATCGCGGGTCTATGAGGACCATGTTCCTTCGCGTGACGAGTCACCCGTGGTACGCCTGCGGGCCGCCGGTGCGGTGATCATGGGCAAGACCGCGGTGCCGGAATTCACGCTGCATGGCTATACCGTCAGTCCGTTGACTGGCATCACGCGCAACCCCTGGGATCCGGCGCTCACGCCGGGTGGCTCCAGCGGAGGCGCGGTGGCGGCATTGGCAGCCGGCATCGGTGCGCTGGCCATCGGCACCGACGGAGGTGGATCGATCCGCCGTCCCTCGGGCTTCACAGGCCTCTATGGCTTCAAGCCGGGACTGGGCACGGTGCCGCGGGCCGATGGTCTGCCCGAATTGCTGCCCGAGATGGAGGTGATTGGTCCGATCGCGCGTTCGGCGACCGATCTTGCCTTGGCCATGGAGGTCATCGGCGGTGAGCAGCCCGGTGACTGGCATACGTCCGCGGCGCCCGCGCCCCTGCGCATTGGCTGCTGGCGGCATATCGCGGGCAGCCCGGTGGATGCCGATGTGCTGGCCCATCTGGATGCGGCGGCGGACCGGCTGCGCGCCCTCGGCCATGTGGTGGACACCGTCGAGGCGCCGGTCGAGGTCCAGACTTTCAACCGCCAGGCCTGGCCTGTCATCAGCAGCAACGGTCTGGCGAAGGTGCTGTGCGACCGCCCCGATGCCGGTGCCCTGCTCGGCCCGGACCTGGCCGCCATGCTGGCCAGAGGCCAGGCCCTGAGCGATCAGGACCTCTTCGATGCGAGGGCGGTGGTTGCGCAGCTGCGCGCCGCGCTCGATGGTGTCTGGCGCCAATACGACCTGATCCTGAGCCCGACCTCGGCCTGCCTGCCATGGCCGGCTGATCAGAGCCATCCGGGAGAAATCGCCGGTCAGTCCGTGGACGGCCGTGGTCACGCGGTGTTCACGGCTTTTGCCAACGCCCTGGGGCTGCCTGCCATCGCCCTGCCCGCCGGTCTCGCTGGCAGGCTGCCCGTGGGTGTGCAGCTGGTGGCTCCCAGCGGCGGCGACGCGACCTTGGTGGCCCTGGCCCTGCAATGGGAAGGCGCTGCGCAAGCGACGTGCGACGCGTTGTTTTCACCGGCGGTATCGGAGTTCTGGCCCCTTTCGCCTGCCTGGTCCCAATCCTGCTAGTCCTTGAACAAAGTCATGTCTGCTCTCAAAGTACTCATCCTTGGCGCCGGCGTCGCCGGTTCCATCCTCGCGCGACGTCTCGCTGCCCTTCCCGGTCTTGATGTCACCTGCCTCGAACGGGTCGGCCCCAACGACCACAGCGAGGCCGGCACCGGCCTCAATGTCGGCCCCAATGCCATCAAGGCCCTGCGCCTTTGCGACCCTGCGCTGGCCGACGAGGTCGTCGCGCAAAGCCTGCCGTGGCAGAGCTGGCGTACGTCACTCGCCGATGGCACGCCACTGTTCGACCTGTCGCTGGCGCGCGTGGCCGACAACGACGGCATTCGCATCCGCTGGTCCGAGCTGTACCGGGTGCTGCGTGCAGGCGCTGGTCCGGTGATCCACTACGGCTGCGAAATCACCGGCATCGGCCCTGATCCGAGCGATGAGCGACGCACGCGCGTAACCTGGACCCAAAACGGCCTGAGCCATGAGCTCGACGGCATCGACCTGCTCATCGGCGCCGACGGCCGCTATTCGCTCACCCGCCAGACGTTCTCCGGCTTGCCGGAGCCGCGACATATCGGCGTGGTGATCCTGCGCGTGCTGGTGCCCGACACCAGTGGTGGCCTGATCGACGACTACGAACAGTGGTTCAACCGCCACCACCGCCTGCTGGCCTTCCGCGTGCCGCCGGGTCACGTCTACATCGCCGGTACCTATCCGATCGAAGCCGGTGCCCCCATTCCGGACGACTGGAAGACGCCTGATGCCATGCGCCGCGCCTTCCTGCCCGCCAATGGTGAGCCTTCTGCGGCGGTTCGCTGGCTCGTGGATGCCATGTGCGAGGAAGCTGAGGACGCCCACTGGGCGCGGATGCAGGAGTCCGAGCCGCTGTTTGCCGAACCCGTGCGGCAGGTGCTCTACCTGGGCGACAGCGCGCACGGCATGGCACCGACGCTGGGACAGGGTGCGACGCAGGCCATGGAGGATGCCAGCTGCGCGGCCGTGCTGATCGAGTCGGCCATCAAGGCAGGCAATACCGATGTGCGCGCCTGGCTCGAAGCCATCACGGCAGCACGCCAGGAACGAATCCGCTTTGCCATGGAGCTCTCGGTGCGCGCCACCGACACCATGCTGCAAGGTGCCGACCCCGTGGCCGGTGCGCGCTGGAAAACGGAAGCCCCCTTCATCGGCGACCTTTCTCGCCTCTTCCGCGACGTCGCGCTCGGAGAGCCGGCATGAGCCATCCCGATGCCGGCGACGGCGCTCTCACGCTCGGTCTGTTCCACCTGGCCATCAAGACGGCCGACCTGGAGCTGACGCGCGCTTTCTGGTGCGGCGTGATCGGCCTGCGCGAAGTCAGTCGGCCCGATTTCGGCTACCCCGGCGCCTGGCTGGCATGCCCGCAGCCCGGTGGCCAGGCCATCGTGCATGTCTACGCCGGCGGCCCGGCTCTGGGTGGCCAGACGCAGGTGTCCTCCGGCACCGCGGCGATCGACCATCTTTCGCTGGCCTGCGTCGGGTTCCACGCGTACTGCGCCCGTTTCGCGCGGGCCGGCCTTGACTGGCGCGAGTTCCTCGTGCCGGGCACCACGCTGTGGCAGCTATTCGTTTACGACCCCAGCGGCGTGCAGCTGGAACTGACTTTCGAGGGGGCCGCCGAAACGGGCGTGCCACCCGACATGTCCGATGCCCGCGTCTACCGCGCCGGTCAATCGTTTTTCCAACCCTCGGCCTATCCCCGCCAAACCCTTCTGTCATTCCCTGGAGATCATCACCATGCGCCGCTCTGAATTCCTGTCCCTCACCGCCAAAAGCCTTGCAGCCCTGACACTGTCCACCGCACTGCTGCCCCAGGCACATGCCGCCGACAAGCTGCGTCTGGGCGTTTTCCCGTCCAGCGCCGCACTGCCCTTCTACATCGCCCAGAACCGCGGCTACTTCAAGGAGGCGGGACTCGAGGTGGAGGAAGTGCCGATGACTAGTCACCCGCTGACGGTGCAGGCCATCGTCGCAGGCACCATCGAAGGCGCGGTCAACCTGGTCACGCTGGAAGGCGCCAACATGGAAGCGCGCCGGCCGAACACCATGAAGTACATCTCGCTCAACGGGCAGAACAGTGCCCACGTGATCGAGCAGTTCGTGGTGCGCGCCGGCCACCCGGCGAAGTCCCTCAAGGATTTCAAGGGCGGCATCAAGCTGTTCTCGGCCCCGGGTCCGGCCAACATCGGTGCCGCGCGCGCTGTGCTCAAGACCGTGGGCCTGAAGGAAGGCTCGGACTTCACCATCCAGGAACAGCCCGTCAACATGCACGCCAGCGTGCTGCAGGCAGGCACCTTTGACGGTGGCTACACGCTGGAGCCCTCGGCCACCATCCTCGTCGACCAGAAGATCGGCAAGCGTGTGGAAACCGGCGTCATCGCCACCCACCTGCTGGGCAACAAGGACGCCAGCGCCTTTGCCACCGGTGCCGTGCTCTCGGCCAAGTTCATCAGCGAAAACCCCGAAGTCGCCAAGCGTTTCGCCGCTGTCTGGGCGCGCAGCGTGAAGGAGGCACAGACTGACAGCAGCACACGCGGCTACCTCGTGGCCGGCATGAAGGTGCCGCCGCAACTGGCCGCCACCGTGCCGCTGCCGCGCATGGTCCTGGCGCAAGACCTCTCCCCCGCCGACCTCAAGGACTTCCAGACCTTCCTGGATCTGGGCGAATCCTTTGGCGTCATCAAGAGCAAGGTTGACGCCAAGTCCATGGTCAAGGGCTTCTGACAGGCCTCACAACACGGAGCGACGACATGCGCGTCATGCCAACGATGGACACATCAACTCCCCCCTCGGCCTCGGCCGAGAACAAGTACCGCTGGTTCCCGGAAGGTACCCATATCACCGTGCGCGGCCTGACCAAGCGATTCGAGGGCGTCACCGTCTACGACGGCTTCGACCTCGACATTCCCAAGGGCAAGATCACCTCGGTGTTCGGTCCCAACGGCTGCGGCAAGAGCACGCTGATCAACATGATCTCGGGCATCCTGCCGTACGACGGCGGCCAGATCCTCTTCGAAGGCAAGGAAGCCCACGAGACGCGCATCGGCTACGTGTTCCAGAACTACCGCGAGGCTGTCTTCCCCTGGATGCGCGCGATCGACAACATCCGCTATCCGCTGCAGTTCCTGGACATCTCCAAGGCCGAGCGCCAGGCCCTGCTGGACCAGGTGGTGGACAGCTTCGGGGTCTCCTTCGACCTCAACCGCTATCCCTACCAGATGTCGGGCGGCCAGCAACAGCTGGTGTCGATCATGCGGGCGCTGGTGGTGCAGCCCGAGGTGCTCTTCCTCGACGAGCCCTTCTCAGCGCTGGACTACGAGATGGTGATGTTCCTGCGCGGCATCCTGCAGAAGGTGCTCAAGGAGCGGGAAGTCACCACGCTGCTCGTCTCGCACGATCTGGACGAGGCCGTGCTGCTGGCCGACGAGGTGCTGCTGCTGACCAAGCGTCCCACGCGCGTGGCCGAACGGCTGACCTTTGACGCGCCGCGCCCCCGCAGCGCCGACACCACGGTCAAGCCCGACTTCGTCCAGACCAAGACCCGAGCCCTTGAAATCTTCCAACGCGAGGTGCGCGCATGAAGTCGTTGAACCGTTTTCGTCCGCTGTTGGGCGTCTTCCTGCTGCTGGCCGGCTGGGCCGCCATCCATGCCGTCAAGCTCGTCGATCCGGTGCTGCTGCCCTCCCCCGTCGAGGCGGGTCAAGCGTTCTGGAGCGGCATGACCGAGGGCACGCTGGGTGACGACTTTCTCAAGACCATCGTGCGCACGCTGGGGTCGTTTGCCATCGCGCTGGTGATCGCCGTGCCGCTGGGCATCGTCCTGGGTGCCTCGCAACGCCTGTACGAGTCGATCGAATTCGCCATCGACTTCTTCCGCTCCACGCCGGCCTCCGCCATGTTCCCGCTGTTCCTGGTGATCTTCGGCACCGGCGAGAAGACCAAGATCACTGTCGCCGCCTTCGGTGCGGCACTGGTGATCCTGTTCAATGTGGCCTACGGCGTGATGGGTGCGCGCAAGCAGCGCCAGCTCGCTGCCCGCGTGATGCGTGCGCCGCGCTGGCGTGTGCTGACCGACGTGACGCTGCTCGAATCCATGCCGCAGGTCTTTGTCGGCATGCGCTCGGGTGTCTCGCTGGCACTGGTGATCATCATTGTTGCCGAGATGTTCATCGGGTCCACCGACGGACTGGGCCAGCGTGTGATGAACGCGCAGATGGTCTTTGACATGCCCGAGATGTACGCCGCCATCTTCGCCGCCGGCGCGCTGGGCTACGCCATGAACCTGATCTTCCTGCTTGCCGAGCGCCGCTTCGTTCACTGGGGTGGCAAATGACATTCGAACTGAAAGAACCTGTGTCCCCTGTCCTGGAAATCAATCGCCCCGAGGTATTGGCCGAAGTCAATGCCGTCTTTGACGCCTACGAGAAGGCGCTGGTCAGCAACGACGTCGCGGTGCTCGACGAGCTGTTCTGGAACTCGCCCCTGACACTGCGCTACGGCGCGGGCGAGAATCTCTACGGCTACGACGCCATCAAGGCATTCCGTCAGGGTCGTCCGGCCGGCAACCTGGAGCGCACGGTCACCGCCCGCCAGATCACGACTTTCGGCAACGACATGGCCGTGGCCAACATCGAGTTCCGGCGCGAAGGCAACGCGCGAATCGGCCGCCAGAGCCAGACCTGGGTGCGCATGCCCGAGGGCTGGCGCGTGGTCTCGGCCCATGTGAGCCTGATGCTCTGAATGGCCCGGGCCTGAACAGGCCCGTCGTTCACACCCCCAGCGCACACCCTTCACTGCGAGGGTCGTGCGCTCCCGAGAGGAAACCGTCAGCCTCCAGCCGGATCACGCCAGGTTGCCCGGCCAGAGGGCTCTGGGCAGGAATGATGGAAATCTCGTGTCCCATGGCGCTCAGGGCACGCAGCGTTTCCTCCCCCACATCGGCTTCCAGCTTCAATGTATCCCGCGAATCGGAAAACGTCCGCCCAAGCAAGAAGCGCGGCCTGGCCATGGCCTGCAGCGGGTCGAAACCGTAGTCGATCATGCGCGTCAGCAGGGCAACCAGGGTCTGGGGCTGTCCGTCTGCCCCCTGGGTGCCATAGACCAGTTTCGGGCGACCGCCCTCCATGTAAACCCCGGGGTTCAGTGTGTGGAAGGGGCGCTTGCCGGGCCTGAGCACGTTCGGATGGCGTGTGTCGGTGCTGAAGGCGGCGCCCCGGTTGTGCCAGAGCACACCGGTGTCACCCGCAACAACCCCGCTGCCCCAGTCGAAATAGATGGTCTGGAGCAGACCCACACCCCTGCCGTGCGCGTCGGCCGCCCCGAGGAACACGGTGTCACCATGCTTGAAGACATGAGGCCACGCACGGGCCCGTTCACGCGAAATCCGCTTGGCCTGATCCCGGATGTACTCCGGGTCCAGCAGCCGCGCCACTGGAACCTCGACATCGTCCGGATCCGCCACGAAACGGTCACGGTCGATGAACGCCAGCTTGATCGCCTCGACCAGCAGGTGGTAGTAGTCGGCACTGCCCTCCTCCACGCGCGAAAAATCGGTATGCCCGAGCATCGCCATCGCCTGCAGGGTGGCAATCCCCTGCGTGGGCGGAGCGAAGGTCAGCAGTTCGCCCTGGCGATAAGGGATACGTAACGGCTCTTCTTCGCGCGCATGGGTGACCTGCAGGTCGGCGAGCGTCAGTGGCGATCCCGCCTTGGCCAGACCTTGGGCCAGGCGCCAGGCCGTCTCTCCCTCATAGAAGTCACGCGCGCCCGCATCGGCCATGCGTGTCAGCGTGGCGGCCAGCTTCGGCTGGCGCAATACGTCAGACGAAGAAAGAAAGGTATCGGCAAAGCCGGGCCACCCGGCCATTTCGGATGCGCGTTGCTGCGCCCAGAAGCGCTGGGACTGCGAAACGGCAACGCCTTCCTGTGCATGAACAATGGCCGGCTCCAGCAGCTCTCGCCAGCTCAGGCGGCCACCCCAGGCTTGACGGGAAACGTCGAACGCCTTGCCCCAGCTGTCAACGGCGGCCGCAGATGTCAGCGCCGCTGCCGGTCCGCGAACGGGAATCGATCCGGCATATGCCGGGCAGTGTTGCGCAGCTTGCCCGATGCCCGAGATGTTTCTTACCCGGCCATCGGTTGATGCGATCATCCAGAAGGCGTCGCCCCCAAGACCCGTGAAATGAGGATAGACCACGGCCAGGACGGCCGCCATGGCCAGGGTGGCCTCGATGGCGTTGCCGCCGTTTGCCAGCACGCGCCTGCCGGCTTCGCTGGCCAAGGGATGCGGGCTCGTGACAAGGCCCCGTGTCGATGTCGCTAGCAAAAACTGCCTCCTGATGCATGTCCATGCGCGGCCGGATGACCCGCATCATGAGGATTGGACGTGGCACGGGCGGGCACGACAAGCACCGTTTTTCGCCCATGGCGAGCGAAAAATGAGCGCACATCGGCACCAGCTTTCCCGCTGTCCGGAAACACCGCGGCCCGACAGACCACTGAGGTCTGCCGGGCCGCAGCTTCTGACTCAAGGGGCCTCAGGCCCCAGGGCATCAGTCTTCCACGAAGGCTTCTTCGCGTTTTTTCTTGATGGAAGGCATCACCACGATGACCAGCAACAGGGTGGCAACCGCCAGCAGGCCCGCCGAGATCGGACGCGTGACGAAGACCGCCCAGTCACCGCGC
>Ga0172382_10013494_pt1 | contig 10516 bp, 6 predicted proteins | sample Leawel138RmetaG_FD_122245 | JGI IMG/M metagenome (GOLD analysis project Ga0172382, IMG submission 122245) | Leachate microbial communities from a municipal landfill in Southern Ontario, Canada - Leachate well 138R metaG | ecosystem: Engineered > Solid waste > Landfill > Unclassified | place...
CTCTCCGCGATCATGCGCGAAGGGCCCGATGATGCCCTGACGCTGACGGAAAACGCCCAGCCCGCGATCATGGCGAACGCCATCGCCACCCTGCGCGTGCTGGAACAGGATTTCGGCGTTTCGCTGGCGGAAAAGGGTGATTATGTCGCGGGCCACAGCCTTGGCGAATATACCGCGCTCTGTGCGGTCGGCGCTTTCGGCCTGGCCGACACGGCCCGCCTGCTGAAGCTGCGCGGTCAGGCGATGCAGGCAGCCGTCCCCGTGGGCGTGGGCGCGATGTGTGCGCTGCTTGGGGCGGACATCGAGAAGGCGCAGGCCCTTGCCGAAGCTGCAGCCGAAGGCGAAGTCTGCACCGTCGCGAATGACAACGATCCGACGCAAGTCGTGCTGTCGGGTCACAAGGCGGCGATCGAGCGCGCCATTGCGATGGTCAAGGACCATGGCATCAAGCGTGGCGTGGCCCTGCCGGTTTCGGCGCCGTTCCACTGTCCGCTGATGCAGCCCGCCGCCGACGCCATGGCCGACGCGCTCGGCAAGACACCTCCGGGTGCGTTGCGTCTGCCGTTGTTCGCCAATGTCACTGCGGCAGTGGTCACCGATCCGGCCGAAGTGCGCCGCCTGCTGGTCGAGCAGGTGTGTGGCCGCGTGCGCTGGCGTGAAAGTGCGATTGCCATGAAGGCTGCCGGCGTGGAACACTTCGTCGAACTCGGCGGCAAAGTGCTGGGTCCGATGATTTCGCGCTCGGCGGGTGACGTGAAGGTCACCAGCGTGGTGACGATGGCCGATATCGAAGCGCTGGCGAAGGAGATTTGATGATGTTCGACCTTACCGGAATGACCGCACTCGTGACCGGCGCCTCGGGCGGCATCGGTTCGGCCATTGCCCGCGCGCTGGCCGGACAGGGCGCGCGACTGGCGCTTTCGGGCTCCAATGCGGCCAAGCTCGATGCGTTCAGGGCCGAACTGGGTGGCGATCACGTGGCGATCCCGTGCGACCTGTCCAACCCCGACGACGTCGAAAAGCTCGTGCCGGCCGCTGTCGCGGCGCTCGGCAAGCTCGACATCCTGGTCAACAACGCCGGCATCACGCGCGACAACCTGACGATGCGGATGAAGGACGAGGAATGGGATGCGGTGATCCGCGTCAACCTCGAAGCCGCGTTCCGTCTGATGCGTGCCGCCACCAAGCCGATGATGAAGGCGCGCTTCGGCCGGATCATCACGGTAACTTCGGTTGTCGGCGCCACCGGCAATCCGGGGCAGGCGAACTATGCAGCCGCCAAGGGCGGCCTTGTCGCCATGTCCAAGAGCATCGGACAGGAACTCGCCAGCCGCAACGTCACGGTGAATTGCGTCGCCCCCGGCTTCATCCGCACCGCGATGACCGACGTTCTGCCCGATGCCCAGAAAGAGGCGCTGAACGCCCGCATCCCGATGGGGCGCATGGGCGAGGGCGAGGATATTGGCGCCGCGATCGCCTATCTCGCCAGCCGTGAAGCAGGCTATGTCACGGGCCAGACGCTGCACGTCAACGGCGGCATGGCGATGATGTCCTGACCGGATCGGGGGCGGCGCGAATCAGGGCGTCGCCCCCAATCCCCGGATTTATCCCCAGATTCGCCCGTCTGGTTGCACGTCGCGCTTGCCCGCCGGGCCGCCCGCGTTAAGGAAGGTGGTCCGAATTGCTGCGCGGGATAGCAATCCCGCCGCCGAAGGGGGACATGATTCGACCATGAAGGCCACGATCGAACGCGCTACGCTGCTGCGCTGCCTGTCCCACGTCCAGTCGGTTGTTGAACGCCGTAATACCATTCCGATCCTGTCGAACGTGCTGATCGATGCCGCACCCGGCGATTCGGTGCGGGTGATGGCGACCGACCTCGATCTCCAGGTGGTGGAAACCATGCCGGCGGTCTCGGTCGAAATGCCGGGCGCGATTACTGTTTCCGCTCACCTGCTGTTCGACATTGCCCGCAAGCTGCCGGACGGCAGCCAGGTCAGCCTGGAAACCGCAGACAACCGCATGACGGTGAAGGCCGGGCGCAGCCGCTTTTCGCTGCCCACCCTGCCGCGTGACGATTTCCCGGTGATCGTCGAAGGCGATCTGCCGACCAGCTTCGAAATTCCGGCTGCGACGCTGGCCCAGCTGATCGACCGCACGCGCTTTGCGATCAGCACCGAGGAAACGCGCTATTACCTGAACGGCATTTTCTTGCACGTTACCGATGACGAACTGAAGGCTGCCGCCACCGATGGCCACCGCCTTGCCCGGTTCACCCTGCCGCGCCCCGAAGGCGCGCAGGGCATGCCCGACGTGATCGTGCCGCGCAAATGCGTGGCCGAACTGCGCAAGCTGCTGGAAGAAGCGCTCGACACCAATGTGCTGGTCGATCTCTCGGCTTCCAAGATCCGCTTCACGCTGGGCGGTGAAAACGGCGTGGTGCTGACCAGCAAGCTGATCGATGGCACGTTCCCGGATTACAGCCGCGTGATCCCCACCGGCAACGACAAGCTGCTGCGCCTCGATCCGCGCAGCTTCTACCAGGGGGTTGACCGCGTGGCGACGATCGCCACGGAAAAGACCCGCGCGGTCAAGATCGCGCTGGAAAACGATCGCGTGACCTTGTCGGTGACTTCGCCCGACAATGGCACTGCCGCCGAAGAACTGGCTGCCGACTATCGCGCCGAAGGGTTCGAGATCGGTTTCAATGCCAATTACCTCAAGGACATCCTGGGCCAGATCGACGGCGATTCGGTTGAACTGCATCTGGCCGATGCCGGGGCGCCGACGCTGATCCGGCAGGATGACAAATCTTCGGCACTCTACGTGCTGATGCCGATGCGCGTCTGACCATCGGCTGAGGTCCACTGATTACGGAAGCGGCTGGCCCTTGCTGGCCGCTTCGATCATCCGGTCGATGTCAGTGAACTTCTCGCGCGGGGCATCGTCGCGGGCGCGCTGCTGCTCTGCTTCGTCGATCTTCTGCCAGTCGCGAAATCGCACGACTTTCAGGCCGCGTTGGTCGGCCAGCCGGTCAAACCCGGCACGCCCCGGCTTGGTCGAACCGTCGCCAATATCCTCGGCAATCTTTTCCACCACGCTGAACCCGTCCGGCCGGTTGGTGCCGATCGTGCCGGAAGGCCCGCGCCGCGCCCAGCCGACGCAATAGAGGCCGGGCAGGATACGCCCCTCGTCATTGGCGAAGCGACCTGCGCTTTCCTCGAACGGCACGCCGGGAATCGGCGATGTCTGGTAGCCGATGCAGGCGACCACCAGGTTGGCCGGTATCGTGTAAGTTGCGCCCGTGCCCACGGCGCGGCCATTGTCCAGCCGGGTCGTTTCCACTTCCACCGCCTTGACCCGATCGTCGCCGACGATCGCGCGCGGAGCGGCAAAGAAATCGAATTCGATGGTGATCGGCTTTGCCGCGCGCTCCGCGTCGCCCAGTGCGGCAAACGCGCGCAAGAGGTTGACCGACTTGCGCTGCCCCGGCTCCAGCACGGCATCGTCGCCCGGGTCGGGCAGGTCGGCCGGATCGACCAGCGGACTGGCGCGTTCGAGCTGTCCCAGTTCGCCCAGTTCCTTGGGTGTCATGGCGATCTGGTGCGGGCCGCGCCGACCCAGCACGACGATGCGTTCGATTCCGGAGGCATCGAGCGCATCCAGCGCCAGCCCCACGATGTCGCTGCCAGCAAATTCGGCGTGTGTCTTGGCAAGGATACGCGCGACATCCAGCGCGACATTGCCATTGCCGATGACCACGGCGGTCTGGCCCGACAGATCGGGCGCGAGGTCGGCGAATTGCGGATGGCCGTTGTACCAGCCGACGAAGGCCGCGCTGCCATGGACATTGGTCAGCTCTGCGCCCGGCAGTCCCAGCGGCTTGTCGTGCGGTGCGCCGGTGGCCAGCACCACCGCATCGTAAAGCGCCTGCAGTTCGGCGATCGAAACGTCTTCGCCCACGGTGACGTTGCCGATGAAGCGCACGTTGTCCGACAAGGCAACTGCTTCATAGCGGCGCGACACGCCCTTGATCGACTGGTGGTCCGGCGCCACGCCGCTGCGGATCAGGCCATAGGGCACGGGCAAGCGATCGAATATGTCGATCTCCACTTCGGACCCCCACATCTTTTGCGCGGCTTCGGCGGTGTAATAGCCTGCCGGTCCCGATCCGATGACTGCGATATGCCTCACGCCGCGTATTCTCCCGGATGGTTCCTGTTCGGGCAGAGAATGACCGCATCCGGCCGGTCTGCCAACCATGGAATCAGGGCGGGCGGCGGAACTTCGGTTGCGAAATTAAGCTTTTCGATTAACCGATCGTCAAGCCGATTGGGGCACCTCTTGCCACATGCAGTCCAGGCGCCCTCCTTCGCGTGGTGAAGCGGCGTTGCCCGTCGATACCGGGCGCGTGCCCGGTCGGATTTCCGCCTTTTTGCGCGGGAAAGCCTCCGATCCGGGGGGCAGTTCCACCTGCGCGCAAGACCTGATCTCGCCTGACTGGATCGTGATGGTGCCGGTGATGGCGCTGGCGATGACGCTGATGGCGCTCGGTACGCTGGAGTTGCCTCCGCGCGCGGCGGTGATCCCGGTTCTGTGCGCCATCGTCGTGGCGGCTGGCGCGCGCGGCTTTGCCGGGATCGAACAGCGTGTCGGGGCAAGCCTCGCGCTGCGCGTGATCGTCATGGTCGTGGCGATTGGCGTGCCGATGGGGCTTTTCGGCCATGCCGTCGCCATGTGGGTGGCGGAAGTCGGACCATCGGCGCGGGTGATCGGGGTTGGCGTTCTGGCTATCGTCGGGACACTGGCCGGCGCGGTCCTGACCGGGCGGCTGCCGTCTGTTGTAACCGCGGCGATGGCGCTGTGGCTGGTGCCGGTCGCCGGGACCGGCACCATGCAGTCCTGGCTGATGCTGGCCGCAGGCGCCGTGGGTGGCGGACTGGCGATCATGCGCCAGTCCCGGCTCGACCGGCTGGCGCGCGTGCGTGACGAGGAAAGGGCGCGTCGCCAGTTGCGCGCCGAAGAGATCCTGCACGATTATGAGCAGACCGGGCAGGGATGGTTCTGGGAAACCGACCGTCGCGGCTTGCTGACGTATGTTTCCGTCCCGCTGGGCGCAGTGCTGGGGCGTGACCCTGCAACGCTGCCGGGAACGCCGCTGGTGGACCTGTTCCTGCTGCAAGCCGACAGCGAAAGTGCGCGGATGCTGCATTTCCATCTGTCGGCGCGCTCGGCTTTCCACGATCTCGCGCTCCGTGCGGCCAGTCCCGGTGACGAGCGCTGGTGGTCGGTCAGCGGTCGGCCGATCCACGATGCCTATGACAATTTCCTGGGTTTTCGCGGCTCCGGCGCCGACCTGACCGGCCATCGCCGATCGCAGGCGCAAGCCGCGCGGCTGGCGCATTACGATACGCTCACCGGTCTTGCCAACCGTTTCCAGCTTGCCCGGACGCTGGATGAAATCCTGTCGGCGACGCGCCCCGAGGAACGGGCCTGTGCGGTTTTGCTGCTCGATCTTGACCGGTTCAAGCAGGTCAACGACAGCCTGGGGCATCCGGCGGGCGATGCCTTGCTCAAGCAGGTGGCGCAGCGGCTGGAGGCGGCCGTCGGCAGCATCGGATGCGTGGGCCGGCTGGGCGGCGACGAGTTCGAGGTCGTGCTGCCGGGCCGCATCGCCCGCGCACGGCTGGCCGCGTTGGCTGGCCAGATCATCGCGCAAGTGTCTCAACCCTACCGCATCGACGGCCACCATGTGACCATCGGCGTATCCATCGGCATCGCCATTGCGCCGGACGATGCCGTCAACCGGGAACAGCTCATCCGCAGCGCCGATCTTGCCCTTTATGCGGCAAAGGATGCGGGGCGCGGGTGCCATCATTTCTACGCCGCCGAGCTGCACAGCGATGCCGAGGCGCGCCGGCTGCTGGAACAGGACTTGCGCGAAGCGATTGCGCGTGGCGAGCTGGAATTGCAGTACCAGCCGGTAGTGCATGTCGCGACCGAGCGGATCACCGGTTTCGAGGCCCTGCTGCGCTGGAATCACCCCCTTCTCGGTCAGTTGACACCGGCCAGGTTCATTCCGGTGGCCGAAGATGCCGGGCTGATCGCCCAGATCGGCGAATGGGTGCTGCGCACCGCCTGCAACGATCTTTCCCGATGGCCGGGCAGCGTGCGGGTTGCCGTCAACCTTTCCCCGCACCAGTTTGCCAATCCTGCGCTTCCGGCCATCGTGGCAAGTGCGCTGGCCACGTCGCAGATTCATCCGGCGCGGCTGGAACTGGAGATCACTGAAAGCGTCTTCGTCAACGACAGCGAGGGCACGCAGGCCACTTTTTCCGCTCTCAAACGGCTTGGGGTACGGATCGTCCTCGACGATTTCGGCACGGGTTATTCCTCGCTCGCCTTTCTTTCCACGACTGCGTTCGACAAGATCAAGATTGACGGGTCGCTGGTTCACGGAGCCGTCATGCAGGGCAGCCGCAACGCTGCCGTAATCGCTGCGATCGTCGGGCTTGCGGGCACGCTGGGGATGGAAACCGCGGCCGAAGGGGTCGAGACGCTGGACGAACTGGATGTCGTGCGGGCGCTGGGCTGCAGCCATGTGCAAGGTTATGTCTACGAGCCACCGCAGGCCGCATCGACAATTGTCGCGCGCCTGTCGGCGGGGCTTGCAGCAACTGCACAGGGACCAAGGTCGAAGCGCCAGACGCGCCGGACGATGCTCCTCAATGTCGTGCTGGAGCATGGCGGCGATCGCTATGTCGGCACCGTGCGAGACCTGTCGGACGGTGGCGCGCTGATCGAAGGCCTATGGAACGTGCCGCCAGGCACGCCGTTCGAGGTCTGCTTCTCGGATGGTCGGCAGGTCCGGGCGGTGTCGCGCTGGAGCCAGGGCGAGCGGATGGGCATTGCCTTCGTGCCATCGTCCGATACCGCGCCTGTCGACGTGTCCGCGCCAATCGACGCAAGGGTGGCGGATCCAGCCCGTGACTCCGGTGCCGCCGATTTTGTCGCCCGGACCGCCGGCCAGGCGTTTCGCCGGGCCGGCTGAGGGTAGAAGCCGGTACGGCAATTTAGCATTTGCTAACTTGTCGCGCGCTATGTCTGCCGGATACGCAATCGATTGGCGCATCAGGAAATAGTGTTGAGCAGTTCGGGTAACTCGGATCGGAATCTGGCAGGGCAGGAACAGCAGGGCCGTGGCGCACCGGGCACCAGAACCGGCCTCAAACGACTGTCGGGCCTGCTTCGCGGCGGTGCCGCCGCCGAAAGCGATGCGCCTGTCCGCAATCTCAACAGTGACCGTCAGGCGCTGGCACTGGTGCGGGATTACGAACGATCCGCGACGGGCTGGTTCTGGGCCACCGATGCGCAAGGCCGGCTCGTCTACCTGACCGGGGAAGTGGCAGTGCAGATGGGCAAGACGGCCGCGGAACTGCGCGGCGTTTCGATCCATTCGCTGTTTACGCTCGATCGTGATGCCGACGACACGGTCGAGCGGACGCTGCCGCTGATGCTGAGCGCGCGCAAGACCTTCACCGGCTTGCCGGTGCGTGCGGCGGTCGATGGCGTGGAAGTCTGGTGGGCCATCGCCGGACGTCCGCAATTCGACGGGTCAGGCACTTTCACCGGCTATCTTGGCAATGGCTCGGACGTGACGGAAAGCCTGCGTTCGCAGCGGGACGCCTCGCGGCTGGCGATGTACGATTCCCTTACCGGGCTGGCCAATCGCAACCGCATGGGCAAGCGGTTGAATTCCACGCTGGTCGCCTACCGGGCGGCCAAGCGTACCTGTGCCCTGATGATGCTCGATCTCGACCGGTTCAAGCAGGTGAACGATACGCTCGGCCATCCTGCCGGAGACGAACTGCTCAAGCAGGTGGCCCAGCGCCTCCAGCGCATCATTCCCGAAGGGTGCGAGATCGGGCGGCGGGCGGCGACGAGTTTCAGGTGATCCTGCCCGATATCGACGATCGCGGGCGGCTGGGCGAAATCGGCCGCAAGATCATCGACATGGTGTCGCAGCCCTATTCGCTGGACGGCAGCCGCTGCGTGATCGGCTGTTCGGTGGGCATCGCGATTGCGCCCTATGACGGGATCGACAGCGACGAACTGGTCCGCAGCGCCGATCTGGCGCTTTATGCCGCCAAGGGAGGGGGGCGCGGCCAGTTCCGCTTTTATTCGCGCGACATGCACAGCGAGGCTGAACGTCGCCGCCGGATCGAAGAGGACTTGCGCGATGCTCTGGCGAAGGAACAGCTCTACCTGGCCTATCAGCCCATCGTCGATGTGAAGACCAATCAGGCCGTCGGTCTGGAAGCGGTCATGCGTTGGGAACACCCGGAACTGGGTCTCGTCTCGCCGGGACTGTTCATTCCCATTGCCGAGGAATGCAACCTCATCTGCGCGCTGGGCGATTGGGCGGTGCGCCGGGCGTGCGAGGATGCGGTGCGCTTGCCGGGCAACTTCACGGTCGCGGTGAATGTGTCGGCACCGCAATTCACCAATCCCCAGTTTCCGACTGTGGTTGCCCGCGCGCTCGCCGCAACCGGGCTGGAGCCGGAACGGCTGGAACTGGAAGTCACCGAATCGATCTTTTTGGCCGACGACGGTTCGGTCGAGCAAATGTTCAAGGCACTCAAGATACTCGGCGTGCGCCTGTCGCTGGACGATTTCGGCACCGGCTATTCGTCGCTCGGTTATCTCAAGAAAGCCGATTTCAACAAGATCAAGATCGATCAGGGCTTCATTCGCGGCGTGACCGAAGAAGGCAGCCGCAACGCTGCCATCATCCGGTCCATCGTCAACCTGGCCGAAGGCTTGAACATGAACACCACGGCCGAAGGGATCGAGGCGTTCGACGAACTGGACATGATGCGCGAACTCGGCGTGCAGACCATCCAGGGCTATATCTATTCGCGTCCGGTTCCGTTCGATGAAGTGATCGATGCGGTGGCCAGCGGCAGTTGGACGCTGGAGCCCGATGGCCCCGGCAAATACCGGCAGGACCGGATGACCATGCTGCGCAAGATCGGCCTGATTCACGAGGATCACCGCTACGAAGTGCTGATGCGCAACCTGTCGCGCACGGGCTGTCTTGTCGAAGGCCTGCTTGACGTGCCGCTGGGCACGCAATTCGTGGTCGATTTCAGCGAAGGCCAGTTGGCAGTTGCCGTTGTCCGGCGTTCGGCCGGGGCGATGCAGGGACTGGAATTCGAAGTGCCGCTGGTGGACGACGGGGCAGGCGGGCTGTGCACGCGCAACCGCGTTTCTCCCTATGCCCTGGCGGCGGCCGGCATGCCGCTGGCGGCGCTGCCGCAGGGTTATTATCCACTCAATCCGGCCAATGCCAACAGTGGCTTTACCCTGCCGAAATTCGTCCAGTTGGAGGACACGCCGCGCAAGACTGCGCGCGCCGGGTAACTCGCTGCTGACAGGTGCCCCGCACGCTGCTAACGGCGCGAGCATGACCGACCTCGCGCAGATCCGCAACTTCAGCATTATCGCCCACATTGACCACGGCAAGAGCACGCTGGCCGACCGGCTGATCCAGTTCACCGGTGGCCTGACCGAGCGCGAGATGAGCGCCCAGGTACTCGATAACATGGATATCGAGCGTGAGCGGGGCATTACCATCAAGGCCCAGACCGTCCGCCTGAAATACAAGGCGAAGAACGGGCAGGACTATGAACTGAACCTCATGGACACGCCGGGCCACGTCGACTTTGCCTACGAAGTCTCGCGCAGCCTGGCCGCCTGCGAAGGCGCGCTGCTGGTCGTTGACGCGGCCCAGGGCGTCGAAGCGCAGACGCTCGCCAACGTCTACCAGTCGATCGAGCACAACCACGAAATCGTGCCGGTCATCAACAAGATCGACCTCCCGGCTGCCGAACCGGAAAAAGTGAAGAACGAGATCGAGGAAATCATCGGCCTCGATGCTTCCGACGCAGTGCTGACCTCGGCCAAGTCCGGCATCGGCATCGAGGACGTTCTGGAAGCAGTCGTCCAACGCATCCCGCCGCCGGGCGGAGACCGCGCCGCGCCGCTGAAGGCGATGCTGGTCGATAGCTGGTACGATCCCTACCTCGGCGTCGTCATCCTCGTGCGCGTTATCGACGGCGTCATCAGGAAGGGCTTGCAGGTCAAGTTCATGGCCGGCGGCACCGAACACCTGATCGATCGCGTCGGCTGCTTCACGCCAAAGATCGAACAGCTGGCGGAATTGGGTCCCGGCGAAATCGGCTTCATCACCGCCCAGATCAAGGAAGTGGCGCAAGCGCGCGTCGGCGACACGATCACGACCGTCAAGGGTGGCGCCGCCCAGGCACTTGCGGGTTTCAAGGAAGTCCAGTCGGTCGTGTTCTGCGGCCTGTTCCCGGTGGACGCCAACGATTTCGAAAAGCTGCGCGAATCGATCGCCAGGCTCCGGCTCAACGATGCCTCGTTCTCGTTCGAGATGGAATCGAGCGCGGCGCTGGGCTTCGGTTTCCGTTGCGGCTTCCTGGGCCTGCTGCAC
>Ga0172382_10013496_pt1 | contig 10516 bp, 8 predicted proteins | sample Leawel138RmetaG_FD_122245 | JGI IMG/M metagenome (GOLD analysis project Ga0172382, IMG submission 122245) | Leachate microbial communities from a municipal landfill in Southern Ontario, Canada - Leachate well 138R metaG | ecosystem: Engineered > Solid waste > Landfill > Unclassified | place...
AGCTCGTTTGGCAAAAGCGGCAGTAAACGTCTTCGATTGAAAATTTTTCGTAAATTTGAAGTTCCGTCTTCGGTTGAAGTTCCGTGCAAAAAGTGCCGCCTTCGCCAAGCGAGTCAAACGTTACAAGCAAGCCGAAAAAAACGAAACCAAAGAATAACAATGAAATTTTTGCTGCATGGGAAAACAGAAATGCCAACGCACAAAACAGCACATCCTGCAAAACCCACAAGCCGGCACACGGAACCATTTTTGCAGCAAGAGCTGTTTTCTTACTTGCACACAATGAGAACACTAACCATACAGATTAAATTAAAACCAAAATTATTCAATCATGGACTACAGCAATAAAAAGGACAAAACAATAATTTTGAAAGAAAAAGGAAAAGCACTTATGAAAATAAACCACTTATTACATAACTCAAATATTTCTTGACTTGCGGAGTACTTGTGTTGTATCTTTACAAGTACTATTTTAAGACACCAAAGTTTAGCAACTCATAATGAAACCCAAAGCTCTACATATCGTAATCATTTTAATTCATTGCCTGCTAAATCATAGTATTGCCCAAACTGTTATCGAAGGCAAAATCATTAATGAAGCGAATAATCCAATATCAGATGCCTCTGTGATGTTAATGAATGTCGCTGATAGTTCGGTGGTTGCTTTTAATTTTAGTAACAACAAGGGTGAATACACCATCTACACAGACCAAAAAGAAAAAGAGTTACTATTAATGGTGTACGGCTTCAACATTAAAAAACAAATCAAAAAAATCGATAATCAAAGCCAAACAGTTGATTTCGTTGTAAGCGAAGAAGCCATTGAGTTGAAAGAGTTTTCGGTAAAATCAGAAAAAATATGGGGGACACGTGATACCGTTAATTATGTAGTAGATGCCTTTCGGGATACAACAGATATAGTTATTGGTGATGTGTTGAAAAAAATGCCGGGGATTGTGGTGAAAGAGAGCGGACAGATAGAGTACCGCGGGAAACCCATCAGTAAGTTTTACATCGAAAATATGGATATGCTTCAGGGAAGGTATGGAATTGCCACAAACAACATTACTGCTTCTGATATCGCTACAGTACAGGTTTTTGAGAATCATCAGCCGATTAAAGCACTTGAAGATATTGCTTTTACTGATGATGCAGCCATAAATCTTAAACTTAAACCTGGTGCAAAAGGCATTTTTACCGGCATGGCAGATGTAGGTGCAGGTATTGACAATCAACTTCTTTGGAACAGTTCAGTAACCGGCATGTATTTTAGTAAAAAACGTCAACATCTGGCCGCTTTGAAATCTAATAATACGGGAACTGACCTGGATCAGGAATTTCAGTCGTTCACCAATGAAGACTTGCAGCTAACAGGATCAATCGCTTCCATTGTACAACCGATGCCTCCACAGATTAACAAAAGCAGGTATTTGTTTAACGAAGCCTATGGCGGCACTATTAATAATCTGATCAAAACAAAGAATGAAGCAGAATTTACCTTCAACTTAAACGGATTTCGTGATGTTGACAACAGAAAAAGCTATGACCAGACACGTTACATTATTCCTGGAGAAGATACGGTTACCATCAAAGAGCAAATGGATTCACATAGCAGCCGGTTTAATATTGAAGGGGGTATTGGCTACAAAAGTAACAACGATCAAAATTATTTGAATACACTTTTATTGTTTTCGGGTAATTTCATAGAAAGCACCGGTAACATTGTTAGTGATGAACAAATTATGCAAAATGGTGAAAGTGACCCATTTAAAATATCTTCCACCATCCACTGGATCAGAAGAGGAAATAACAAACAAAGCTCAGGTACTGAATTGTATTCTCAATCTTTTTACCAGTCGCAGCCATACCGGCTGGATGTTTCGCCGGGAATGTTTGAAGATGTATTGAATGATAGTGTACCGTTTAAAACCATAAGGCAAGATGTACACTTCAATTCTTTCGAAACACGGAACAGCTTGATGTTTCTTTCATCGGCTGGCTGGAATTCATTTCGGATTCACCCGATAATGCTTTTTTCATTGGAACACCAATCGCTCAATTCCAAACTGTCAACATCGCAAATTGGTGATGCATACTCAGAACTATCCTGTGATTCGCTTCGAAACCAATTAACCTGGATACGGATGAAAGCTGGGATTTCGCTAAAAATCACTTACCGTAAACGCGATTTTAACTTTGAATTGTCAACACCCATACAGTATCAGTTTATTTCACTTGATGATAAAATTAAATCAAATGATCACCATCAAAACCGGATCATTTTTCAGCCACAAACCAATGTAAGGTATAGTATCAATACGCATTGGGAGATTTCAGCATCGTGGTTCTGGTACAATTACAATCCAAACCTTCGCAATCTTTATTCGGGATACATTTTGCAGAATTACCGAACCCTGAGCCACTACGAAAGCAGGCTTTCAGATTCGTATGGCCAACAGGGAGCCCTCAAATTTTCCTACAAAGATATTATCCGGTTTTTGTTTTCAAACATTGAATTCAGATATAACCGGTATCGAAATGAAGTAATGTATGCCCAGGAGTTTGAAGGTTCCCTGATGAAAATATCAGCAGTTGAGTTGGAAAACACTGGCAATTATTTTTCGGTAACAGCGCGGGCAGGTAAAGGATTCAACTGGAAAAAGCTATCCCTCAATGCAGAAGCATCATGGGGTAAAGGGGTTACGCCTCAACTCAGGCAAGACAGCCTGATTAAATACAACAACCAGGGATTAAATACCAATATAACGCTTTCACTGGCAGTCACTGAAAGATTGCAATTTGCCAATAAAAGTAGTTGGAGCAGCATAAGCGGCAGCACAGATGCCGGGGAAAAACTCGACCCCATTAATAGTTTTATTGATGCGGTGACACTGAATTACATCCTTTCAAATGGTTTGATATTCAGCTTTGGAATGGAATACTATGATACACGCAACGGGAGCCGTAAGCAAAGCTTTTATCTTTTGGATGCCGGTATTTCTTATACATGGAAACGGGTAAGGTTTACGCTGGACTATAACAATATACTGAACACAACAAACTATGTGTACGCATACTACGGCACGCTCAGTAGTTATTATTCTGAGTATCAGATCAGACCGGCATTTGTAATGCTAAGCGCCCGTTTTAAAATCTTTTGATTATGAAAAGCAAGAACATAAATATTTGGTTCTTATGCAAGACTAACTTGAGCTAAAAAGCCTTTGCCGGTTTGGGTAATGTGGCCGGCAAAGGCTAAAGATGGCAATGCACTTCTAAGGATTTTTCGAACATTACCATTTGCAAATTTATTCTTTTCTAAACTAAATCTTTAAACATATGAAATCACTTAAATTAAACAAACTGAAGTTGAATCAACTTTCAAAAGAACAGTTGAATGAAATAAAAGGAGGTGATGCTCCAGGATACAACTGTTCGTGTGGCTGCTGTTATGTTAATCAAGGTGGTTCCAATTCAACGGATAATTTGATCGCAAATTACGACGGAGGATTGCATACCAGATGCGCCGAAATAACAGGTGTTATGTAAAGTTAGTTCTGACTCTGAAAGGGGCTGCTTTTGCTTTCTTAAAGCATGTTTTTGTTAATTAAGCACTTTATAATTGTCAAGAGTAGCCCTTTCTTTTCAACATAAAGAAGCCTTAATTTTTTTTTATAGTAATAAATATTAATAACATGAAACAACCATTTCACAAAATAAAATTGATCATTATAGTGACAATATGCGTTACCACCTTAAGTCTCTCTGGACAAATTAAAAGGCTGTATTACATCGACGATTTTACTACGCTCGACTCAGCCAGATATGAAATTACCTATGAGGTTGAAAAAGTACCTGACACAACTAAACCAATTGATAAGTTAACTGATATCCAAAAGCTGCTTATAGGTAAAGAGATATCAAAAACATATAGTTATTTGCTTTTTCAAAGTGATTCGATTTGCACAATTTTGGAAAACTAGGACGTTAATTTCCCAGCTCCACCATCTGGTGCCGGAACTGATGAGATATACAGGAATCTTCTGACCGGAAATATAAAAGTAAAAAAACGCGTTGACGAGACAATGTTTTGTTATGAAGAAAACAAACCCGAATTAAATTGGACAATACACAATAATCGTAAGGTGATCGCAAACTACTCTTGTCAGAATGCGACTGTTGTGTTCAGGGGCCGTATTTATGAAGCATGGTTCACAACAGAAATTCCAATAAGCGCCGGCCCATATAAGTTTGGAGGACTGCCAGGCTTAATTCTTGAAATACAAGATTCAAATCAAAATTATACATTTAGATGTATCGGCCTGAAAAAACTAAAATCTTTGCAGCCAATCAAATCTCAAAATTTTCCTTGTACCCAAACTATGCGGGAAGAATTGCTTAATTTTCTAATAAAAAAATACAATAATCCCACCCAATACTTCAATTCCAGAGGTGTGACGTACGCAGTAAAAATTGACGGAAAGGTAATAGTTAATCCGAAGGATTACAGACTGCCATATAATCCGATAGAACTTGAATAAATTATGAGAACCAAAGAATTTATCAGACAGGATATGATCAAAAACAGTTTGGCCAATACGCCTCAAATAACTTTTGAGGTTACAGATGCGTGCAATCTTAATTGCTTTTACTGTGGATATGGTAAAATCTATTCAGACCATGATGAAAGAACAAACAAAAAACTGGAATTTACCAAGGCTAAATTGTTCCTGGATTACTTATCAGCATTATGGAACTCATCGTTAAATAAATCAATAAACAATGTCATTCATGTGAGCTTTTATGGCGGAGAGCCCCTGTTGAATGTACCATTTATTGAAAAAGTGATTGGCTACACTAAAGGATTAAAAAAACAGGTAAGAAAATTCGCTTATAGCATGACAACGAACGGTATGTTGATAGATAAAAACATGAATTTTCTAGCTTCAAATGATTTTAGTTTATTGATCAGTTTGGATGGTGACGAATCTAATAATTCTTATAGAGTTAATAAGTCAGGACGAAATAGCTACAGCCACGTTATTGAAAACATTGATAAGCTCAAATTAATTCACCCTGAATATTTCAATAAAAGGGTAAACTTCAATGCAGTAATCCATAATCGAAATTCAGTGACAGCAATTTTTGATTTTTTCAAAAAGAGATACAATAAGGTACCACGAATCGGGGCATTGAATATTACCGGAATCAGGCCGGAAATGCAGGAGGAATTCCTGAAAATGTATCAAAACACGATGGATAGCCTTTTTAAGTCAGAAAATTATGGTGAAATAGAATCGGAGATGTTTTTGGCAAGCCCAACTTTTCAGTCAGCAACGGTTTTTTTAATGCAGCATTCTGAGTTTAAATATGAAAACTATAACGAACTTCTTTACGGTAAAATTGAAAATAATCAAGCATATCCAACAGGAACATGCCTTCCTTTCTCAAGAAAAGTATTTATCACAGTGAATGGAAAGATCCTTCCATGTGAGAGAATAGGACATCAGTTTGCATTAGGAGAAATAACGAATGATTCAGTTAATCTCGATTTTGAAGAAATAGCCCAAAAGTATAATCATTACTTTGCCAAACTGGATTCACAATGTTCAAAATGCTACAATTCAAGAAGCTGCATTCAGTGCATATTTAATCTTCAGGATATTGAAAAAAACAAATGCAGTTGCAATGGTTTTATGAATGAAAAGAAGTTTCAGTCATATAAGAATGCACAATTGAGTTTTCTGGCTCGTCATCCCGAAGCCTATGCCAGAATAATGAACGATGTAATATATCGGTAAAACAACATTTAAATGAAGATGGAAAATACAAGGATTTGGTTCACTTTGTCAAAAGATGTTTACGTTTCATTTAATTCACCGGACCAATTACTCCTTTACAATACCTCAAATGGTCAATCATTAATCGTTTCTGACTCAAAATGTATTGAGCTGATAAAGAAAATCTATGAGCCATCTAATCTAGGAGTAATTGATCTTGAAAATATTAAATTTGACAAGGACATTTCGGAATTTTTAGTCAACTCAATTAGCCTTGGTATTGGGATAAAGTCCGATAAATCCATAAACCCGAAAAAACCCATTAATTTGTTACCCATATTGAATTTACAGAATGACATTGAAAAATTAAAGCTAAACGGTGAAGATCATTTAATCGGGGATCAGATTTCTGATTATCTTACTTCACTCAGCATTTTTATTAATACTGACTGCAAGCAAAATTGTGAATATTGTGGTAACTATTTTAAGCAAACGTCATTCTGCACTAAATCCATTGAACACCATTTCATTGAACTTGAAACTTTAGAGGAAATATTTTTGCAATCAACTTCAGCACAGGTATGTAAGATAAACATACTTGGTGGGGATATAAAACTATATCCTCAATGGGATAGTTTACTGGTACTTTTCGAAAAACAGCCTTTTGATTTTCATTTGTGGTTCAATTTAGTTAATCTTTCAAATTTTGAATATATAATTAATATTCCATTTCACAAGGAAATATTGGTTAATCGCTTTATTAACAAAGAACATTTGCAAAAACTAATTTCTTTAGTCGAAGCACGAAATGACTTCACATTCAACTTCATTGTTGAGAATGAGGCTATGTATAATACTATCTTGGATACATTGAAAGAGCATCAACAGTTAAAATATGAGTTTAAACCGTTTTATAACGGATCAAATATCGAATTCTTAAAAAGCAACGTATATTTAGATGAGAGCGATATTCTCTCAGAATGTATAGAAATGAGAATTATTTTTCGCAATCAAAAACTAAATGCAAATTTCTTTGGACATCTGAATTTCCTGCCTGATGGACAGGTTAGAGCGAGTATGAATTCTCAGCCCATCGGATATTTCCCTGATAAATCCATACTTGAACTGATTTATGAAGAACTAACACATAATACCAATTGGAGGAAGATAAGGAATGGTAGTAGTTGTACTACCTGTATGTACAGGTTCATTTGTCCGCCTCCAGGTAATCTTGAAACTGTTTTAGGTAAACAAAATTTGTGTCATATTCAATAAATTATACTGAATGAGATTTAAGACATTTTCACAGGCTGATGCAATGGATTGCGGCCCAGCATGTTTAAGAATGGTTGCAAAACACTATGGTAAAGATTATAGCCTGGAATTTTTAAGGAATTTGTCTTTTTTGTCAAAAAGAGGTGTTTCACTCTTGGGTATTAGCGATGCGGCCGAACAAATAGGGTTCAAAACAATTGGGGTTGAAATTGGATGGATACAATTATCTAAGGAAGTACCCCTCCCATGTATAATTCATTGGAACCAGGAGCATTTTGTTGTTGTTTACAATATTAAGCAAAAGAACCTTTTCCTCAAACAAGCCAAAGTTTACATCTCCGACCCTGCACGTGGCCTTATTAGTTACACCGAAGAAGAATTTAAAAAGCACTGGATCAGCACAAAATCAGAAGGCGAAGACAAAGGCATTGTGTTGCTTCTGGAGCCTACACAGGATTTTTACAAGCAGGAAGGTGATAAAATAAACCGCAACAGCCTTAAATTCTTATTCGGTTATTTTTTGCGATACAAACGATTTTTCGGGCAACTCGTTTTAGGATTGGTTTTAGGCAGCTTGTTTCAGCTCATTTTCCCTTTCCTCACACAGGCCATAGTGGATATTGGTATTGCCAACAAAAACATTGGTTTTATTTACCTTATACTTTTAGCACAAATGGTATTAATCATCAGCCGCATGTCGGTTGAATTTATAAGGCGTTGGATACTTCTCCACATTAGTACAAGAATTAACATATCACTCATATCGGACTTTTTAATAAAGCTCATGAAATTGCCCATGAGCTATTTCGACACTAAACTTATAGGCGACATTTTGCAACGTATTAATTACCATGCCCGGGTTGAGCAATTTATCACTGCACGCAGTCTTAATACCATATTTTCTCTTTTCACACTCATCATTTTCAGCATTGTATTATTGATTTATGATGTCAGGATATTTATCATATTCTTTGTTGGCAGTATAATTTACACCCTTTGGATTCTGATTTTTCTAAAAAAACGGCGTGACCTTGATTTTAAGTATTTTGATGCACGTGCAAGAAACCAAAATAAAACCTACCAGCTGATACAGGGCATGCAGGAGATAAAACTGCAAAACACCGAAAAACGACATCGTTGGGAATGGGAAGATGTTCAGGCCGATTTGTTTCATATTAATATTGCATCGTTAAAACTTAAGCAAACCGAGGAGGCCGGGAATATTTTCATCAATGAGGCAAAAAACATCCTGATAACAGTAGTAGCCGCTCTCGCTGTTATCAACAACGAAATGACACTTGGAATGATGCTTGCCACACAGTATATTATTGGTCAGTTAACTTTGCCTATTGAGCAAACAGTTGATTTTATCCATGACTTGCAGGACACGAAGATCAGTTTAGAACGGATTAATGAAATCCATAATAGAGAAGATGAAAATGCCGGGCGGCCCATTCAAAAACAAAACCTAGGAAATTCAGCCATTAAAATCGAACACCTGATGTTTCAATACGAGGGGCCACACTCAAAGAAAGTGCTGAATGATATAAATTTGACCATCAAACCAGGTGAAGTAACAGCAATAGTAGGTGCAAGCGGTAGCGGTAAACCACATTGATAAAGCTGTTGTTGCAATACTACAATCCGATTGAAGGAAAAATCCTAGTCGGAAATCATGATTTGAAAGAATTCAATTCAACATGGTGGCGCAACCAATGTGGTGCAGTCATGCAGGACGGGTTTATTTTCTCGGAAAGTATAGCACACAATATTGCAGCTAACGAAGACGAAATTGATAAAAACAAACTGGCTTATGCAGCTAAAACTGCAAACATCCATGATTTTATTATGGAATTACCTTTGAAATACAATACCGTGATCGGCAACGAAGGTCAAAACCTGAGCCAGGGGCAGAAACAAAGAGTTTTAATAGCAAGGGCAGTTTACAAAAACCCCGATTTTTTATTTTTCGATGAAGCAACCAATGCCCTTGATGCGAACAACGAAAAAGCAATTGTAGAAAACCTTCAGGAATTTTATCGCGGTAAAACAGTGGTGGTGGTTGCCCACAGATTAAGTACTGTAAAAAATGCCGATCAGATTGTAGTCCTTGATGATGGAAAAATAATAGAAACCGGGAATCACAAAGAACTCACTAATAAAAAGGGAGCCTATTATCATCTTGTAAAAAATCAACTGGAGCTTGGGAATTAACTTGTTAACATACATGGATAATCGTGGATGAAAAAGACAACATAGAATTAAGAAGTGAAAATGTAAGAAAACTGATTGGTCAAATACCGCCCGTTATTATCAGGGCAGGCATATCGGTCATTTTCTTCATCATCCTGATTTTACTTATCGGTTCATGGTTTTTCAAATTTGAATACACCATTAAAACAACTGCAACCATTAATCAACATACTGAAGACTTAATCATTGAACTGAAAATTCCGGCAAATGAGATCAGCAAAATAAAAACCGGACAAAAGGTAATAATTGACTTCAATAATATTCCCAACCTATACAATGAAAAAATGATAACAAAAATCCAAACTATGCCAACCCAACTTGAATTATCAGAAGATGGAGGATTTTACAACGCAGAAATACTTGTGTATAAGGACACTAAAATAGAATCGGGTAGAACACTGTTCATCAAAAAAGAAACCAAAGCAAATGCTGAAATTGTAACGGACAAAATAAGTCTTTTCGACCGAATAACAGAACATATCAGGACGTTGTTTAACAAACGGGAATGAAATCCAGCCCTTCGCAGGCAAACACATTTGCAGGTCGCACCAGCCAGCGCAATACCAAAACCTGCAAAAGAGCTTGCCTGCCCAAACGCACAGAAAGGAAGACAATGCAGCAAAAATGAAATACAGAATAACGAGGGACAAGAACGGCCAGCTTGTAACAGGCGGTATATTTTATTGCCGAGTTTGTGCTGAAATCAAAGGCTGTGGCTCGCTTCAAACTTCATCACAGCTTGACAGTTACGTGTTCCGAAATCGGCAACAAAAACATACCGCCAATCCGTTACAGGCAAGCGTAAGAACTATCGTACTATTATCAACATTCACGACAAAACAGACAGTGTCGCTACAACTTGACACAGACCGACCCGAAAGGTTTTAAAAAATTTTCCCACCGCACATTTTAAAAAATAATTTCAGCCTACACACATTGGCACATTTGCAAACCGCACCAAGCCCACCCACCACCCAAAGTTTGCAAAAGAGCCAATTTTACCTACCCTACCAACAAAACAAATTCATTTTTTTTTTTTAAAAAACTTGTTGAATTAAAAAGTTTACTTACTTTTGCGAGTGAACACTAACTAACTTTTAATTTTAGAAGTATGCAAGAATTTACAGACAGACAAATTGAGATAATGGAAGCGGCAACAAACAGGATTTCAAAATTTGGAATTCAGAATTTGACCATTAAAACACTTG
>Ga0172382_10013498_pt1 | contig 10515 bp, 8 predicted proteins | sample Leawel138RmetaG_FD_122245 | JGI IMG/M metagenome (GOLD analysis project Ga0172382, IMG submission 122245) | Leachate microbial communities from a municipal landfill in Southern Ontario, Canada - Leachate well 138R metaG | ecosystem: Engineered > Solid waste > Landfill > Unclassified | place...
CAGTGTCTGTCCGGCCAAAGGGCAAGGCTATTAGTCTATGTGGCTTTGTGGCACTCAGCATGCCCGACCAGGCACCGTCCCAACGGGCGGGAAACCCGCTGTCGGGTGCTCATATGTTCTACCGCACGGGTCGTCACAAACCCTTCAGCAACTGATCAAAAAATTGTCCAGCCCCATTGGCGAACGTCCAGTTGGCGTTTTCCATGGCCGGCACCGGGTTAACTTCCACAACCTTTGCCCCGGCTCGTTTCGCTTTTCGAGGAATTTCTGCAGCCGGCATCACCACGCCTGAAGTTCCTGCGACAAATAGCAAATCACAGGTTTTGGCGGCTTTAAATGCCGAGCTCAGCGTTGTTTCGGGAAGCGACTCGCCAAACCAGACGACACCCGGTCGTATCAGGCCATCGCACTGAGTGCATTTGGGCGGATCCACCCGTCGACCACCCTCGGGCTCATTGGGCATGTCTGGCGGTAACAGGTGCGGGCGATGACAGCTGAAGCAGCGTGGCATATCAAGTCGGCCATGTAGGTGACTTACCGATATGCTGCCAGCGCGCTCATGAAGGTCATCCACATTTTGGGTGATCAGTGTCAAGGCAGGTACATGCTTTTCCAGCCGGGAAATCGCTATGTGCGCGGCATTGGGTTGAGCCTGCAGTATTTTCATGCGTCGCCATTCATACCACCCCCACACCAGCGCGGGATCTTTTTTAAAGGCTTCGGGGCTGGCCAGGTCTGCCGCGTTGTAGCGTTCCCATAAACCGGTCAACCGATCACGAAACGTAGGAATCCCGCTTTCCGCAGAGACACCAGCCCCTGTGAAAACAACGACGTGTTTTGAATTTTTCAGGGTTGAGAAAAGGTCTTCGGGAATGTGCAGAGGGGAGGGCGAGTTGATCATGTAATGGGTAGATCCGGAAAGTCATTGGTGAACGGCGGGTTGACTGAATCTACGTTCAGCACCCATTCCAAGTCTGGGTGCCAGATCAGCCCTACCACTCATTGATTTATTTTTCCAACAACCTGATATATTTTTCCAACAACCCCAACCCGGTGTTGGTGCGGGTGTCCGGGTCCGGAGGGTTTTGCGCTCGCCGTCGCCCGTGCGTCAGTCGGGGATAAAGGGCGCGGTGTTTGAGCGGGCGTTTTCGACCAGCCGGTGGCTGGTCGATCCGCGAGTTTAGCGCCCGCCCCGGCTAACGTACGGGCGACGGGAAGCCCGAAGGGCCGGGCGCGTGACCCGTAGTACCCGGACACCTGCGACAGCACCGCGCATTGATTACAAGCAAAACGCCAACACCGCGCATCGACAAACAAACACACGCGCAGTACAGCACCATACCCAACACCCGTACCGCGCCAGGGCAAAAATCACCCCGTCACTTCAGCTTGTCAAACTGCTCCCGCACCTTGGCCAGTGTCTCGGAAAACTGCGCCACCCGTGCTTTTTCCTGTTCAACAACCGCCGCCGGAGCCTTCGCCACAAACCTGTCATTCGACAACTTCGCGTTCGCCTTCTCGATCTCGCCAACCAACCGCTCGATCTCCTTGCCCAAACGCGCACGCTCGGCCACCACATCAATTTCAACCTTCAGCATCAGCTCGGTCGTATCCACCACCTGAACCGGCGCACCCACATCAGGTAACTGATCAACAATCTCAACCTCGCTTAACTTCGCCATCGCTGCCAGATAACCACCATTGCGTGCCAGCGTTGCTGCATTACCACGCGCCACTAGCGGCACCCGTTGTGCCGGCGACAAGTTCATTTCGCCACGCAGCGCACGAACGGCCTCGACCTGCGCCTTCAGTTCAGCCACCTGAACTTCGGCGGTTTCACTGACCAGGTCTGCATCGGCAACCGGGTAGGGCTGAACGCTGACGCTGGTGACATCAGTTTCCTTGCGGCTGCCGGCCACAACAGAAACCTTCTGCCACAGCTCTTCGGTAATGAACGGGATGATCGGGTGTGCCAGACGCAACACCGTTTCCAGCACACGAATCAAGGTGCGGCGTGTGCCCAGTTGTTGCGCTGGCGTGCCCGTTTGCAGCTGCACCTTGGTCAACTCCAGGTACCAGTCGCAGTACTCGTCCCAGATGAAGTGATACAGCCCGTTGGCAATGAAATCGAAACGATAGTCGCCAAAACCACGTTCAATATCACTTTCCAGGCGTTGCAGACGGCTGAGAATCCACTGGTCAACAAATGACAGCTCATCATTGCCCGTGCCGCTCAGGTCGTGGCCCTCGGTATTCATCAGCACAAAGCGCGTCGCATTCCACAGCTTGTTGCAAAAGTTGCGGTACCCCTCGCAGCGCTTCAGGTCAAAGTTGATGTTGCGGCCCAACGTGGCATAGGCCGCCATCGTGAAGCGCAGTGCATCGGTACCATAGGCCGGGAAGCCGTCGGGGTAGTCCTTGCGGGTTTTCTTTTCGATTTTGGCGGCGTCACGCGGGTTCATCAGGCCGCTGGTGCGCTTGGCCACCAAAGACTCAAGATCAATACCGTCGATCAGGTCAACCGGGTCAATCGTATTGCCCTTCGACTTGCTCATTTTCTTGCCTTCCATGTCGCACACCAGGCCGTGCACATAGACGGTTTTGAACGGGACCTGGCCGGTTGTATGCATGCTCATCATGACCATGCGGGCCACCCAGAAGAAAATGATGTCAAAGCCGGTGACCAGCACGCTGGACGGCAAATAACGGGCCAGGTCAGGTGTTTGTTCAGGCCAGCCCAGATCAGTGAAGGGAACCAGCGCCGACGAGAACCAGGTGTCCAGCACATCGTTGTCGCGGTTCAGCGGGCCGTTGACGCCAGCGGCGCGGGCTTTTTCAAGGGCCTCGGCTTCATTGCGGGCCACGAAAATCTGGCCGTCTTCGCTGTACCAGGCCGGAATCTGGTGCCCCCACCACAACTGGCGCGAAATACACCAGTCCTGGATCTTTTCCAGCCATTGGTTGTAGGTTGTCGTCCAGTTTTCAGGGCAGAACTGCACGCGGCCGTCTGCGACGACCTCAAGCGCGACCTCGGTGATGCTCTTGCCGGGGTGGATAGTGCCTTCGGGGGCCGGTTTGCTCATGGCCACAAACCACTGGTCGGTCAGCATGGGCTCGATCACGGTTTGGGTGCGGTCGCCGCGTGGCACCATCAGTTTGTGCGGCTTGATCTGGCGCAACAGCCCCTGGGCTTCCAGGTCGGCCACGATGGTCTTGCGCGCCTCGAAGCGGTCAAGGCCCTGATATACAGCAGGTGCATTTTCATTGATTTTGGCGTCAAGCGACAGAATGCTGATCTGCGGCAGGCTGTGACGCTGGCCAACCGCATAGTCGTTGAAGTCGTGGGCGGGGGTCACCTTGACCACACCGGTGCCGAACTCGCGGTCGACGTAATCGTCGGCAATGACGGGGATCTGGCGGTTGCACAAGGGCAGGTGAACAAGCTTGCCAATCAGGTGGGCGTAGCGTTCGTCTTCAGGGTGAACCATCACGGCCACGTCGCCCAGCATGGTTTCCGGACGTGTGGTCGCCACAACCAGGTGGGTGACACCTTGCGCAGGTTCCACCAGCGGGTAGGCGATTTCCCACATGAAACCCTCTTCTTCCTCGCTGACCACCTCAAGGTCGGACACCGCCGTACCCAGAACCGGATCCCAGTTCACCAGGCGTTTGCCGCGGTAGATCAGGCCTTGTTCGAACAGGCGTACGAAGACTTCGACCACGCCGCGTGACAGATTGTCGTCCATGGTGAAATATTCACGGGCCCAGTCGGCCGACGAGCCCAGGCGGCGGAACTGCTCGGTAATGGCATTGCCTGATTTGTTCTTCCACGCCCAGACCGTTTCAAGGAACTTTTCGCGGCCCAGGTCGTGGCGGCTGATGTTTTGCGCATCAAGCTGGCGTTCAACCACGATCTGGGTGGCAATACCGGCGTGGTCGGTGCCCGGAATGAATACGGTGTCGTCGCCACGCATACGGTGGTAGCGCACCAGTCCGTCCATCACGGTCTGGTTGAAGGCGTGCCCCATGTGCAGCGTGCCGGTCACGTTGGGCGGCGGGAACTGAACCACAAACGGTTCGCTGGTGTGTCCGGCGGCGGGGGTAACGTGCTGGCCACCTTTGAAATAACCGCGGGATTCCCATTCGGCATACCAGCGAGCCTCGAGGGCCTCGGGTTCAAAACTTTTGGGAAGCGCGTTGGCGTCCGGTGTTGCTGCGTTGGATGTCATAAGAATTCTTGCGTGTGTCAATTAAAAAGCCCGTTGTATTCACGAGCCCGGGACCCGTCTGTTTCAGCAGGCCAGGAAACACATCATTTTAAGATGAGGAAAACCCGCCATTTTAAGATGTGGATCGGGCGAACAGAAGCTGAGGAATGCACAAACAGGCATGTTAAAATGGGCGGTTGACAAAAACTTTCGCAAAGTTCTTGTTTTTACTAAGAAAAACTTTCCTTTCAATTTGGATATTTTATGGCAATCGAACGCACCCTCTCTATTATCAAACCCGATGCAGTCGCCAAAAACGTCATTGGCCAGATCGTCGCCCGTTTCGAAAACGCAGGCCTGAAAGTCGTTGCTGCCCAGCTCAAGCAGCTGTCGCGCGCCGAAGCCGAACGCTTCTACGCTGTTCACGCCGCACGCCCTTTCTTCAAAGATCTGGTTGATTTCATGGTCTCTGGTCCTGTTTTTGTTCAGGTTCTCGAAGGCGAAAGCGCCATCCAGAAAAACCGTGACCTGATGGGCGCCACTGACCCCAAGAAAGCCGAAGCCGGCACCATTCGCGCCGATTTCGCTGACAGCATCGATGCCAATGCCGTTCACGGTTCCGACGCCCCTGAAACTGCCGCCGTTGAAATCGCTTTCTTCTTCCCCGAAAGCAATATCCACAGCCGTTAATTTGCTCTGCGGGCCCTCCCGGGCCCAATCTCATGACCGAAACTACCGAAAAAATCAATGTCCTGGGCCTGACTGCCTCCGAACTCACCGACCTGGTCGGTCGTTGGGGTGGCAAGCCGTTTCGTGCCCGTCAACTGATGCGCTGGCTGCATCAGCGCAGTGCCGGTTCTTTCGATGTCATGACCGATCTGGCGCGCGATTTTCGCCGCCAGCTCGAACAGCACTGCTGCATTGTTGCGCCACCGGTGCAAACCGAACAGTTTTCTTCCGACGGCACCCGTAAGTGGTTGTTTGACGTCGGTAACAATAATGCGGTTGAAGCGGTGTTCATTCCCGAAGACGACCGCGGTACCTTGTGTATTTCCAGCCAGGCAGGCTGCACGGTGGCTTGCCCGTTCTGCTCAACCGGCTATCAAGGCTTCAACCGTAATTTGTCCGCCGCTGAAATCGTGGGTCAGTTGTGGCACGCCAAACGTGTGCTTGAAGCCAACCTTGACACTGCCCGCATTGCAGGCACTGCCGCGGCCCAGCCCCCCGGTCGTGTCGTCACCAATGTCGTGTTCATGGGCATGGGCGAACCCTTGCTCAACTACGATAATGTGCTGGCGGCGGTACGCATTTTGCTTGACGACAACGCCTATGGTTTGTCCCGTCGCCGCGTAACGGTCAGTACCTCAGGGGTTGTTCCTTTCATCGACCGGCTGGCCCAAGATTGTCCGGTCGCCTTAGCTGTATCCTTGCACGCGCCCAACGACGCGTTGCGCGACCGTCTGGTTCCGCTCAATCGCAAGTATCCGCTAAACGAGCTGCTCGACGCCTGCAACCGTTACCTGCAGCATGCGCCGCGCGATTTCATCACGTTCGAATACATCATGCTTGACGGGGTCAACGACACCGACCAGCACGCCCGCGAACTTATTCAAATTGCGCGTCAGGTTCGTTGCAAATACAACCTTATTCCGTTCAACCCGTTTCCTCAGTCGGGGCTGCGTCGTTCTTCGGCGGCACGGGTCAGACTTTTTTCACAAATTCTCACTGACGCTGGTATTGTTACGACCGTACGTAAAACACGTGGCGACGATATCGCGGCGGCTTGTGGCCAGTTGGCCGGCGAGGTCAACGACCGAACCCGTATCGACGAGCGGTTACCCCATCGTGCCACTATCCCGATCAAACAGGAGCATGCATGACCCAGCCTTTGCTCAAACCACAGGCCGACGATGCGTCTGTCGTCAATTTGCGCGATGGTGTCGGCGCGACACTGAAGGCGTTACGCCTGGCCCGACACGTTACCCTGGCCGACGCCTCGGCCCGCCTGAAGTACTCCAGCCGTCAGTTACAGGCTCTTGAAAATGAACAGTGGGCTGATTTGCCTTCTGGTTTGCCTTTACGCGGCCTTATCAAGAATTACGCCCGCTTTCTCGAAGCCGACGTTGATGCCGTTCTGGTGATGCTGGCCAACCAAACCGGTGAAGTGGCGACCCCGAAAATCGGTATTTCCCCAGTCAATGGGGGTACCGAATTCACACCAGCCGATTTGCCGGTACATGCCGAGGGCGGCAGTTTCTCCTGGGGCTGGTTTCTGGTGATTTTGCTGGTTGTCGTAGCCGCCGGGTTTTATGCCATCGACCGTGGCTGGTTGCCCGAATCCTGGATGGTCTTTGATTGGCTGCGTCCGTCAGCCAATCCGTAATTTTTTATTCCGCATAGCCTGCAACGATGAAGCAATTTGATTCTCAGTCCGCCAGTTCCAGTGGCGGGCCTTTGGCAGTTGGTCCTGCTGAACGTCGTCACACCCGTCAGGTCTCGCTGGCCTGGGGCGATCATGTCGTCAAGGTCGGCGGCGGGGCGCCTGTCATGGTTCAGTCCATGACCAATACCGATACGGCCGATGCCATCGCAACTGCCATACAGGTCAAGGAACTGGCCATGGCGGGCTCCGAGGTCGTGCGTATTACCGTCAATACCCCGGAAGCGGCGGCCCAGGTGCCTGCCATTCGCGAACAGCTTGACCGCATGGGTGTAGCCACGCCACTGGTTGGTGACTTTCACTACAACGGCCATAAATTGCTGACGCAATTCCCCGAGTGCGCGCAGGCATTGTCCAAGTATCGTATCAACCCGGGCAATATGGGTGCCGGCAACAAGCGCGACGACAACTTTGCCCAAATGATTGACGTGGCCTGTCGCCATCAAAAACCGGTACGTATTGGTGTGAACTGGGGCAGCCTTGACAGCCAGCTGATGGCCCGCATGATGGACGAAAACAGCCGTCGGGCCCAGCCCTGGCCGGCCCAGGCGGTCATGCGTGAGGCCTTGGTGGTTTCTGCTATTACCAATGCGCAGCGTGCCGAATCCCTTGGCCTGGCGCAAGACGCTATTGTGCTGTCGTGCAAGGTAAGTCATGTGCAAGACCTTATTACGGTATACCAGGATCTGGCCGCACGCTGTAACTACCCCCTGCATCTGGGCCTGACCGAAGCCGGCATGGGCAGCAAGGGCATTGTTGCCTCAACGGCGGCGTTGGCCGTGCTGCTGCAACAGGGCATCGGTGACACCATTCGTATTTCACTAACGCCCGAGCCTGGCGGTGATCGAACCCGCGAAGTGGTTGTGGCGCAGGAAATTCTGCAAACCATGGGCTTGCGGGCATTTACCCCCATGGTCGTCGCCTGCCCGGGCTGCGGCCGTACCAGCAGTACCGTATTCCAGGAACTGGCTGACAGCATTCAGCAGTATCTGCGCCAGCAAATGCCGGTCTGGAAAACCCGTTATCCGGGCGTGGAATCCATGAACGTGGCGGTTATGGGCTGCGTTGTGAACGGGCCCGGTGAAAGCCAGCATGCCGACATCGGCATCAGCTTGCCGGGAACCGGGGAAGTGCCTTCGGCGCCGGTGTATGTCGATGGGCGCCGTACGGTTACCCTTAAGGGTGATACCATCGCCAGCGAATTCCAGGCCATTGTCGAACGTTATGTTCACGAAAGATACGGGGTTGCGGGCACCCGTGCCTGACCTGTTTCGCAATCAAAGAGTTTTTATGTCGCAGTCGTTCAAAAAAGTCCATGCCATCACGGGCATGAAAGATGTTTTACCCGATGCCAGCGCGCAATGGGAAGGTCTTGAAGAAATCGTCCGTCAGTGGCTTGCCGCCTACGGTTACCGCAATATGCGGGCGCCAGTTCTGGAACACACACGTTTGTTCACCCGGGGTATTGGCGAGGTTACCGATATTGTCGAAAAAGAAATGTACTCGTTCACCGATGCGCTGAACGACGAGCACCTGACCTTGCGCCCTGAATTTACTGCAGGTTTGGTGCGTGCCTCCATCGAACACAATCTGCTGTACGACCGGCCGCAGCGTGTGTATTCCATGGGCCCGGTATTCCGTCATGAAAAACCGCAGCGTGGCCGCTACCGCCAGTTTCACCAGATCGACGTAGAAGCCCTCGGTTTTGCCGGCCCCGATATTGATGCCGAACTGATCATCATGCTGGCACGGTTGTGGAAAACGCTGGGTTTGCACAATGTCCGGCTCGAACTCAATTCGCTGGGCCAGCCGTCCGAGCGTGCGGCGCATCGCGAGGCTCTGGTGCGTCACCTCGAGGCCAATCTTGATGTGCTGGATGACGAAGCCCGCCGGCGCATGCACACCAACCCGTTGCGGGTGCTGGACACCAAAAACCCTGCCATGCAAGACATGGCAAACGCAGCACCCAGCCTGTTTGATTTTCTGGGTGAAGCGTCTCGCGCGCATTTCGATGGTGTTTGCCAGCGTCTTGCCGACGCCGGCATTGGCTACACCTTGAATCCGCGGCTGGTGCGCGGCCTTGATTACTACAATTCAACGGTATTTGAATGGGTTACCGACCAGTTGGGTGCCCAGGGTACGGTGTGCGGTGGTGGTCGTTACGATGGTCTGATCGAACTGTTGGGCGGTAAAGCTGCACCGGCTGTCGGGTTTGCCATCGGTATGGAGCGTTTGCTTGACCTTTGGGGCCAGTGTCAGCCGCAGCCGCCTGCTGCCGAGTGCCAGGTCTACATGATTCACCAGTCTGACGCTGCGCAGCGCACCTGTGCCACACTGGCCGAGCAACTGCGCGATGCCGGTTTGCACGTTATTGTGCATGCGGGCTCTACCGGCTTCAAGTCGCAGTTCAAGCGCGCCGATGCCAGCGGTGCGCAAGTTGCGGTCATTGTGGGCGAAGACGAGTTGCGCGATGGCGTGGTCAGCATAAAATGGCTGCGCGCTGGTCTGGCCACAGAAGGCGCCCAGCAAGAAACGGTTCCCATGAGCCGTTTGGCAGATGCACTGAAACAAAAGGTATAAAAAAGCATGGCATACGATCTTGAAGAACAAGAGAAGCTGGACGCGATCCGGCAGTGGTGGGACCGCTACGGCACATTGATCGTCACCGTTCTGGCGGTTGTTGCGCTGTCATTTGCGGGTTGGCGCGGGTGGCAGTGGTATCAGGGCAATCAGGCCACGCAGGCCATGGGTTACTTCGAAGCCCTTGAAGCGGCCGCAACCCAGCCTGACGACAATGCCCTGGGGCGTATCAAGGCCGCCAGCCAGACCTTGCGCGATGATTTCGCCTCATCCGGATACGCCTCGCGCGGGGCCCTGGTGGCTGCCCAGGTTCTTGCGCGTGAAAAAGATTACGATGGGGCTCGTGCCCAATTGCAGTGGGTCATTGATAAAAGCAATGACAAGGCGCTGATCCCGCTGGCGCGCTTGCGCCTGGCTGGTGTGCTGCTCGAGCAAGGGGCAACTGATGATGCCTTCAAGCTTGTTGCCGACGCACCCGAGTCTTTCGCCGCACTGTATGCAGATCGCCGTGGCGATATCCTGGCAGCGCAGGGCAAGAAGTCTGAAGCCCGGGCTGAATGGGAAAAAGCCATTGAATCCCTGGGTACAGACCCGATCACCCAGATCATCCAACTCAAAATTGACGCCCTCGGAGTCTGATCCATGAGCAAATTTGTGTCCCGTCGCCTGAAACTGGCTGTTGCTGCGCTTGGCGTGTCTGTCCTGGCAGGTTGTTCCTGGTTCACGCCCAAAGATCCTCGTTTTGAGCCGGTGCCTCTTGCCGATTATCCTGCCGGGGTGTCTGCCAGCACCTTGTGGTCCGTCAATATTGGCAGTGGCCAGGGGCCGGGGTTTGCGCCTGTCGTGGTGGGCGATTCTGTTTATGCCGCGGCACCGAATGGCGGTGTAATCAAAACCAGTCTGTCGGGGGGGGGCACGCTGTGGCGGGCTAGTGCGGGTACGGCACTTTCTGCCGGTGCGGGTTCTGACGGCATGACCACAGCGGTTGCCGGCCCGGATGGCACAGTTGTCGCCTTCGACGATCAAGGTAACGAGAAATGGCGATCCCAGGCCTCCAGCGAGGTGTTTGTCCCGCCGGTGGTGGGTGAAGGCGTTGTCGTTGTGCGCAGCAGCGACTACCGCATTCAGGCCTTTGATGCCCAGACCGGCGAGCGGATCTGGTCGGTGCAACGGCCTGGTCCGGCGCTGGCGCTTAAAACCAGCATGCAAATGCAGATTATCGACGGGGTGGTCATCTCCGGTCTGCCCAATGGGCGCCTGATTGTCATCAATGCCCAGAATGGTGCG
>Ga0172382_10013499_pt1 | contig 10515 bp, 6 predicted proteins | sample Leawel138RmetaG_FD_122245 | JGI IMG/M metagenome (GOLD analysis project Ga0172382, IMG submission 122245) | Leachate microbial communities from a municipal landfill in Southern Ontario, Canada - Leachate well 138R metaG | ecosystem: Engineered > Solid waste > Landfill > Unclassified | place...
AATAACTTCCACCCTTTCCTCGACGGGTCGCGGCTTGATGGGTGCATACACCCAGCACTGCCCGGGCTGAATGCCTTCCGGACCGAGGATCGGTGGTATTTCGACTCTACCGGATAAGTGCTCCCCGGACTGGGCATTTTCCTGAGCCTGAGAGAAAAGTGAGAAACTGACGACAACAAGTGCGAAAGGAAGCAAGCGGTTAGGACGCACGGGGAAAATCCCTTTTACTGAATTCCGAGACCTTAATACTATTGCCTAAGCCATGAAATCACAATACATATGGTGACCATCGTCCCGCCCGGCACGTATTTGATGATCTTTCCACCCCACAGTTTTATTTTCAGCATAGCGCTGACTTTAGAGGCGTATTTCAACCCCGGCTGTAAGACTCAGTGCCGCAACTATCTCTTGGTCATTGATCACCTGGATCTGAATACGCATCTCTCCAGTCTTCATTTTTTCAAGGGGAGGCGGCCGAAGATGGTAGTAGTCACGGTAGATAACCCCCTGTTCCCAGTACGAGGTCGGGCACAGCCAATCACAGGGATCATGGTCCATGCCAATGCCAAAGTTAGGCATCTCACCGCTCACAGAAACGAGCTGAAAATCCAATCTCAGGTTCTCTTCTACTGGCTCCACTAGTTCCCAGTACGAAGTGATTTCCACGGTTCTCCGCCTCTCCAAAATGCAGGGCGACATCCTGAGCGCCAAGAGACGAATCGACCCCATCGTATACCCCAGAAACTTGCATGTCGGAGGCAATTTACTGACCAACCATCCCAACTCCCGCAACCGTGTTGCGTAGTTCAAACGATGAGTTCCTGAGGACAAACCCTTTCCTGCAGCCATGATATAGACATGTCCTTGTTCATCTATTTCGCCGTGGGCACCCAGAGTTCGACAGCGTTCCAGAAAATTTCTCGCAGGGCGCCTTGCCGCACTGCTATTTAACTGGCGGACACGGGCGTATTCGCTTACCAACGGAACGAAGCGCAAACCCAGGACACCTTCGTCACCCAGAAACAGCGTGAACACACCGGAGGCTCGAGGTTGTTTGGTGCTGTCGAACAGAAAATTGCCGGCATCGTGGACGATCACTCGCCCCTTGTACACTTCGACTCCCTGCAGGCAGTGCGCAGAGGTACCCAGAACGGCATCAGCGCCGGCATCGATAAGGGTATGACCAATCCGAACCTGTTCAGGTGAGGGTTCAACCTCCCAGTTCCGCCCCCAATGCACGCCAATAAAAACATGAGACGCAATTTGCCTGGCAACGGATATTCGAGGTGCTAATACTTTTTTCCATTCTTCACAGTTCCCCAGAGGCAGGTAGGCAGTCCCGCCACTATTGAAACGGGCGCGAAAACGAGCCTGGGTAGCGTCAACATTAAAAAATGCCACCCGCGCACCGCCCACAGACAGGAACACCGGCTCGAATGCCTCTTCGAGATCTCGGCCTGACCCCACTGATTGGATACCGGCAAGGCTCAGCCATTTTTTCTGGTCAAGTAGAGCTTCGGCGCCATAGTCACAACTGTGATTGTTAGCGGTAAACACCAGACGAAATTCTTTATCGGTGAGCAATTCCAACATTTCCGGCCTAGCGCGATAGTAAAAGGGGCCACCCTCTCCTTTTTCCTTCCCCTGTTGCCCCAGTAGAGAGACTACACACTCCAGATTGCCGATCACGCAATCCGCCCTCTCTAACTCCGGCACGTCGATAAGGCTCTTCGAACCCATTTTATCCCAGCGAAAATGAGTACGCCGCCCAAGATTGATGTCCCCCACGAATGCCACTTTTGGGGCTTTCCCCCAAAAGTCCTTTCGCTCTGGGGTCAAGAGATCATTCATTCTGCTCTCTGCCCTCCTGATGCACATGCCTGCCGCTCAACCTTTAAGACAAACGTCTTTTTTGGCGTTACAGAACCACCGGTTCGAACTCTGTGAAGATAGGCCACATACCCAGACAGGTAATGCTCCACGTCGTCGATACGTACACGAAAGGCCTGGTGCCGGATAAAAAAGCTGCCAACAATTCGCGCCGGATTTTTGAAAAACATGGCCATTTCCGGCCAGAAGTGGCCATTGAGAAGGTATCTGGCACGAAATTCCAGAGCCCGCTCAAACTTGTCACGATCAAAGTCGTCCAACAAATAGCAATAATCGGGAAAGGCCTCCAAGCGACGAATCATGTCGCTGGCAGCCATCATCAGTTCCAGCAAGGTAGGAAAGGTGGTAATGCGAGTTAGTACAAAATCAAGGTAATCGGCAATATTCTGTAGACCAAAGCGAAAGTACTTCTCCTCTGGCCTGTGGATGGTCAACTCATTGACGCAATAGCTCAACCAGTGGTCATGAGCCCGCCAGTGTTCCTGCGCGATAAACCAATCAAAGGCTTGTTCCACCGCCGCCAACCAGCGTTCGTCACCGGTCAGCCGGTAGAGACGCATCAGGCCAAAAGCCGCCTCACCGTCATAGTAAATAATTCGAAACGGTGATTTCACCGCCAGTGACGGATAGTGAAGCACATGAACAAATCGACCGCTATTGGCGTCCTGCATATGTACGATACCGAGAGCCAGTTGCTCAAGCAGCGACAAATACCGCGATGTTTTTGCGACCTCCGAATATTTGGATAGTGCCAACAGACATACTGCGTTCCCACCCAGCTTGATCTCTCCTCCCGGATCGACGAGGAAAGCCGCTGGCCCCGCAGGAACGTCGACAGTCTTGATCAATACGTTTGTCAAATAGCCCAAGCTCCGTGCGATGGCATCGGCCAGATGTCGGTCGCGATTCACCTCCCAGGCCTCGATCATACTGTAGAGCGTACTGGCGTGGCGCAGGGAGTTGTAGGCGCGAATGGGGCGATCAAAGCACGGGTGCCACCCGTAATTGAAACGACCGGAATTCTGCACCTGTGTCGCCAGATAGCTGCTGGCACGCCCAATCAGCCCGCGGACACAGGCTTCGTCCAACGTCTCAATATCGCGGCGACCTGCATGCCGACCGGACGGCAACAACGCCAGGGGCGGGTTCGTGCCGTCGCAAAACAGGCCCCGGGTTGTGAGAGGGAAGACAGGGGCATCATCACTAAGGTCACCACTCCAATCGGGAAAGCGCCGGCGGGCATAGAGACGGAAATTTTTGTCGTTAACCACAGCATGGGGAATCTTGCTCCCCCCGTAGAGCATGGCGTTGGCGTTGAGTTCCTGCTCAAGAAAGGCGCGGGATAACCGGGAGTCCAACGCCAACCCCTGGCGGCAGTAGTTGCGCTTGACCGATTTGAGGTCCTCGCGAAACCTGCCCCACGTCGAACTCCTGACCGCCGTCACCCAGTCCAGTCGCAACCAACGCAAACTGTCTTCAATTGCGCCCCAGTGTTGATCAATCTCAGCATCGAGTAGACGCCAGGCGTCGGCCAGAGTTTTTCCAGTCACCTGTAGTACCCGTGCTCGACTGTGGCCATCAGAGGTAGAGAGAAACAAGACAACCCCCGGCCAAGGCCGGGCGAGGTGGGATATCAGCGGTTCGGCGTCGATTCGAAGCCGTTCCACGCGGTTGGCGAAGGACATTTTCAACTAGCGTTCTCGCAGAGCTTCCCGGGCACGCCCCACAGGTTTCAGGAGGTAGTCCAGAACACTCTTTTCGCCAGTGCGTATATCCACCGTGGCGATCATCCCCGGCACGATGGGAAGATTGCCGCCTCCCGGACTCACCAGAGAATCTTTCACCGTGCGCACAAACACGCGGTAGTAAAACACCTCCGGCTTGGTTTCATCCTGAATGGTATCCGGCGATATCAGCGCTACCCTACCGTCCAGATCACCGTACACTGTGTAGTCATAGGCAGTCACCTTAACCTTGGCCGCCTGACCGGGGTGAATAAAGGCGATATCCCGGGGAGATATGCGGGTCTCAATCAACAGCTGTTCGTCCAACGGAACGATCTGCATCAATCGGCCGTTCGGCGGAATAACACCACCCAGGGTGGTCACTGCCACGTCCTTGACGATGCCTCGAACGGGGGAGCGAATGGTGAGGCGGGACAAGGCATCAGTACGGCCACGAACCACGGACTGCAAGGATTCCGCTTCGGCAAGGACTCTTGCCAGCTCTTCTCTGGCAAGAATCAGGTACTCGGAGCGAATATCACTGGCTTTCATTTCCAGTTCGGAGGCCTGTCGTCTCAGCCGCAGGGTTTCCACATTACTGGCCGCTCCTATTTCCATCAGAGACTCCGTGATAGTCAATTCTTCTCGCACCAGCTCAAGGGACTCCCGCACTCCAGCGAGTGAATCTTGTAACCCCTTGCGCCTGGTATGGTAGAGTTCGGTTTCCGTAGCGATTAACTCAGGGTAGCCCTTCAGTTCATCGGGGAACACCAGCTTGGTGCCGTTGACTTCGGCTTCCAGCCTCGCCACTGTAGCCAATCGGGCGCGGTAGCGTGCCGCGCTTTCCTCCACATTGGATTCGGTCTTGGTCAGATCCAGCTGAGCCAACACTTGACCAGCCTCGACGATGTCCCCCTCACTCACGCCGAGGTTGGCGAGAATACCACCCTCCAGAGACTGGATGACCTGCTCCCTGGAAGAGGGAATGACCTTGCCGCTGCCAGTGGATACCTCCACAATCTCGGCAAAATAGGCCCACACTGTCAATACCAACAGTACGGTGAAGGTCAGCCATACAATTCGACTCGAACGCACTACTGCAGCCTCGTCGCCATCGTCGGCGGCATTGTCCAACCGCTCTTCAGCAGACATAGATTCCGCGTGCACCCTTCGCATTTCTAACAAGTTGGCCCAGCCCCTGGAAAAAGCACTATTCAGCCCCAGATATACAGTTGCAAAACGGGAATTCATATGGCTGACAAACAGACCCATCAGGCTCCTCCAACGATTGATGGTTTCTTTATGGCCGCAGCAGACGGCATCTGTGCCAATCTGGCCAGGACCTGGTTTTTGGGACCGTCCAACAATACCTGGCCGGCATCAACAACCACTATGCGTTCCACCATCGAAAGGATACTCAATCGGTGCGTGGCGACCACTAGGGTCTTGCCGTCAATCCAGGCATGAAGACGGTGAATAAAGCGCTTTTCTGTGGCCTCGTCGAGAAACGCGGTAGGTTCATCCAGCAACAGCACATGTGGATCGCGGACCAGATATCGTGCCAGCAGGATGGATTGTCGCTGTCCCCCCGACAGCCCCACACCGCCTTCCTGTATCTCGTAATCGAGGCCGTTGGGCGCCTTCCTGATAAATCCGCCTGCACCACTGATAGCTAGCGCATCCAGCAGCTCATCTTCGGTGGCCGCCGGGGCACCGAGCATCAAATTGTCACGAATGGTGCCGTGAAACAGGCGGGAATTCTGACTCAGCAGTCCCACATCCCGCCGAACATCGGCGGGGTCAAGGTGGTGCAGATTGATGCCGTCCAGCAATATCTCGCCCTGCACCGGCTCCATGAATCCCGCCAACGTCTGGAGCAGTGTGGACTTGCCGGCCCCGTTGCGACCCAGCAGCGCAATACGCTCTCCTGGCTCGATTTTCAAGTGAGTAACGGTGAGTGCCGGAGTACCATTATGGCCATAGTTGAAGACAGCGTTCTTAAGTTCGTACCTACCGTGGATATGAGGGCGATGCACTTTTTTAGCGGCCTCCGGATCATCCACCGGCAACTGCATAATGCTGTCCAGGCTCTTCATGGCGATTTTGGCCTGTTGCCATTTACTCATCACCTGGGTCACCTGTGCCATGGGGGCCATCATGCGCGACGCCAAAATCGAGGCTGCCACCAGCGAACCAATGCTGAGATTGGCATCCATGACCATTGGCGCACCAAAGAAAACCACGCCGGCGAACACGCCGTTTTGCATGCAATGGCTCCATGCTCCCAGATTATTGGCAATGGCGCGGAGTTTAAGATTGGACTCGGCAGTGACCGCGTTATAGTGGTTCCACTGACCCTGAAAGCGCTGCTCGGCCTGCAAGGATTTGATATCTTCCAGCCCCTGAATGGATTCAACCAGCAGAGCATTGCGCAGTGAAGATTCTCGCATGGCTTCATTCGCCAACGCCGCCAGCCGTTTCTGGACCAACAGACGCGGCAGAATCATCAGCACCAACGCCGACACAGGAAAAAGAACCAGGGGGCCCGCGATATACCATAGCAGTAAGCAAAAGAGCGCAAAGAAGGGTAAATCAGACAGGGCGGCTACCGTGGTAGAGGTCAGCAACTCCCTGACATGTTCCAGTTCTCTGACTTGGGCGATGTACGTGCCAGTGGATTGTGGCCTTTCCGCACCTTTCACCCTAAGGGCATGACCAAACACCCGGTCTGATGCCTGGATGTCGGCGCGCTTACCCAACAAATCGGTGATCCGGACCCGATTGACCCGCATTGCGAAATCAAAAAGCATCGCCACTAGCACACCGCTGAATAACACATATAAGGTGGGGAAGGACTCAGCGGGGATCACCCTGTCGTAGACCTGACGTGAGAACAGGATCCCAGCGAGTGCCAACACATTGGCCATCAAAGCTGCCAGCATCACGTGCCCGTAGGGTTTCAGGTCTCGCAGTATAATGCGAGTAAACCAATGGCGTTCGTAGGGCTTGATATAAGCATCCACGCGGGAATCGGGTGCGGATCTCACTGGTCTCAAGACACCCATCAGCACCACATGCTCCGCCAACTGCTGACGGGTGATCACACTGTTAAGCCCGCCATCACCACAATAGGACAGACCTACTTCACCGGATGCACTGATACTGTGAACTACCGCTACCTGGCCATCCTGAAACTGAACGATCACCGGCAACCGCCATGGAGTCAACTGTTTTACGTCCCCCGGGATTAAGCGGAGCGACAGCCCCAGCTGCCTGGCTACCGACCGCAGCGTTTTCTCAATGGGCGCGCCTTGCGACCACGCCCCGGTCAGACGAACATTTTCCTCGGAGAATTCCAGCCGGTAATGGCTTGCCACAGACACCATGGCCTGTACCCAGGCTTGCAGATCCCGCTCCTCTATCGCTGGCAATTGGTCATCTCTGCCGGGCCTAGCAGCATCAGCACTGGTCATCGGAAAAAGCCACCCGCCGGGACTGCGTTTGTGTTGAGTCGAAACGTCTCGCGCAGTGCGCCCACATTGAAAAGACACTCCATTTGCAGGCGCCGGAGGTCAAATTTAGTATTTTGCGTGTCGAACCGCGTCTGGTGAATTTCCTGTTCCGTATTGAGAATATCCAACAGAGTTCTCGTGCCTAACGACAGATACTGGTGCCGGTAGAGTTTCTGGGTTTGCACGATATGCCCGTATCGCAAGTCCTGTACCGCGAGACTTTGTTTGAGACTGCGGGCCTGGTCCCTTGCCTCTTCCAACGCCCGGGACAGCCGCAGCTGAGCCTGATCCCGCGCAGCTGTCGCCGAGTTCAAGGCGTGGCCCGCCGCTCGGCTGCGGGCGTTTCTGGCACCGCCTTGGAACAGATTGCTGGTGATATTTAGGCTAAAAATCAACTCTTCATCGTCTCTGGCCAGACTCAGGGCATCGTTACTGCGATTGAAAAAATTCTCATAGTCCGCGTTCAGTGACAGGGTTGGGAAATAGTCTGACCTTGCCTGTTCGATACTCGCCAAGGCTTCATTGCGCCCCGCCTCGGCGGCGAGAATCTGCGGTGCTTGATCCACACTTTGAGGCACCGTCTCGCAGGCATTTTCCAGGGCGCCGGGAAAGGCGTCGGACACCGCCGCAGGGAACTCCGCTCCCATCAATTTCTGCAGTGCGCGCTTCCAGACATCCAGCTGGGCTCGAATCTGCAATTCAGTGGCCCGGGCACCTTCCCGGCGGGACTTGGCTTGCACTTCATCAGACCTGGTGCTGGCACCCATAGCCGCCCGTTTGGCTGTCAGCGCCTCCAGCTCGGCAATGGCCTCAATTTGCTCCCGGGCGATTTGCAACAGAGCCTGGTGACGCTGTACCTCGATAAAGGCGTTGGCTGTCTCCCGAGCGAGTTCCTCGGCGGCAATGGCCAGGGAGGCCTCCTCCCGCTCAACACCAAATTTCTGGATTTCTACTGCATTGGAGGTCTTGCCAAAGTCATATAACAGCTGGGAGGCAGAAGCGGTAAATGATTCCTCCGTATCTCCGGTGGATTCCCGATAGCCAGTCCTGACACCGCCGTTGAGCTGGGGAAAATAGCCTGCCCGGGCAACACCGACAAATTCCTGCTGCTGGAATACATTACCCATCGCCCGGGCAATGACCGGGTGATAGCTAACCGCGCGCCTCACTGCAGTATCGATGTCAATCGGCCCTGCCGTTACCTTGGGGTCTCTGATGGTTATTCGAATATCCCGCTCGTCGGGACTGAATCCCTGTTGATCCGCAGATATTCTGGCTACTTGTGGCAATTTCGCAACCTGATGCACGGCGCTATCATTTGCCGCGGGTACCTTCTGTATCGACGGAGAAGGCTTTTTGGGCTGAATTTTTTGAATTGGAAGCGTCGTCGCTCTTTCAGCAGAGGTCTGCTTTTCTCCTCCAGCCTGAGCGGACGCTTCAGCGCTCCGCTCCACCGGCGGCAGAGCCCTGTCCGAGCCAACAACGGCAGCATCGCTGTCGACAACCCCATTACCTGGCTCGTCCACCTGACCGGTGTCACCCATCATTTCCAGATATTCGTCCACAGTCATTATCCTCACTGTCTGAGACGACTGAGTGCCCGAAGTTTTTCGAGAATGGGCATTAACCTCCACGGGTTCCGAGATGCCATACTGGACAAGGCTGTCCGGCTTTTCTGGCAATGAGTCGAATAAGGAGGTGTCTGTTTCCCCGAGCGGTTCAGGGCTAATGGCTGTTTCTGATTGACTACCGGGTTCGGCACCGTATCTGGAAAGGTAATCTTGCAAGGACATAATGGTTGTAGACTCAGCTGCCACCAGCGACGGAGAGGAGAACACTATGCTCGTCACCAAACAGACGGCTGCCATGAGCAAGTCCCGGCGCACTCTGGGCAGCTGGGGTCTCCGTAATCGAGGTGATCTGAAGAAGTAGACTTTCCTTGTGTCCACAGGGAGGCTACATCTCAACGCGTCCATGCATGTTTCCATTGACTCACTCTACTAAATATCATCACGCGTGTCTCTGTATATTCCAGAGTACTGGATCAAGCATTATCCACTGCCCTTTTTCGGTATTTCTGCTGATCAAACAACTGGGAGAGGATCCTGTATCGGCGTATTGGCTACAAGTAATTGCAGCACACTGTTGTCGCCAGAGACGACAGCGGAAATCCCAACGGATGCGGAATCAGCTTTCACCAGCTCAGTCAGCATAGTTACCTCCGCCACCTGTTCTTCAGATTCACTGCCACCATCCAGCAGAGAGCCGAGGGTATTGCCAAGCAAGCCGTCTGACCCGAGCAATCCCGACAGTAAACCTCCGTCAGAGAGAACAACCTCAACGACCGGGTTTTCATCACCAATGACACCGGGCAGCAGACTTTCTTCGCCGCCTAGTATCGGCTCAACCACCTTGCCAACCACGCCCTGTTCACCAACGAGTGCGTCCAGCAGGCCACTGTCGCCCAGTACTGGTACCAATGACCCCTCCTGAGCTATGAGTCCGCCAAGGACCTCATGTTTTCTCCTTTCGGTTACAACCGGTGTCCAAAATTAAAGCAAACACAAGCGACCTGGGGTTTAATACCACAATGGTTTCGTCGAATTCGTGCCCCCCCGCAAAATGTAACTGTCATTCTGTAAATGACGTCCACAGCGCGACCCGCAAAACGAACCGCGCCGTAACGCGTAGCGGTCAACACATCAAATAACCGATTGATTGTCCTGACCCAATAGAGCGCCCAGCGACAGAGGCTCCGTGCTGGAAACTGCACTTGCACCAGAGGCAACCATGTCGGAATCGGCCAATGTCTCACCACCCAACAGGTCTCCCAAGAGGCTGCCACCATTGAGCAATCCTCCCACTATTCCTTCGTCACCAAGCACACCGTCCAGGAGGGGCAGATCGCCACCCAGCAAGCCGCCTACCAGGCCCTCGTCACCGAGTACATCGCTCGGCAGATCTCCATCGAGAAGATCACCATCCAACAGGTCGCCCCCGAGCAGGTCACCACCCAGTAGCCCTTCGTCGCCTAGCAGACCGTCTAGTAAACCGCTGACGATACCGTCGCTACCGATAATACCATTCACCAGACTGTCGTCTCCAATGACGCCATCCAGCAAGCCACTTCCGAGCAGCCCATCAATGGAGCCCATATCCCCAGGGAGACTACCGACGAGACCTTCATCGCCGAGTACGCCATCCAGAAGGTCGTTGGCCAACACGTCATTGACTACACTGTCGTCACCCAACAAGTCGTCGACTAGACCGTTGTCGCCAATCACGCTATCCAGTACACCCGCCACAGCACCGTCATCACCGATGACGCCGTCAAGCAGGCCATCCTCTTCAATCACAGTATTCAGCAGACCGTCTACCAGACCCTGGTC
>Ga0172382_10013501_pt1 | contig 10515 bp, 8 predicted proteins | sample Leawel138RmetaG_FD_122245 | JGI IMG/M metagenome (GOLD analysis project Ga0172382, IMG submission 122245) | Leachate microbial communities from a municipal landfill in Southern Ontario, Canada - Leachate well 138R metaG | ecosystem: Engineered > Solid waste > Landfill > Unclassified | place...
AGACCCTGAGAACAACACTACATGGCAGTTCGCCGAGAAGATGGCGAGGATACTGGTCAAGCTCCTGCCAAGGACTCGGGGCATCAGGGTTGCCAGGCAGTGGTCGGGACAGTACGATATGACGCCGGATGCCCAGCCAGTTATAGGTGAGACAGATGTAAAAAATTTCTTCCACTCGACGGGCTACTCTGGACACGGTTTTATGCTTGCACCAGTCGCAGGGAAGATACTTGCACAGCATATTGTCGGACAGAAACCCGACATAGATTTCACAATGCTCGACTACCGGCGTTTCGCCAGGGGCGAGCATATAATGGAGTCGAACGTAGTTTAGACCGTGGCAGAGGATCGGACGTTCTGCATTCTGCAGCGTTCGATAGCCCATTATAGTAATGTATATCCGGGAGAGAGAGTCTCTCAGCCTTTCTCTCCCTGCCTGAATCGACGGTTGTATTTCTCTCGTATACAGCGCCTGGGTTAGACAAATTAAACAATACAAGCGGTGGTCAAACATAGAATGGACTTTGGGAAAGAGCCTTCAGGTTGTATCTTTGACGTCAAGCGTTACTCGATCCACGACGGACCGGGCATAAGAACGACATTCTTCTTCAAGGGGTGCCCGCTCTCATGCTGGTGGTGTCATAATCCAGAAGGGATCTCCCCCCTCCCAGCACCCTCCTATCATCCCAACAGGTGCATCGGATGCGGAAGGTGTGTGCGGGAGTGTCCCATGGGGGCCAGGAGCCTCGTAGCTGAAGGGGTCGTTCTTGATTCTTCAAAATGCGTTGAGTGCAGGAAGTGTGAACAGGTCTGTCCAACTAGAGCGATCGAGTTCGTAGGGACGGAGATGACGGTGGAGGATGTCCTGCGTCTGTCAAAAAGGGATATTCCGTTCTACGATGAGTCCGGGGGCGGAGTGACCTTCTCCGGAGGTGAGCCGTTATTACAGCCCGAATTTCTGGTAAGCTGCCTGAAGGCGCTGCACGCCGAGGAGATACACACGGCGGTGGACACCTCGGGTTACTGCCGGGAGGAGGACCTGCTGCTGGCCGCCGAAACTGCCGATATCTTTCTGTTCGATCTGAAGATGATTGACCAGGAACTGCATAAACACTATACTGGCGTGAATAATCACAGGATACTTGCCAACTTGCGTAGTCTGGACGATAGGCTACACGAGCGGGGAAGAGGAAAGATCAACGTCAGGATTCCTCTCATTCCCGGAGTGAACGACTCCGATGCCGAGATCATGGCCATGATAGACTGTGTGCTTGAGCTGAAGAGCGTTACCGGAGTCAACATTCTTCCGTATCACTCTATTGGTTCAGGCAAGTATAAGAACTTGAGTATGGAGTACAGGATGGAGGGCACGAAGCCGCCGTCAGAGGAGGAAGTCGGCAGAGTTCTGTCCATGTTTGAAATGCGAGGTATTATCGCTGTAAAGGGAGGCTAAGCGAGATGAATGAGAGAATTGAGCGGCTTAGAAAAGAAAGCTTCGAGACCTTCCCGAGTATCTCAATTGAACGGGCGCTTCTGACGACCGAGTTTTACACGGAGAATGACGGTAAGTATCCGTCACCTGTAATGAGGGCGCTAAACTTCAAGAACCTGTGTGAAAAGAAGACTATCTATATCGGTATCGACGAGCTTATTGTGGGGGAGAGAGGGCCGGCGCCCAAGGCGGTTTCGACCTTTCCTGAACTGAACTGCCACACAGCCCGTGATCTGGAGATTCTGAACACTAGACCCATGACCGGTTACCGCGTCAACGGAGAGGACATCCGCCTATACACGGAAAAGGTTATTCCTTACTGGGAAGGGCGTACTGTCCGCGACCGCGTCTTCTCCAATCTTCCGAAGGAGTGGCTTGCCCTTTATGAGGCCGGCTGTTTTACCGAGTTTATGGAGCAGAGGGCGCCGGGGCACACAGCCCTGGACGGCACGATCTACTCGACCGGCCTGCTTGACATGAAGAGGAAGATAGCCTCGGCTCGCGAGTCGCTTGACTGGATCAACGACCCTCACGCCACAGAGAAGGATGAGGAGCTGCAGGCCATGGATATCTCCTGCGATGCGTCGATAGTCTTCGCGAACAGACACGCAGAATTGGCAGAGCAGATGGCAGCCTCCGAGAATGACGAGGTCAGAAGGGCCGAGCTGCTCAAGATAGCCGAAGTCTGCCGCCGTGTCCCCGCGAACGCACCGCGTGACTTCCAGGAGGCCGTACAGACCTACTGGTTCTCTCACTTGGGGACGATAACTGAGCTGAACGGGTGGGACGCGATGTCCCCAGGGCATTTCGACATCCACCTGCGCCCATTCTACGAAAAGGGTCTTGCTGAGGGCACCCTCGACAAGGAGAGGGCCAAAGAGTTGCTCTCCTGCTTCTGGATCAAGGTCAACAACACTCCGGCACCCCCCAAGGTCGGCGTTACGGCGGCGGAGAGCGGCACATACAATGACTTCACCCAGATCAACCTTGGAGGATTGAACGAGGACGGAAGCGACGGAGTTAACGACGTCTCCTTCCTGATCCTTGATGTTCTGGACGAGCTTCAGCTGCTCCAACCGCAGGCCAGCGTGCATATCTCATCCAAAACACCCAGCCGCTTCCTGAGGTACGCATGCAAGGTGATGCGCAGAGGCTCAGGCTATCCTTCGGCATTCAACACGGACGAGGTCATAATGGAGCAGGTCGGAATGGGGAAATCGGTCGAGGACGCCAGGGCTGGTGGTACCAGTGGTTGCATAGAGACCGGTGCATTCGGCAAGGAGGCCTACATCCTCCACGGCTATCTCAACGTTCCCAAGATAATGGAGCTCGCTCTTAACAACGGGGTGGACCCGCTGACTGGCAAGCAGATAGCGCTTAAGACCGGCGACGCGGCGTCTTTTGCCTCGTTCGACGACTTTTACGGTGCCTTCGAGAGGCAGTTGAAGTACGTCGTTGACACGAAGATTCGAACAGACAACTATATCCAGAGGATGTTCGCGCGCTACGCTCCCGCTCCCTATCTTTCTGTTCTGATCCACGACTGCATCGAGAACGGCAGAGACTACTACGACGGTGGAGCGCGCTATAACACCGACTACATCCAGTGTTGCGGGATAGGAACGGTGACTGACAGCCTCTCTGTCCTCAAGAAACACGTATACGAAGACAAGGCGCTGGACATTGGCGACCTACTCAGAGCTCTGAATGAGAACTGGGAGGGGTGGGAGGAGATGCGCCAGTTCGTGTGGAACCGGACCCCGTTCTTCGGCAATGACGACGATGCTGCCGACTCGATAATGCAGAGAGTGTACGCCTCTTTACTTGACGCGATAGACGGAAAACACTCCCCCAAGGGGCCGACCTATCGCGTTAATATGCTGTCAACAACCTGCCATATCTACTTCGGAAAGAAGCTTGGCGCCACTCCGAACGGTCGCTTTGCGCACGCTCCCGAATCCGATGGTACCTCCCCCTCTCACGGTGCTGACAGAAACGGGCCGACCGCGGTTGTGAAGTCTCTGAGTAAGATGGACCAGGTGAAGTCGGGAGGAACCTTGCTGAATCAGCGCTTCCTGCCGTCCGTCCTCGCGGGCGATACCGGACTTGAGAAGATGGCTCAGCTGATAAGGACCTACTTCAAGCTCGGCGGTCACCATATTCAGTTCAACGTGGTCGACACGGAGACGCTACGAAAGGCACAGAAAAACCCGGACGAGTACAGAAGCCTTCTCGTCCGTGTTGCGGGATACAGCGATTATTTCGTCGATCTTGACGAGTACCATCAGGAGGAGATAATCGCCAGAACGGCTCAGGAGGCATTTTAACCCTGCCGACTCCCGCGCGGCATAAAAGAAGAGGGGGGGTGTGTCATCCCGATCGAATAGTGTGGTTTTTTGCGCGGACACAGCGGTTTATCGATGAGTACCACAAAGACGAAAGGAGTGCTAGTGTAATGCAGAAGACAAAGAAATTTGTTACGACTGTTATCCTATCCGCCCTTGTTTTGTTCCTCATCGTTCCAAACTCGGCTTTTGGCGAGCCAGAGTTGATAATGCGTTTCGCGGGCCAGGTCCCCGTTGAGCACACAGCCACCAAGCTGATGAATCAGATTGCGGACGAAGTGAAAGCAAATACCGACGGACGCATCGAGATACAGGTCTACCCCGCCAACCAGCTGGGGGACTACACGCTTGTGTTCGAGGAACTGATCCGCGGCACGATCGATATGGCTGCTATCTCCGTTCCCAGCCAGTTCGACCCTCGCCTTGAAGTTACGTACATCAACTGCTTTGTGCGTAACTTCGACGAGGCCAAGAAGGTCTTCGCAGCTGACGGCTGGCTCTTCAAGAAGATGGACGAACTGACCTCCCGCCTGGGCGTAAAGCTACTTGGCTTCCAGGTGGAAGGCTTCATCGGCATCGGAAGCACGAAGCCGGCGAACGAACCTCTGAACCCAGATGTTGAAAAGGGTCTCCTTGTTCGTATTCCTAATATGGACGTCTACAAGCTTGGCGCGGAAGCCATGGGATTCCGCACTGTTACCGTGCCCTGGGCAGAGGTCTACACCGCTCTGCAGACCGGCGTCGCAGACGGCGTCGACGGCATGACCCCCACGGCCGCCTACTCCATGCTCAAGGATGTTCTCAAGTACTGGTACGACCTCAACTACTCCCTTGAGAACTTCAACTACCTGATCAGCATGAAGACCTGGGAGAAGCTATCGGATGCGGACAAGGCCATCGTAGCAGAGGCCTGCAACAAGATAACCGAGACCGGAATCGAGCTTGCCAAGGCCGACCAGGAGAAGCACCTGGAGCTCATGCGCCAGCAGGGCATAGAAGTTCATACTTACACGGCTGAGGAACTCCTTCCCATTTTCACGAAGGTATCCGCGACCTGGGACCAGCTGAAGGACAAGTTTACCCCCGAGCTGATCGAGGAGTTCAAGAACGAATACGCACCAAAATAGGCTTTTCACAGTAACTGCGGTGACCGCGGGAGGCATCGCCTCCCGCGGTTCCTCGGAACGGAAAGGAGATTTTTATGGCGGACAATGAGCTCTCAGGATGCTTCCCCGAGAACCGTCCTGAAAATGTTAGCAAAATAGACCGGATTCTGCTCTTTTTCTTCTCGGCAGTCTGCGTTGTGTCCTCCCTTCTTTTAGCCGTCGTCATATCGGCTGCGGCGTTCACGCGCTACATCATTGGTGGAGACCTGTACGGATTTGAGGAATGGGTTAAACTGCTGGCCTTCTGGCTCTATTTTATGGGTGGCGCTTACGGGGCTTACAATGACACGCACGTATCTGCGGACGTAATCGACTCCTATATGAAAGAGGGCACTTTCAAGCGCCTGGTCGTCGTAATACGTAATGTGATTACGGTCGGGGTAAGCCTGTTGTTCACCTGGTACGGGTACGACTTTTTCATGTTTGGATTCATGGGCCCTCTGGGCACCGGAATCGCCATCCCCCAGACCACAATCTGGCAGATCCCGCTCTGGACATCCTACCTTGCGATATTCCTTGGCCTGATCTTCATGACGTACTACTTCTCTGTGAGGCTTTTCAGGAATCTCCGACTGCTTATTAAAGGAGGAGTATCATGATCTACGTTGCAGTACTGATCCTTCTCGTCACCCTTATGCTCGGAGTCCCCGTACCGATGAGCTTTATGGCCTCAACAGCCTGGCTTCTCTTCTTCGGCGGCCCTTCAGGGGCCGGGTACGCCTCCTCGCTGGTCCTCCCCTACGGTTTCAGCTCCATGAACAGCATTGCCCTGATATCCATCGCCCTCTTCATAATGGCGGGCGGCATAATGGAGAGAGGACGAATCGGAGAGAAGCTAATAGACCTGGTCGATCTCTTCGTAGGCAGGATCAAGGGCGGCCTTGGAGTCGTCGGTACTATCTCCTGCGCCGTTTTCGGCTCTATAACCGGTTCGGCCTGCGCAACATTATCATGCATAGGCTCGATAATGTTCCCGAGGCTTGAGGAGGCCGGCTACCCGCGCGGAATAGCGGCAGCGGTCATGTCGAACGCCTCTCTGCTCGGAATGCTCATCCCGCCGAACTCAACGCTCATCATCTTCGCCTGGATAGGCGGACAGTCTATACTTGCATGCTTCCGTTCGACCGTCGTCCCCGGCATCATGATGACGACCCTTATCTGCCTTGTTAATGTCTGGCTGGTGCGCGATAACCCGAATGTCAAAGTCAGCAATCCTCCCAGTGGGAAGGAAAAGATGGCCTTGATAAAGCAGAGGGGCTTTGTGGCCCTTCCAGCCCTTATGCTTCCCTTCATAGTGCTGGGCGGCATCTACGGTGGGATTATGACGCCCACCGAGGCCGCTGCTGTTGCGGTCATCTACGCCATTCCCACCGGCATGTTCGTATACAAAGGACTTACCCTCAAAGGACTGTGGGATTCACTCGTCGAATCGGCTGTCACCACTGGAGTTGTCATGGTCATGCTCTACTCGGTCATGATGCTCAGCCGTCTGTACATAATGGAAAACCTTCCGGGAAAGATGCTCGGGCTTTTCCAGGCCGTCTCGGACAACAGATGGGTGATACTGTTCATGATCAACATATTCCTGATAATAATGGGCATGCTCATGGACGACATCAGCAGCGTAACACTGACGACCCCCATCCTGATGCCGATAATCATCGAGCTCGGGTTCAACCCGATACACTACGCTGCCATCGTTAGTGTTAACACTGGCCTCGGTTGCATAACACCTCCGGCGGCACCGGTCTTGTATCTGGGAGGGCGATTGGGGAAGGCGCCGATAAACGAGATGATGGCACCGACTTTGTGGATAATACTGCTGGCGTGGGTACCGACACTGCTCATTACGAGCTACTTCCCGCAGTTTGCCCTGCTTCTACCTCACTATCTACTGGGGACGCCTTGGTAAAAAGCGGAGAAAAAGCGTCGTGACCTACAGGAACTTATTCGGTTCCCTGTGCCTGCTGTTCTTTGTTGTAGGGCTAAAGACGAAGTCCCCCTACGCCTACTGGGGAGCGCTGTTTGCAGGAGCCCTTTCAAGGGCTGCCGTGAAAAAGAAGTGGAAGACTCCGCCTTGGATGGAGGCACTCTCTACTAAAAAAGAGAAATCCCAGGAGCTCCTTGACAAAGACGAGGACGGTCTGTAGAATGCTTCCTTGTTGGGTGGTTAGTTCAGAGGAAGAACGCTTCCTTGACGCGGAAGAGGTCACAGGTTCGAGTCCTGTACCACCCACCATCTGATGAATACAGGGTTTTCGCAGTCCATGCGAGAGCCCTGTTTTCATTAGGGAAGGGGTCACCAACAAGACCCTTCGGCCTTGACATTTTCCTCCACGACCCGCCGAAAAGGGAAGGGAGGATATTCACCATGCCAGCAGTAGCAATACCCATAAAGACCGCATATCAGAGCGCCCATGAAGCCCTCGACATGTTTCTATCCATCCGAAAGGCCGAAGGGCTTGCGAAAAACACCCTTGATAACTACAAGCACATAATCGCCCCGTTCCTGCGGGAGCACCCGAGGTTTCTCGAAAACCCCAGACCGGCGGTCCTGTCGTTCGTCTCCGAGCCAGAGAAAGAGTGGAGCCGCTTCACCCGTGTAAAGGTCATGAGGGCATTCTGCTCTTTCCTCGCGAGCGAGGGTGTTTTGAGCAAAAACCCGATGGAAAACGTCAAGTGCAGACTGCCCGGCAAGAGAGCGGATGTGCCACGGTTGGATGACGTGAAGGCGTTTCTTGCGGCATTGGACATGGGGCGATACACCGAGCGCCGCCTTCGGACGATGGTACTGCTTGCGCTTGATACAGGCATGAGGCGCGGGGAGTTATGCGCCCTGCGGATTGAGGACATTGACGAGCGGTCCCTTTTAATCCACCTGCGCCCCGAGGCGACAAAAACCCGCAAGGGGAGGACCGTACCAGTATCGCCCCAGGTAATGCGGGAGATGCGGCGGTTCATCGCCCTTCATCCGGCTGCTTGGCGCTGTCCTTGGGTATTCCCGACCGAGCAGGGAACAAAGCTGAACCCGGATGTTTTCGGACGGCAGATCAGGCGCGCGTCGGGGAGGACCGGCCAGCCCTTGAAAATTCACGGACTGCGCCACCTGTGCGCTACGGAGTTCTTACGGAGCACCGGCAATATCGCCCTGGTCGCCGCCTTGCTTGGCCATGCCTCGATAAGCACCACGTCGCGGTTCTACGAGCACCTTGACACCGCCGATCTGCAAGCCGCCCACGGCCAAGCCGCCGTTGTGAGCGGAGTTCTCAAAAACGAGTGTGTCAGGAGGGTATGAACGCCCGAGAGTGCCGTCAATGAAAACACGACCGCCCAGAACGCCACAGGAGCGATTATTTGACCACGAGAGGATGGAACTACCCTCCGAACGCAAACAGGTTCAACCTGTGGCGTTTTGGAGGGCGTGCGGCGATATGGGGGGAAAACAGCCCGGCCGGGGAGGTTCACCACGGGGGTGAAGCCCGGAACGGGACCATCCCAAGAGCATCACCACAGAATGAAGCCCCAGAGGAATAGCCCCGGTTCAATCGAGCTTGGGCTTTTACCGACAGGCCGCCATGATGGACTTCAGCCACCTTCGGCAATCTTCTATCTTCCTGTCGGACAGTCTCGCCGCCCGTCGTAGGTCCTCGCCAGACAAACCCCGCAACAGCCCGGCAACGTATCGCCCCCGCTGACTATCGGGAGGATTGTCTCTAATCTTTCGTGCGACCTTCACCAGCTTCAGCGGCATAGCTTCCAGCTCTTCCAGCAGTTCAGCCCGTCTTTCCGCTTGCGCCGCATGGTTGCCGCCCAGCACCCGAACATCGCCCCAAGCGACAGCGACATGACCGCCCAGACTGTCGAGGGCTTCAAGCAGATGGACACCCCGCCTCAAGCCCGGCACAAGATGAGCAAGAGCAGCCTCTTCAAGGTCAGTAGCTACCACGTCACCACCCCTTCAATTGTTAACCGACTGGCCACCCGAGTTAATGAGAGTGACCAATGCGAAAATCGACAAAGCCAGTTATCACCATAGAATACAATATATCTTGCATCCTCGATTAGACAATGGCAACCCGATTTTTCTAAACTTTGTGCGGGTGATCGGTGCGCCGTGCCCGACCCCTGACGTTCACAGCCCGGACAGTACCTTTTTTATTTTCGTGGTACCCCTCGCCCGGCTTGCACCCCGGCCAAGACCCGCCAGCCCAAGGCCGCCAGCCTTGCGCCCCGAGCATCTACGAGGATAAGCGCCGCCAGTAGCCCGCCATGCCTCGCCCGTGCGGACGATGGCGACGGGCGACCGCCAGCCCGTGCGGGGCGGGATCGCCACCGATAGATTTGACTATCCACCCTGCGGAATGGACACCAGCCTCTACACCTGTACCAGCCGGGACCGACCAGGGGGATGGATAGCACCGGCCGCCAAGATGTTGAAGCCCACGCCCACCGGCATAGCACCCGGCCAAGGTGGAGGCCAGCCCTCTGCGACTGTACCACCGAGGCCAGCAGCCGGGAGAACCGCCACCCGAGGGAGAACCGCCACCAGGAAATAATCGCCAGCCCCTTGGTCAAGGTGGACGGACTGCACCCCGCCCGGAGGACAACCCGGCCACGGGATCGCCCACGAGGAAAAAGCGCCACCGGGAAAAACCGCCACCGCGAGAAAGAATACCGCCACCGAGGAAAAATAATCGTCAGCACCCCGGCCGGAGTGAATGGTCTGCACCTCGGCCTAGGCGGACCTCGCCCAAAGCAGATCATCAACCCAGGCAAAAAAAGAGACCCGGCCGCCGGGACCGTGACAACGCGAAACAAAGCCTAGCGGGACATACGCCCTCCCCCCTAAAGGGGGGGGGAGGGGCGTGTCCCGCTTCAGGAGCTTTGCGCCAAACAGTGGGACAAGGGGAAAATCAGCATGTCCCGTTTGTCCCGCTTCTACAATCCAAGGCGCTTTATCTTGGTATCCATCAAGCTTTGCACGTTTCTTAAAAGAAAAACAACAAAAGGGACATGAGAAAGACTACCTCATGTCCCGTGTCCCGCCGGTCACGATGGCGATTTTTCGCCATGTCCCGCCTGTTTTTCCCGCATGTCCCGCCGCTTTTTCACCGCTTAAACGGCGCGGCTTTTCTCATTATCCTCGACGAGGTTTTCATCCTTCCCTTCTACATGGTTTTCCTTTACGATGGCGTTGGTATCCTTTTCCGATGGCGTGGTTTTAAGGTGGACCACACCACCCTTGACGGAGATGACCTTTGCCTTTTGGAGTTCCTGCCGGGCGCGGTTGAACGCCTTTCGCGCCGTTTCCGCCGTCCGCCCCTCGCCCTCCGCCTTGGCGTACACCGCTTGTCGCCACGCCTCAAGGGAGATGACCCCTCCCGCCTTGGCCAGTTCTCGGAGAGCGTCCAGAGCGGCCGCCGCCGTGCCGGTAAGGTCGGCGGTCGTTCGCCGCTCGTCCCGCAAGGCAATTGTGCAGGAGCTGCCCTCCGAGAGGTCCACCTTGCGGAGC
>Ga0172382_10013502_pt1 | contig 10515 bp, 6 predicted proteins | sample Leawel138RmetaG_FD_122245 | JGI IMG/M metagenome (GOLD analysis project Ga0172382, IMG submission 122245) | Leachate microbial communities from a municipal landfill in Southern Ontario, Canada - Leachate well 138R metaG | ecosystem: Engineered > Solid waste > Landfill > Unclassified | place...
GCTGCGCGGCGGTCTGGCGATCGCGGTCATCCTGGTGGGCGCGATGCTGGCGGCGACCACCGGCGTGGTGTCCGCCTCGGTGATCTCGATGGGCCTGTTCTCGCTGCCCATCATGCTGCGCTACGGCTATGACCGTCGTCTGGCCACGGGGGTGATCGCGGCCTCGGGCACGTTGTCGCAGATCATCCCGCCGTCGCTGGTGCTGATCGTGCTGGCCGACCAGCTGGGCCGCTCCATCGGCGACATGTACAAGGGCGCCTTCCTGCCGGGCTTCGCCCTGACGGGCCTGTATGTCCTGTACGTCGTCGCGATGGCCGTGTTCAAGCCGAAGTCGGCGCCCGCCATTCCGCCCGAAGCGCGCACCTTCGTCGAGCCCAACGGCGGACACGGCATTCCCTCGCTGCTGGCGCTCATGGCGGTGTCGGTCGGTGTGTCGATCGCGGGCGTGGAGTTCCTGCTCGACGACGGCGCGCACGTGGACGAACTGATCGTCACCAGCATCCTGATCTGGGGCGCGGCGGCCTTTGCCATGGCCGGGCTCAACAAGATCCTGCGCCTGGGCCTGCTGTCGCAGATCGCCGAACGCGTGACCTTCGTCATGATCCCGCCGTTGGCACTGATCTTCCTGGTGCTGGGCACGATCTTCATCGGCGTGGCCACGCCGACCGAAGGCGGTGCCATGGGGGCGGTGGGCGCGCTGATCATGGCGTTGATCAAGCGGCGGCTGAACCTCAAGCTGTTGCGCCAGGCCATGGATACCACCACGACGCTGACCTGCTTCGTGGTGTTCATCCTGATCGGGTCCTCGGTCTTCAGCCTGACCTTCCGCGGCGTGAACGGCGACTTGTGGGTCGAGCATCTGCTCACCGGCCTGCCGGGCGGACAGATGGGCTTCCTGGTCGTGGTCAGCGTCCTGACCTTCTGCCTGGCCTTCTTCCTGGACTTCTTCGAACTGGCCTTCATCATCGTGCCGCTGATCGGGCCGGTGGCGGACAAGATGGGTATCGACCTTATCTGGCTGGGCGTCCTGCTGGCCGTGAACATGCAGACGTCGTTCATGCATCCGCCGTTCGGTTTCGCGCTGTTCTACCTGCGGTCGGTGGCGCCCAAGGAAGACTACCAGGACCGGGTCACCGGCCAGACCATCGCCAAGGTCACCACCGGCCAGATCTACTGGGGCTCGATTCCCTTCATCGTGATCCAGATCGCCATGGTGGTCCTGGTGCTGCTGTATCCGGGCATGGTCACCCACTACAAGGCCGACCGGCCCAAGGTGAACATCGAGAACATCAGCATCGATCCGGGCAATTTCGGCGGCTACGGCGCCGGAGCCGACGGCCAGTCATCGGGCACCTCGGACCAGGATTACAACAATATGTTCAAGTAGGGCTGTGCGCCCAGTGGCCGGCCCCGCTTCGGCGGGGCCGGCCGTCGAAAGGCCCGTGCAGGGCCTTTCTTTTTGTCTTTTTTCCGGCCGCCTTCAGCCTGCGGCGCCGGTCGCGGACCGCCGCCGCGTGCGCACCACGTCGAGCCATGCCTCGAGCGGCATGGGACGGGCCAGCAGGTAGCCCTGCAGGGCATGGCAGTCGTGCTCGAACAGGAACCGGGACTGCGATTCGGTCTCCACGCCCTCGGCGACCACGCGCAGGTTGAGCTGGTCGGCCATGGCCAGGATCAACTGGACGATGGCGATGCTGTCGCTGTCGTTGGGAATGTCCTGGACGAGGCTCTTGTCGATCTTCAGCTCATACAGCGGCAGGCGTTTCAGGTAAGCCAGGTTGGAATAGCCTGTGCCGAAATCGTCGATGGAAAAACGGATGCCCAGCCGGGACAGCGCCTGCATGCGTTGGGCCACGGCCTGCATGTCCTGGATCAGCACGCCTTCGGTGATCTCGAAGATCAGCCGGTTGCCGGGGATGCCCTTGTTTGCCAGCGTGTCGCGCACGGACTCGATGAACTGGGGTTCCATCAGCCGGCGGGGACTGACGTTCAGGGACAGGGGGTAGGTTTCGCCTGCTTCCTGCAATGCCAGCAGTGCGTCGCAGGCGAACCGCAGGGACCAGGAGCCCAACAGGCCGATCAGGCCGGTTTCCTCGGCGATGGGAATGAACAGGGCGGGCGAGACTGCGCCTCGGGTGGGGTGATTCCAGCGGGCCAGCAGTTCGCCGCCGGTGACGCGCCCGTCACGACCGAACTGCGGCTGAACGTGCAGCGTGAGGTTCGGCGTACCGATGGCCTGCAGCAGGTCGTGCTCCAGCCAGAGCCGCTGCTCGACCTCGGATTGCAGGCCCCGCTCGTAGAACGTGACCTGGTTGCCGCCGTGCTGCTTGGCGCGGTGGGTGGCCATGTCGGCCTCGCGCATCACGGTGTCGGAGGTCTGGCCCTCGCCCTGGATCAGGGTCAGGCCGATACTGCCGGTGACGTAGGCGGGCTTGTCCTGGATGGAGAATGCGCTGTTGCAGATGGCGAGCCGTATTTTCTCGGCCACGTGCATGGCGTTGCGGGCCGCGTCGCTGATGTGGTCGCCCAGACCGTTGAGCAGCACGATGAATTCGTCGGCGCTGACGCGCGACACCAGATCCCGGTCACGCACGCTGGCCCGCAAGCGGTCCGCGATGCCGCGCAGCACCTCGTCTCCGGTGCCGTGGCCATGCATGTCGTTGATCCGTTTGAAGCCGTCCAGGTCGATCAGCAGCAGCGCGCCGATGGGTCGCCCCTGGCGGGCCGACTCCAGCATCTGCGCCAGGTGCGCCAGCGCCGTGCGCCGGTTGGGCAGGCCGGTCAGCGTGTCGTAGACGGCCAGGTGGTGGGCTGTTTCCTCGGCGCGCAGGCGCTCGGTGATGTCGGTGGCGACCGTGCAGATCGCCTCCAACGCGCCGTCCGGGGCGCGCATCGGCGCCTTGATTGTCAGAAAGGTGCGGGGCTCGCCGTTGCGCGGCCGGACCGTCACCTGGGATACGCTGCGTTCCCTGGACTCGATGACGGCCTGGTCGCCGCGGCGGATGTTGGCCAGGGAGTCGGCGTCGGCGAGGACTTCGTCGTCGCGCAGGCCGATGAGCCGGCCTTCGTCCAGGCCCAGGAATTCCTCGTGCTTGCGGTTGGCGAAGGTATAGCGCCGGTCCAGGTCCTTGATGCTGACGGAGGCGTCGATGGCGTCCAGGATCGCGCCCAGGCGGCGTTCGGTGCGCCGCAGGAGCCGTCGCTGGCGGCCGAGCTGGATGCGCAGCGCCAGGGTGATGATCAGGGTCAGGGCCAGCAATCCGCTCAGGCCGGTGACGATCCAGGTGCCGTAGCGACTCAGCAGGGATTGGGTGCGCGGCAGGCGCCAGCTGTCCAGGGTGCGGTAGTAGAACGAACCCGGCTTGGCCTGCCAGGCGCTGAGGTGGCGGTCGATGGCCGCCAGCACCTCGGGGTGCCGCCCCTTGGGCGCGGCGTAGAAGGCCTGAGTGGGCTGGAAGATGATGGGCGTCGCGACGAGATTGTATTGCTGCGCGAACAGTTCGCCGACGTAGAAATCGGCCGCCACGGCGTCGTCCAGTTTGGACTGGACCCGCTGGAAGCCGATTTCGAGATTCTGCACGGCGTCGGCGCGGGCGTCGATTTTCAGGCCCGACAGGGTGCTCTTCAAGTAGTCCTGCTGGGTCGAGCCCGCCAGCACCGCAATCGAATGGCCCCGCAGATCCTCGATCGAGCGCAGGGCATGGTCGGTGCGGGCGTAGACCTGGGACCAGCTATGCATGGCCGGGACATGATGCAGGCCGAATGCCTGGGCGCGCTCCGGCGTGTAATAGACGTCGGGCAACAGATCGATCTTGCCGTCGGCCAGCAGCCGCATGCACTGTTCCCAGGCGCAGGCCTGGGTCCGGATCGTCCAGCCCTCGCGGCGCGCGATTTCGTTCAGCAGTTCGCCCAGGATTCCAGCGGGACGGCCATCCCGTGCGATGTAGACGTCGGGTTTCTGGTCATAGATGCCGACATCCAGGGTCAGAGCGTGCGCGATCGACGCATGCATGCCCAGGCACAGCGCGAGGGCAGGCACGAGGATGCCGCGGTGCGGGCGATCGCGAGAGGCCATAGGTTCAGTCTGGTATCCGGAAGTCCGGATCGGCGGCGCAAGGCCCCGGGATGGCGAGGGGCCGGCGCGTGCCGGAACGCTGGAATGGGTCTGAAAGCAGACATGATAGTGTCGATCGGCGCATGGCAAAGTGTTGTACTGCCCGCCGGATTGTCATCAATTGTAGAGATTGTGAACAATCCGGGCATGCCGCGCCCCGGCGTTCCGTATCCCGGGCTGGCCGCGCGGGCCGCGGCGTACAATGCCGGCACGTAGTCCCATTCCGATGCATTCCCCCAAAAGGTGGATCATGTCCCAGCAATTCCTTGCGGATGCGCGCGCCCGGATCGGGCGGTTGCGCGAAGACGGTTTTTACAAGTCCGAACGTGTCATCGCCAGCCAGCAGTCCGCGCATGTGCGGCTCGCCGACGGGGCCGACGTGCTGAATTTCTGCGCCAACAACTATCTGGGCCTGGCCAACGACCCGCGCCTGATCCAGGCGGCCGGCGCCGGCCTCGCAGCCGACGGGTTCGGCCTGGCGTCGGTGCGCTTCATCTGCGGCACGCAGACGGGGCACAAGGCCCTGGAGTCCGACCTGGCCCGCTGGCTGGGGATGGGGGACGCCATCCTGTATTCCAGTTGCTTCGACGCCAATGGCGGCCTGTTCGAGGCCCTGCTTGACGAACAGGACGCCATCGTCAGCGACGCCCTGAACCATGCCAGCATCATCGATGGCATCCGCCTGTGCAAGGCGCGTCGCTACCGCTACGCCAACAACGACATGGGCGACCTGCGCGCGCAGCTCCAGGCGGCCCGCGACGGCGGGGCGCGACATGTCATGATCGCCACCGACGGGGTGTTCTCCATGGACGGCATCGTCGCCGATCTGGCGGCGATCTGCGATCTGGCCGACGAGTTCGATGCCCTGGTGATGGTGGATGATTCCCATGCCGTGGGTTTCATGGGCGCGGGCGGGCGCGGCACGCCGGAGCATTGCGGTGTCGAGGGCAGGGTCCATATTCTGACTGGAACGCTGGGCAAGGCGCTCGGCGGCGCCTCGGGCGGCTATGTCGCGGCCGATCCCGTGATCGTCGATCTGCTGCGCCAGCGTTCGCGTCCCTACTTGTTTTCCAATACGCTTGCGCCGGCCATCGTGGCGGCGTCCCGACGGGTCCTGGAACTGCTCCAGGACGCCGAAGGCGCCGAACTGCGTGCCCGCGTTCACCGCAACGGTGCGCATTTCCGCCGCGAGATGCAGGCGCTGGGCTTCGACCTGGTGCCTGGAGAACACCCGATCATTCCGGTCATGCTGGGCGACGCCGCCTTGGCCGGCCGCATGGCCGATGCGCTGCTGGCGCAGGGCATCTATGTGATCGGATTTTCCTTTCCGGTGGTGCCCAAGGGCCGTGCCCGCATCCGCACCCAGATGAGCGCGGCGCACATGCCCGAAGACATCGACCGCGCCGTTCAGGCCTTCGCCCATGTGGGCCGTGAACTGGGCGTGATCCGTTAAATCCGACTTTTCCGCCGCCGGCCGCCCCAAGGCGAACCAGGCAAGCCGAAGGCGCGGCGCGGGATGATGGGAGATTTCATGAGAGCCTTGGCCAAAATGCAGCCCGCCGTCGGGCTGGAGCTGGTGGATGTCCCCAAGCCCGTCATCGGGCACAACGACCTGCTGATCCGCATCCGCAAGACCGCCATCTGCGGCACCGACATCCACATCTGGAAATGGGACGACTGGGCGGCGCGCACCATTCCCGTGCCCATGCATGTGGGTCATGAGTATGTGGGAGAGGTCGTCGAGATCGGCCAGGAAGTGCAGGGATTCCGGGTAGGCGACCGTGTGTCCGGCGAGGGCCACATCACGTGCGGTCATTGCCGCAACTGCCGCGCCGGCCGCCGGCACCTGTGCCGCAACACCCAGGGTGTGGGGGTGAACCGTCCAGGCGCCTTCGCCGACTATCTGGCGATCCCGGCCTTCAATGCCTTTCGCATTCCGGACGACGTGTCCGACGACCTGGCCGCGATCTTCGACCCTTACGGCAACGCCACCCATACGGCGCTGGCGTTCGACCTGGTGGGCGAGGATGTGCTCATCACCGGCGCCGGCCCGATCGGCGCCATGGCGGCCGCGATCGCGCGCCACGTGGGCGCGCGCAACGTCGTCATCACCGACGTCAACGACTATCGTCTGAACCTGGCCGCCCGCATGGGCGCCAGCCGCACAGTGAACGTGTCGCGCGAGAACCTGCGCGACGTGATGCGCGAACTGGGCATGACCGAGGGGTTCGACGTGGGCCTGGAAATGTCAGGCGTGCCCAGCGCCTTCGCCTCGATGCTGGACCAGATGAACCATGGCGGCAAGATCGCCATGCTGGGTATCCTGCCCGACGGCGTGGGCATCGACTGGAGCCAGGTGATTTTCAAGGGTCTGGAGATCAAGGGGATCTATGGCCGCCAGATGTTCGAGACCTGGTACAAGATGGTCGCCATGCTGCAAAGCGGCCTGGATCTGTCGCCTATCCTGACCCACCGGTATCCGGTGGCGGACTTCCGCCAGGGTTTCGACGCGATGCTGTCGGGCCAGAGCGGCAAGGTGATTCTGGACTGGATGAGCCAGGACACGGAATAGTCCCTGCGGACTATTCCGTGCCTGGCGAATCCGAGCGCCTTGCAAGGCGCGAGGTGGAGAGCTGCCCCGGCTGGAGATGTTCCGTGCCTGGCGAATCCGAGCGCCTTGCAAGGCGCGAGGTGGATGAGGCGGGACATAGGACAGTCCACTGCGGACTGTCCTATGCCAGACGAATCGGAGCGGCATGCAAGCCGCGAAGTGGAGAGCTGCCCCGGCTGAGGCAGGCTGCTTACAGTCGCTGCAGCAGATCGCCGATTCCGGCGCGGTCCATGCCGCGCGCCAGCGCCAGCCGCAAGGCGATGCGCGCCTGCAGGGGATTGAGCGCATGGGCCGCCATCGGACCGCCATCGGCGTCGGTGACCGGCCCGTCCGGCACCCGGCTGGCGCGCACGCAGACCAGGCCGCGGCGGCTTGCCTGGGCGCAGCCCCGCACGGCGGCCGGGCTCAGGCTGCCGTTACCCATGGATGCCACGACGATGCCGCGCACGCCCGCCTGGATCGCGGCACCGTAGGCATGCGCAGGCGCATCCTGGTAGTCCAGGATGATGTCCACCGGGGGCAGGGTCCGCAGACCCGCCAGGGAAAACACCGCCGTCCCGGGCAGGTCGGGCCGCATGGCGTAGCGCACCCGGCCGTCGGTGACCGCGCCCAGGACGCCTGTGCCGTCCGTCCCGAAGGCGTCCACCCGGGTGGTGTGGCGCTTGACCGCATGCCGTGCGGCGACGATGCGATCGTTCATGACCACCAGCACGCCCCGGTCGCGGCTGGCCGGGGCGGCCGCCGCCAGCAGGGCATTGACCAGATTCAGCGGCCCGTCGGCGCTCAGGGCCGAGGCCGGGCGCATGGCGCCGACCAGCACGACGGGCTTGGGGGAGCGCACCGTCAGGTGCAGGAGGAAGGCGGTTTCCTCCAGGCTGTCGGTCCCGTGCGTGATCACCACGCCGTCCACGTCCGGATCGCGCAAGTGGCGGTCCGCGGCGCGTGCCAGGCGCAGGACCTGGGCGGTGCCCAGGTCGCGGCTGTCCACGTTGAACGGCTGCTCGCAACGGATATCGGCCACATCGGCCGCCCCCGGGATCGCCGCCAGCATGGCCTCGATCCCCTGGGTGACCCGGTAGCCGGTCAGCGTGCGGGCGTCGCCGGCCGTGGCGGCGATGGTGCCGCCCGTGCCGATCAGGACCAGACGTGGCCGCATCAGGGGTACAGGCCGCGCACCTGGCGGGCTTCGAGGATGCGGGTGCAGGCCACGATGAAGGATGCCGTGCGCAGCGACACGCCGTGCTGGCGGGCCACCGCCGACACGGCCGCGTAGGCGGCGCGCATCATGGCTTCCAGGCGATGGTTGATTTCCTGTTCCGTCCAGAAGAAGCTGGAGAAGTCCTGCACCCATTCGAAATAGCTGACCGTGACGCCGCCCGCGTTGGCGACCACGTCGGGGACGATGATCGTGCCCTTGGCCGAGAGGATGTCGTCGGCCTCGGGGGTGGTGGGGCCGTTGGCGCCCTCGACCAGGATGCGGGTGCGGATCAGGTCGGCGTTGTCGTGGGTGATCTGGCCTTCCAGGGCGGCCGGGATCAGGATTTCGGTTTCCAGCGACCAGAATTCATCGGGGGTGAGCGTCTGGGCATCGGGGGCGCCCGCCACGCCGCCGTTTTCACGCACGTGGTCGAACAGGGCCAGGACGTTCAGGCCGTTGGCGTTGTGGACGATGCCGGTGTGGTCGTAGACCGCGACGACCTTGGCGCCGGCCTCATGGAACAGGCGCCCGGCGGTGCCGCCCACGTTGCCGAAGCCCTGGATGGCGATGCGCGCGCCTTTGATGTCGATGCCGGATTCCCGCGCGGCCTCGCAGGCCGCCACGTACACGCCGCGGCCCGTGGCCTCGACGCGGCCCAGGCTCCCGCCCAGGGACACCGGCTTGCCGGTGACCACGCCGGTGGCCGTAGAGCCCTCGTTCATCGAATAGGTGTCCATCATCCAGGCCATGGTCTGGGCGTTGGTGTTCACATCCGGTGCAGGAATGTCCTTGTTGGGGCCGATGATCACGCCAATCTCGCTGGTGTAGCGGCGGGTGATGCGCTCCAGTTCGGCCTGGGAATGGTTGCGCGGGTCAATACGAATACCGCCCTTGGCACCGCCAAAGGGCAGGTTCACGGCAGCCGATTTGATCGACATCCAGGCAGCCAGGGCCATCACCTCGGACAGGGTGACGTCCTGGTGGTAGCGCACGCCGCCCTTGCCTGGGCCACGGGAAGTATTGTGCTGAACGCGATAGCCCTCAAAGTGGGCCACGGTGCCGTTATCCAGTTCAATGGGTACGTCGACAATCAGCGTGCGCTTGGGGCGCTTGAGTGTTTCAACCCATCGGGACAATTTGCCCAGATACGGAGTGACTCGCTCCACTTGTTCGAGATAAATACCCCAGGGGCCGACGTCGTCGGCGTTCAGGTATGACGGCAAAGCATGGGTGGGACGATCTGTCATGAGCTCCTCGATAAGGTTGGGGAAACGGGATACGAGTACACAGTGAAGACGCAAAATGCGCACAGACGCAGAACCTGGCAAACACGCCGTGGATTGGCTTAGCGGTGGCCGTGTGCAACAGTTATGCTATCGGAAATGGCCGCTGTTGTGTTTGCAGCGTTTGCGATGGTTTTATCTGGGTGCTGGTGCATTGATGGCTTCTTCTGACTCTTCCCTTTCTGGTCGCTTGGCGCAATTGCGCCAACGTATCGAACAGGCTTGCTTGCAGGCCGGCCGCCCTGCGGATGCGGTGGCTCTTTTACCGGTAAGCAAAACCTTTCCTGTGCCCGTGCTGGCGCAAGCTCTGGATTTGGGCCTGTCGCGAATGGGTGAGAACAAGGTTCAGGAGATTCGGGACAAGCAGGCCGAGCTGGCCGATCGCGCGGTGCAATGGGTGATGATAGGCCATCTGCAGAGCAATAAGGCCAAAGATATTGTGCGTTTGGCCAGCGAAGTACAGTCTTTGGACCGTTTGTCGCTGGCCCAGGCCCTGGATCGGCACCTGCAAACCGAGCAGCGCAGCCTGGATGTGCTGATCCAGGTCAAGACTTCGCCTGAGCCCAGCAAGTTTGGGCTGGCACCCGAGGAGTTGCCGGCTTTCATGCAGTCCTTGCGTTCGCTGGATACCCTGAAAGTGCGGGGTCTGATGACCATGGCCGTCAATAGCGAAGACCCTCAGGCGGTACGCGCCTGCTTTGCGACTTTGCGCCAGTGGCGCGATCGTCTGGTGGAGCGGGGCCATGAACAGGTGCAAGGCCTGTCCATGGGCATGAGCGGGGATTTCGAGCTGGCGATTCAGGAAGGCTCCACCGAAGTTCGGGTCGGCTCGGCCCTGTTTGGCGCACGCGAATACCGCTAATCGATATCAGCATCGTTACTAATGCCCTGTACAGGGCTGTCCGCGCATAATGTCTCTGCGCATCCCGCACGGGATGCTTAATACTTAAAAAAAACAGCGCCAAAAGCGCTGTCTACACGCATGGAGGAGACATCATGCATTGGAAGAACTTTGGAGCCGGTGTGCTGTTGCTAAGCGCCAGCCTGACAGGAACGGCGATGGCAGCAGACTGGCCCCAGTCTGCCGTCACCTGGGTAGTGCCTTATCCCGCAGGCGGTGGTTCAGACGTGATTGCCCGTTTAGTGGCCAAGCAGCTGGAAAGCAGCCTGGGCCAGACCTTGATTGTGGAAAACAAGCCAGGTGCTGCCACCATTATTGGCGCCACGTATGTCAGCAATGCCAAACCGGATGGCTACACGGTGGGAACCGCCGATTCGGGCACCCTGGCATTCAATTCCTCCTTGTACA
>Ga0172382_10013504_pt1 | contig 10512 bp, 5 predicted proteins | sample Leawel138RmetaG_FD_122245 | JGI IMG/M metagenome (GOLD analysis project Ga0172382, IMG submission 122245) | Leachate microbial communities from a municipal landfill in Southern Ontario, Canada - Leachate well 138R metaG | ecosystem: Engineered > Solid waste > Landfill > Unclassified | place...
CGAGTAGTTGCAGCGGGGAGCAATCCGCTATCCACCCAGGACGATGTGTGTGCCGGGCTGGTTAAAAACGGCGTCGCTGTGTTCAGTCGCAACGGCATGAGCACTGACGAGTACTTCGAGAATGCGCGCTCCGCTCTGGCAGTCGGCCCGGACGTTGTCGTGGACGACGGCGCTGATCTGTGCGCCCTGCTGCACACGGAGATGAAACATCTGCTGCCGAAGGTCCGCGGGGCCTGCGAGGAGACGACTTCCGGGGTGAAGAGGCTTCGTTCGATGGTGGAGCAGGGTGTGCTCGCCTTCCCGGTGATCTCGGTGAACGACGCCCTCAGCAAGTACCTGTTCGACAACCGCTACGGCACGGGGCAGTCGGTTATGGATGGGCTGATGAGGACGACCAACATGCTTGTCGCAGGGAAGAGCGTGGTCATCGTCGGCTACGGCTGGTGCGGCCGCGGGGTGGCGATGCGGGCGTCTGCTATGGGGGCGAGGGTGATTGTGACGGAGATAGACCCGCACAGGGCCTTCGAGGCGCTGATGGACGGCTACGAGGTGATGGGGATGGAGGAGGCCGCGTCTCGCGGAGACATCTTCCTTACTCTGACCGGCAACACGCGTGTGATTCGCGCCGAGCACTTCGAGGCCATGAAGGATGGTGTGCTTCTGGGCAACGCCGGGCACTTCGACGTGGAGATATGCAAGAAAGACCTCGCAAAGCTTGCGGTTTCGGTCGAGGAGTCGCGCCCCGGAGTGGAGTCGTACGTGATGAAGGACGGACGTAGGCTTCACCTGCTCGGAGAGGGGCGGCTGGTGAACCTGGCCTGCGCCGACGGGCACCCTATAGAGATAATGGATCTTAGCTTCGCCCTGCAGCTTGAGTCGGCGATATACATGTCGCGAAACAGGATGAACCCCGGCCTTTACGACGTACCGCGCGAGATCGACAGGGGCGTGATGAGGACAAAGCTGGACTCCCTTGGAATCAAGCTCGACTCTATGACCGAGGAGCAGGAGGAGTACATGAAGAGCTGGGAGGAGTAGGTATGTCAACTCTGTTCAGAGACGTTCTGGTATTGGACGGGGAGATGGAGCGGGGGAGGCTCTGCTCCGTGCGCGTCGGCGACGGGCGTCTGTCCGCGATCGCCGACCGGCTGGAGGCAGAGCCAGGCGACAAGGTAATCAACGGAGGCGGGCACAAGGCGCTCATCCCAGGCTTCGTAAACGCTCACACCCACGCAGCAATGTGCCTTCTCCGAGGCGTAGGCGAGGAGTCGCCCCTCAAGGAGTGGCTGGAGGATAAGATCTGGCCTGCTGAGGCAAAGCTGACCAGAGAGCATATTTACTGGGGGACGAAGTCCGCTCTGCTTGAGATGGCGGCCAACGGGGTAACGGCCTTCGCGGACATGTACTTCGAGATGGACGCGGTTGTCGAGGCATCCCTTGAGGCGGGGCTCCGCTGCGCTGCCTGCAGGGGCATTGTCGGAGACGACGAGGAGAAGCTTAAGGACGGGCTACGGCTCGCCGAGACGTGGAAAGATCACAGGGATATGGTGTCGGTGCAGCTCGGCCCTCACGCTCCCTATACCGTTCCCCTGCCGACTATGCGAAAGATTTGCGAGTCGGCGGCAGAGCGTTCGCTGGGAGTCCACTTTCACTTCCTGGAGGCCGAATGGGAGCTTGAGTACCTGCGTGATGAGCTGAAGTCCTCGGTGAGTGAGTACCTTGAGTCCAGCGGTCTGCTCGACGTCCCCTTCGCTATCCTCGCACACTGCGTATGGCTAGACGCCGAGACCGTCGGAGAGGTTGACTTCTCCAGGATGACCGTGGCACACAACCCGAACAGCAACCTGAAGCTGGGCAGCGGGGTAATGGATCTACGCGGGATTGCCGAAAAGACTAAAAAGATCGCCCTCGGCACGGACGGAGCGGCGAGCAACAACCGGCTGGACGTGTGGGGGGAGATGCGCTGCGCGGCACTTCTTCACAAGGGGATACAGAGGGACCCGACCGCCCTTTCGGCGCGCGATGCGCTGCGCATGGCGACCTTCGAGGGAGCGGCGGGGCTCGGCTTCGAGAGGTGCGGCCTCATCCGTGAGGGGTGGGCGGCCGACCTCGTTCTGCTGGACCTCGACAGGCCGCACTACGTCGGTATCGACGCGGACAACGCCGCGCATTTCATCGTTTACGCCGGTTCATCGGCGGACGTCTGCGGGACTATGGTCGCCGGAAGGTGGATATACCGCGACGGGGAGTTCCCGACTGTCGACCGGAACGAGATAGTTGCAAGGGCCGAAAAGGCGAGGGCGGACCTGCTCTCGTAGCGGCCGGAGAATAGAGAGTTTTATCACTGGAGGCGCAGAGAAAATGCAGTGGAGATCGGGCAGGGATATACGTTCGTTGTTTATTGACTTCTGGGTTTCGAAGGGCAGCAGGCATGTACCGAGCTTCTCGCTGATTCCCGACGACCCTTCGCTGCTCTTCACCATCGCCGGGATGGTCCCGTTCAAGCCGTACTACCTGGGGATACGAACGCCCGAGACTCCGAGGGCGGTCACCTCCCAGAAGTGCGTGAGGACAAACGACATCGAAAACGTAGGTCGCACGGCGCGACACCATACGTTCTTCGAGATGCTGGGCAACTTCGCCTGGGGGGACTACTTCAAGCACGAGGCCATCACATGGGCTTGGGAGTTCTTGACCGGCGTGATCGGGCTTGAAGCCGACCGTATGTACGCGACCATCTACAAAGAGGACGAAGAGGCGTACGACGTGTGGCACAGGGTGGTAGGGCTTCCGGATGAGCGCATTTCGCGATTCGACAAGGACGCGAACTTCTGGTTCATGGGCAGTCAGGGGCCGTGCGGACCGTGCTCAGAGATCATGTACGACCAAGGGCCGGAGTACTCTTGCGGGAGGCCGGAGTGCGCGGTTGGGTGCGACTGCGACAGGTATCTTGAGATCTGGAACCTGGTCTTCACTCAGTTTGACTTGCAGAAGGACGGTACACTTGTCCCGCTGCCGAAGAAGAACATCGATACCGGGATGGGGCTTGAGAGGCTTGCATCGGTGGTTCAGAGGGTGCGCACGGATTTCGAGACGGACCTGTTCCGCCCTCTGATCGACAGAGCGTGTTCCCTGGGAGGGATAAGATACGGCGACGACAGGAGAAACGACCTTGCAGCGAGGGTCATAGCGGACCACGTTCGCTCGGTCGTCTTCATGATAGCCGACGGTATTCTGCCGTCTAACGATGGTCGCGGGTATGTCCTCCGTCGGCTTCTGCGCAGGGCGGCCCGCTTCGGGCGGCTTCTGGGGGTTGAGCGTCCCTTCCTGCTCGACTTCGTGCCCGATGTTATTGACCTGATGGGCGACCCTTACAGGGAGATAGTCGACAACCGGCTCATGGTCGAGCAGATTATCAACGTCGAGGAAAAGCGCTTCGGGCACACCCTTCATCAGGGGACGGAGCTGCTGGAGTCGGAGATGTCGCGCCTGCGTTCATCCGGTGGGAGTGTTCTCTCCGGAGCTGTGGCATTCGAGCTGTACGACACCTACGGCTTCCCACCCGAGCTTACCGACGAGATGGTTCAGGAGAACGGTTTCACGATGAACCGCGAGGAGTTCGACAGGGAGATGCAGGCCCAGCGAGAGCGCGCCAGGGCGTCGAGCAAGCAGAAGAGAAGCGAGATGACCGGCGACGTCTACAACGAGCTGAACGAGTCGCTGGGCGACACTGAGTTCATCGGTTACTCTGACTGTTCGTCCCTGTCCGTCGTGGAGGCGCTGATAACGGATGGGGGACAGGTCGACTCCGTAGGCGAGGGCGAGGAGGCGGAGGCCGTGCTCGACCGCACTCCGTTCTATGCGGAGAGGGGCGGCCAGATAGGAGATATGGGGTTGCTCGGCGGCGACGGATTAAAGGTCGAGGTGCTTGACACATTTCTGCGCGCCAAGGGGCTTATCGTACACTCTATTAGGGTCGTCGAGGGCACTCTAAGGGTCGGCGACCCGGTTCATGCGTGCGTCAACGCCGAGCGGCTGCGTGCGATACGGCGCAACCATACCGCTACTCACCTTCTGCACGAGTCGCTTGTGCGCGTCCTTGGCGGGCATGTTCGCCAGTCGGGGTCGCTGGTCGGGGACAAGGTCCTTCGGTTCGACTTCACCCACTTCGAGTCGATGACACGCGACCAGATAGACGCGGTGGAGCGGGAGGTCAACTCACGAATACAGGCGAACGAACGCCTCGACGTGACCGAGACGGACATGGAGCACGCCCGAGCGGAGGGAGCGAAGGCGCTCTTCGAGGAGAAGTACGGGGATGTCGTGCGGGTGGTGCGGATTTCCGACTTCTCCGCGGAGCTGTGCGGAGGGCTGCACGTTGGTTCGACCGGCGAGATCGGCCTGTTCAAGATACTCAAGGAGGAGAGCATAGGCTCCGGGACGCGCAGGATCGTCGCGGTCACAGGAATGGAGGCGCTTGAGGCGTTTCAGCGCTCGTGGAGGACTCTGGCCGCCCTGGCGGGGCTGTTGTCGTCGGACGAGGCGAACGTGCACGAGAAGGTCGAGAACCTCATGGGCGAGGTTAAGTCTCTGTCGCGAGCCATGGAGGAGATGAAGATAAACCACCTGAGCGGCAGGCTGGAGAGCTCTCTTCGCCGCGCGTCCGCCAGCGGAGTGAAGGTCATGTTCGCCCGATTCGACAACGTGGACTCGGAGGCCCTTCGCGAGGTTGGCGACAGGCTGCTGAACAAGAAGCCGGGCAGGGCGGACGAGTCCGGAGCTGGAGACGAGCAGGGAGAGGGCAAAGTGGTCGTCCTGGCATCCGTGGCGGACGGAAACGCGACCATAATTGCCATGGCGGACAGAAAGGCGCTTGAAAAGGGCGTCTCCGCCGGAAAAATCGTCAAAGAAGGCTCGGCTATCCTTGGAGGCGGAGGGGGAGGAAGGCCCGCCATGGCTCAGGGAGGCGGGAAAAAACTATCAGCTCTGGAAGACTTCTTCAAGGCCCTTCCGGGCATGGTGGAGAGCCAGGCGGGCGGAAAGGCCGCCGAATGAAGAGACGGACTATCGCCCTTGACATAGGGTCTGTCCGTATTGGAGTCGCTGTAAGCGATCCCCTGGGGATGTTCGCCCAGGGGATCGCCGTTCTGCAGGCTGAGTCCGACTGGATGAGTGAGATGGACATTCTTGTGGAGAAGTATGACCCGGAGGTGCTTCTGATCGGATTGCCGATTCGAACCGGAGGGGAGAGGGGGCCGGAGGCCGAACGGGTGGAGGAGCTCTCCCGTTCACTCGCCGGACGCTACCCTTCGGTCTCGGTTGTACTGCACGACGAGCGTTTCTCAACGACCATAGCGACACGAGCCCTGATAGAGGGCGATGTATCCAGAAGGGGCAGGAAGGGAAAGGTCGATATGGTGGCTGCGGCTGTGATACTGCAAAGCTGGATCGACCGCGAGGGTTCATCATGAGTGCTTTTCCGGGCAGTGTAACAACATCCCCCGAAGGCAGGCCCTCCGATGTAAAGATGACGCCCATGCTGGTTCAGTACTTCGAGTGGAAGGAGCAGTACCCCGACTGCATTCTTTTCTTCAGGATGGGGGACTTCTACGAGATGTTCTTCGACGACGCTGTTACCGCGTCGTCCATCCTCGACATCACCCTAACTGCAAGGGACTCCGAGAAGAGCATCCCAATGGCGGGCGTGCCGTGGCACTCTGTGAGCGGCTACCTCGCCAGGCTTGTGAGGGCGGGGCACAAGGTCGCGATATGCGAGCAGGTTACGGAGCCCGACGGAAGAGGACTGGTGGAGAGGAAGGTCGTCCGGGTGGTGACTCCGGGCACGTTCGTTCCCGAGGAGGCCGGAACAGGAGGCAGACTCGCTGCCATCTGCCGCGCTGGCAAGGAGCTGGCCGTCGCGCTGCTGTCGGTCGAGACGGGACGCCTTGAGGTGGGGACGTTCCCGAAGGCTGAGGCTGCATCAATACTCGGCTCGTTCGCACCCGGAGAGCTTCTTCACCCTCCCGGCCTTAAGCCTTCGGAGTGGGCACCTCTTTCGACCGGCTGCTTCGCCATTCAGAGGGACGAGGAGTTCTTCAACCCCGTCCAGGGAACCAGGCGTCTGCTGCGGCTCTGGAAGGCTTCCACCCTTGCCTCCTTCGGACTGGAGGATCTCTCTCCCGGAGCGGGGGCCGCGTCGGCCGCGCTCGAGTATCTGCAGGAGACCCAGTTCACTGCCGCGGAGTATGTAAAGCACGCGCAGCCGCTCTTATCCGCCGACTATCTGCATATCGACCTGCCGACTGCCAGAAACCTTGAGCTGGTCGACGGTGGGCAGGACGGGCCGACTCTCTTCCGCACGCTCAATCGATGCCGCTCGACGATGGGCAGGAGAACGCTGGCCGAGTGGCTGCTGAGGCCGTTGCTGAACCTTGAAGAGCTGGGGCACCGGCAGGACGCGGTGGAGTGGCTCGCGTCCAACGGGTCGGAGCGGCGGTCGCTGCGCGATCTGCTGGGAAGCTGCCGTGACGTGGAGCGCTCATCTTCACGGTTGAGCCTCGGGACTGGCAGTCCTAAGGACCTGAGCAGCATCCGCGATACTCTATCCCTGCTGCCCTCCATACTGCCGCTGTGCGAGGGGACGCCCCTTGCGCACTGGATGGAGTCCGTCGCCGATTTCACCTCCCTCGGGGCAGAGCTGTGCTCCGCTCTTGAGGAGGACCCGCCCAGGAACAGAGCGCAGGGCGGGATCATACGAAGAGGGTATGACACCGTGCTGGACGAGTGGCGCGAGGTGGAGGCGGGCGCGGCGGAGACGATGAACGAGTATGTGGAAGGTGTGCGCCAGGCCACGGGCATCCCGAGGATAAAGGCGGGGTACAACAGGGTCTTCGGATACTACATAGAGGTGAGCAGGGCGGTTCTGAACTCCGACGAGGTGGTCCTCCCCGACTGGTTCATCCGCAAGCAGACCCTGGTCAACACGGAGCGGTTCATTACGGAGGAGATGAAAGGGCTCGAGGAGAGGATAATGTCCGCATCCTCCGAGATCGCCGAACGAGAGAGCTCCCTGTACGACGGGCTGATCGAGATGGTGCTTTCGCGGGTCGCGGATATACAGGCGCTCGGCGTCGCCCTCTCATCGCTGGACGTGCTCGCCTCCTTCGCCGAGGTGGCTGTCGACAGGGGGTACACACGTCCAGTGCTCGACGACGGTCACGACCTGGTGGTGAAGAACGCTCGCCACCCTGTCGTCGAGGAGTGCCTGGGGGACCTCCCCTTTGTGCCGAACTCGATCTCGCTGCGCGGGTCGGAGAAGAGAGTGGCCCTTATTACTGGGCCGAACATGGCGGGAAAGTCGACATACCTGAGGACAGCGGCGCTGCTGACCGTCATGGCGCAGACCGGATGCTTCATCCCGGCCGAGCATGCTTCGATGGGGCTGTGCGACCGGATATTCACGCGCATCGGTGCGAGGGACGACCTTGCGCGCGGGGCGAGCACGTTCATGGTGGAGATGGTCGAGACCGCCAACATCCTGAACAACGTCACGGACAGGAGCCTTGTCATCCTCGACGAGGTGGGGCGCGGCACGTCGACATACGACGGCATGAGCATCGCCTGGGCCGTGCTTGAGCATCTGTGCGACGGGTGCGGCAGGACGCCGAGGGTGATGTTCGCGACTCACTATCACGAGCTTACCTGCCTTGAGGATCGCTACCCGCAGATAGAGAACCTGACTATGGCGGTCAAGGAGGACGAGGAGGGGATCTTTTTTCTGCATCAGGTTGTTCGAGGCAGCGCCGACCGCTCCTACGGTATCGAGGTGGCACGACTGGCCGGTCTTCCAAGGAAGGTGCTTAAAAGGGCGTTCGAGCTGCTTCAGAGGTTCGAGAGGGATGAAAGATGCTCCGCTCATACTGTCTCCCCTCATGGAGTGAAACGCGTGCAGTCCGATGCGCGCCAGCTTACTCTGTTCTCCCCGGAACGCTCCGGGATAGTCGAGGAGATAGCGGCTCTGACCCCCGACACGCTCACCCCTTTCAGGGCTTTGGAGCTGCTTTACTCCCTCGTGGATAAGTGCAAGGAGGCTCTGCATTGACTATTTCTCTTCTTCCAGAGGACGTTTACTCCCGCATTGCCGCCGGAGAGGTGATAGAACGCCCGTCCTCCGTAGTCAAGGAGGCTGTCGAGAACGCCATAGACGCCGACGCCTCCGAGGTCTCGGTATCTCTCACGGAGGGAGGGAAGGTACGAATCGTTGTAGAGGACGACGGGCGCGGCATCTCCTTCGATGACCTCCCGCTGGCCGTCGCTCGCTACGCGACTAGCAAGATAAGAACGGTCGAGGAGCTTGAGGCCCTGGCCTCTCTGGGCTTTCGAGGTGAAGCCCTGGCCAGTATCGCGGCTGTTAGCCGTCTGGAGATTCGGTCGCGCGTAAGGGGTGACGAGGAGGGGGCGCTGTTGCGGATTGAGGGTGGAAGCATCCTGCAACATGCACGTACATCCTCCCAACAGGGGACGAGGGTCTCGGCGGAGGATCTCTTCTACACCCTTCCCGCGCGCAGAAAGTTCATGAAATCGGCCGCTGCGGAGGCGAGGCGAGCTATGTCCCTTGTACGGGACTTCGCGGTCGCGTACCCCTCGATCGCCTTCGTCGGGAAAAACGATGGGAAGAAGGTCTTTTCTTCTGCTGGCGACGGCGACAGAGAGTCGCTGTTTCGACAGATATGGGGGGTGGGCGACGGCGGCTCATCCTTCGCCGCTGGGGGAGACATCCGTATGTGCGAGTCGACAACAACCAACATGAGGCTTGAGTGCTGGTGGATGCCCTTCCCCGGCAAGACGAGAAGCCTTGTGTCGGCCTTCGTAAACGGACGAATAGTCAACGACTCGTTGATCAAGGGCGCGGCGGGGGTTCTCAGCAGGACTATGACGGGAAACTGGGCGCTCTTTTTCACCCTTCCGCCGGAGATGCTTGACGCCAACATTCATCCGGCGAAGGCGGAGGTGCGTTTTCGCTATCCGGGAGAGGTTTTCGACGCCGTGCAGCAGGCGACACTTCTGCTCTCAGGCAGGCCCTCATCGATTCACCCGCGCGGCGCTACGTACTCATCGACGGGCATCAACACATCCTCAAGTCAATCTCACCACCCCTTGAGTTACCCTCGGGAGCGCACGGCACAGGAGGAGGATCTGTTCAACAGGGTGTCGTCCGTTCCCTTCCCGGAGTCGATGCCTGTTACGGAATCAGCTTCTCCGGAGAACGAGGCGCATTTCTTGGCTGTGATGGCCTCCGGATACGTCGTGTTCGAGGTTGACGATTCGCTTGCAGTGATGGATCCGCATGCGGCTCACGAGAGAATCAGGTACGAACGGCTGCGCGATCTATCCGACCGGCCGCCCGTTACTCAGAGGTGCATGGTGCCCATTCCACTTCCTCCGTCATTTTCCATGTCGGTGCGGGAGCACTCGGCACACCTCGAAGAGGTCGGCTTCGTTTTCCAGGAGTGCGACGGACTGCTGCACCTCACTGCCTTTCCGTCTCTTCAAAAGGGCATGGACGAGGATCCGGTTCGTTTGCTCCGCTCCGTGCTCCTGGAGTGGACAGAGGATATCAGGAGACCTCTGAAGGAGGTCCTGTGGAGGAGGCTGGCGACAATCGCCTGCGGGCAGTCGGTGAAGCTCGGCGGCGCACTGTCGCCCGAGGAGTGCGCCGCGCTTTGGAGGGACCTCAACCAGTGCGAGCAGCCGTGGACGTGCCCGCACGGTCGTCCTACAGTTCTTACGTTGTCGCGAAACAAGCTCGAGTCTTTCTTCGGGAGGGAGTAGCTGATGAGTTTGCGTATTCCGGTCGTGGCGATTGTCGGCCCGACTGCGGTGGGAAAGACTTCGGCGAGCCTTCTTCTGGCCGAGAGGCTCGGAGCGGAGATCATCTCCGTTGACTCGCGCCAGGTTTACAGATACCTGGACGTTGGAACGGACAAGGTGTCCGTCTCGACAAGGCGCAGGGTTATCCACCATATGATCGACGTTGCAGACCCGGACCAGACGTTCTCCGCCGCCGATTTTGTCATGGGCTGCACGGACGCCGTCGACAGAATCCGCTCGCGAGGGCGCACTCCTCTGCTTGTCGGAGGAACGCCCTTCTTCTTCGAGGCATTCTTCGGGGGTATGCTCTCCTCGGAGCTGCCCAAGAGCGAGGAAATGCGAAGGGAGCTTGAGGAGATAGCGTCCGAGCAGGGAGCGACAACCCTTCACTCCATGCTTCGCTCGGTCGACCCCGTCAGCGCGGACAGGCTGCATGAGAACGATATAAGAAGGGTCGTACGCGCGCTTGAGATATGCAGGCTGACCGGCGACAGTGTGGACGAGGCGTGGGAAAAACGTACGAAACTCGGCGACCATCAGAGGTACGATGTGCTCTATCTGGGGCTGAGGCGCGAGCGACGCCTGCTCTTCGAGAGCATCGACAGAAGGGTGGGGGAACAGTTCGCCTCAGGGTTCGTAGAG
>Ga0172382_10013505_pt1 | contig 10512 bp, 7 predicted proteins | sample Leawel138RmetaG_FD_122245 | JGI IMG/M metagenome (GOLD analysis project Ga0172382, IMG submission 122245) | Leachate microbial communities from a municipal landfill in Southern Ontario, Canada - Leachate well 138R metaG | ecosystem: Engineered > Solid waste > Landfill > Unclassified | place...
CGTGGTGGTCGACCACCTCCCTCCGGCCATGGCCAGGGCCGGGAGCTACACAGACCTGGAGTCCCTGGATGCCGACCTGCAGGCCTACTTCCAAGCCGAGCAGGCGGGCCAGGACGGCAAGATGTCCACGCTCTTGGACAGGATCCTGAACCGCCTCCGGGAACTGTCTTTACTATCTGACCTGGGCTTGCCGGACGATTCCCACGCATCGGAGGTCAGGCCTCGATTGAAGGCCCTTTACGATTACCTGAGTGAAATCAGGAGCACCATCATCAAGGATGGGCTGCACATCTTCGGGACCGTGCCGGAGGAGCAGCTCCTGGATGAGACCGTGTATTCCCTGGTCCGCCTGCGCAACGGTTCCGTCCCCTCCATACGGGAGGCGGTGGCCGAGAGCATGGGATGCGAGCTCGACCATCTTCTCGCATCGCCTTCCGACATCCATCCTGGAGACGGACGTCCCAACGGGGCGTGGCTCCAAGACGTGGAGGAGGAGTGCCAGCGTCTGGTCAGGGAATGGCGTTCCCAGGGATTCCTGAGCGAGGCATGCCTGCAGAGCGTGGAAGTCAGGCATCCCGGGTCCGTTAAATTGGCCCAGGTATGCCGATATGTGTGCGAATGCGTGTTCCCTGGCATCCAAGGCACATCCAAGGAGACCGACAACCTCCTGCATGCCCTGGAAGGCGGCTATGTACAGCCGGGGCCCAGCGGTGTGCCCACCCGGGGCAATTCCCACCTCCTCCCCAGCGGCAGGAACTTCTACTCCATGGACCCGGCCTCCATACCCACCCCGGCCTCCTGGGACCTGGGGAGGTCCATGGCGGACAAGATGGTGCAGAGGCACGTGCGCGAGAACGGGAAGTACCCTGAGAGCGTGGGGATGGTGGTGTTCGCCACTGACACCATGAAGACCGGGGGGGACGACATCGCCTACATCCTCTGGCTCATGGGGCTGCGTCCCCTGTGGAACGCCGGTGGCGGCAAGGTCACAGGCATCGAGGTCATCCCCATAACGGAGCTGGGACGTCCCCGCATTGACGTCACCCTACGCATCAGCGGCCTCTTCCGGGACACCTTCCCGCACCTCATGGACCTCATCGACCAGGGCGTGGAGATGGTGGCCGCCCTGGACGAATCGCCGCAGAAGAACTTCATCTGCAAGCATCTGGAGGAGGACATCCAGAGGTCGTTGCGGGAGGGCATGGGCGAGAACGAGGCCCGTTCCCGGGCCAAGGTGCGGGTTTTCGGCTGCCCTCCTGGCACCTATGGAGGAGGAGTGGGAGAGATGATCGAGTCCTCCCGCTGGTCGGAGGTCTCCGACCTCGGTGGCGCCTTCGTCAACTGGGGATGCCATGCCTATGGAGGCGGGAGGAGAGGAGAGAGGATGGAGTCGCTCTTCCAGGAGAGGCTAGCGGGTATCGATGTGACCGTGAAGAACCACTGCAGCCGGGAGCTGGACATGCTGGACAACGATGACGACTTCGTTTACCATGGCGGCATGGTGGCCGCCGTCCGTTCTCAGAAGGGGGAATCCCCCTCCTCGTTCGTGGGCGACAGCTCCGATCCTGAGCGGCTCAAGGTCCGTAGCACGGCAGAGGAGTGCCGATTCATTTTCCGCAGCCGGGTGATGAACCCCAAGTGGCTGCAGGGCCTGATGCGTCACGGCTACCGTGGCGTGCAGGAGCTGGCGTCATTGGTGGATTACTCATTCGCCTGGGGAGCCACGGCGGACATCATGGAGCCATGGATGTACCAGACCCTGGCGGACGACTTCCTCCTGGAGGAGAAGGTGCAGGAATGGATCAATGACAACAACCCCTATGCCATGCGGCACATGACCGGCAGGCTCCTGGAGGCCATCGACCGCAGCATGTGGAAGCCAGACCCCCAGACTCGGGAGCAGCTGGAGTCCTTGTACCTGGACTCGGATGAGTTCATGGAGAGCGAGTGAGGGCTGCGATTCCATGAACGCAAACGGGCTAGTATTATATCTCCTGAGAACCATGTTTTAATCGTCTTAAGATGGCTGACATCTGGGGAACCATTCAGGGCAATTCCGACCTCATAGTCTTCTTCCTGGTCCTATTGGGGATGTTCATCCTCTTCGTGGTCGATAGATGGCGCTATGACGTGGTGGCCTTGATGGCTTTGATGGCGCTCACCATGGTGGGGATCATCGCCCCGGAGGACACTTTCAGCGGCTTCGGTCATCCTGCCGTCATCACCGTGGCCGCCGTCCTGGTGGTGAGCAAGGGCCTGCAGAACGCTGGCCTTGTGGACCTCATCGGCAGGGCGGTATCCAAAGCCGGGGACCGATTCGTGGTCCAGCTGGCGGTGCTGACCACCGCTGTCACCGTCCTGTCGGCGTTCATGAACAACATCGCCGCCGTGGCGATATTGATACCGGTGGCCATCGGTCTGTCCAAGAGGTCCGAGAAACCGGTGTCCCTCTACCTGATGCCCTTGGCCTTCGGATCCCTCCTGGGCGGCCTCATCACTATCATCGGGTCCCCCACCAACATCATCATCGGCATGGCCAGGGCGGACTTCTACGCTCAGCCCTTCGGGATGTTCGACTTCGCCTCCGTGGGGGTCTCCATCTCTGTGGTGGGGCTGCTGTTCATGATAGCCTTCGGTTGGAGGCTCCTGCCACAAAGAAAGAACGTGGACAATGGGGAGCTCATAGCCAAGATCAACGACTACATCACGGAGATCTTGGTCCCGGAAGGCTCGGGGCTTATCGGCAAGCGCATATCTGATGTGCATGAGATGTCGGAGACCCAAGCCACCATCCTCCGTCTGATACGCGGCGGGAACATCTTCAACGCCCCATCCGCCTACAAGCTGATCCTGGAGGGCGATGTGCTGGTGGTCAAGGCCTGCACCGAGGACATCGAGAAGCTGCTGGGCGATTTCGGCCTGCAGATGCTGGAGAGCCGGGAGTTCGAGGATGATATGCTCAAAGCAGACGAAGTGCAGTTCGCGGAGGTGGTGGTCTCCCGGAACTCCTTCGTGAGCGGCAAGACCGCCCAAGGCTTGCGTCTGCACCACCGATACGGAGTCAACCTCCTGGCCATATCCCGGGAGGGACAGGAGTTCAATGTCCAGGTGGACTCCGTTCGCATCAAGCCTGGGGACCTTCTCCTCCTCCAAGGTCCACGTGAAACAATGAACCAATCCATATCCAACCTGAACCTCATCCCTCTGGCTAGCGGGGAGATCTCCATCGGCCGGCCCCGACAGGTGCTGCCCGCCGTGACCTTGTTCTCCCTGGGTCTGGCGGCAGCGGCTTTCAACGTCTTCCCCATCGCCACCTCCTTGGTGATCGTCGCCGTGATCATGCTCATCCTGGGGATGGTCCCGGTGAAGGACATGTACAAGAGCATCGATTGGCCGATCATCATACTTCTGGGTGCCCTGATGCCCCTGGGTGCGGCTTTCGAACGGTCCGGGGGCTCCACCTTGATTGTGGACGCCCTGTTGGGGCTGGGGAGCAGCATGTCACCGCTGATGATATTGGCCATCATCATGGTGCTGACCATGGTGCTGTCCGCCATCGTCAACAATGCCGCCGTGGCCATACTCATGGCTCCGGTGGCCTTTGAGCTGGCCGTGCGCATGGGTGTATCGGCGGACCCGTTCCTGGTGGCCATCGCCATCGGGGCGTCCTGTGCCTTCCTCACACCCATCGCCCATCAGTCCAACCTCTTGGTCATGGGTCCGGGAGGATACCTCTTCACGGACTATTGGAAGATGGGTTTGCCTTTGCAGGTCCTGACCGCCGTAGTGGGCATTCTGGCCATATCCGTGTTCTGGCCGTTCTGAGCCCCCGGCCCATCAGGCGGTTTCCACAAGCTCCTGGCCTCGTACTCAGTCATCATTATAAGCTCTGAAGAAGATTTCCTGGAGGGTCTGCCGTTTGACGTCCTTCGATCCCATGGCCAACATCGACATGATCGTGTTCTTCGTGGTTTTGGCGCTGGTGCTGGTGCTTTTCGTTTGGAACCGCTGGAGGTATGACATCGTGGCCTTGGTGGCCTTGCTGTTCCTCACCCTGGTGGGCATTGTGCCGGCATCGGAGGCCTTCCTGGGCTTCGCCCATCCTGCCGTCATCACCGTGGCGGCGGTCTTGATCGTCAGCCGCGGCCTGCTGAACTCTGGTTTGATACAAGTCATCTCCAAGGCCGTCTCATCCGCTGGAGACCGTTTCGCCATACAGCTCCTGGTCCTAACCCTGGTGGTCACGGTGCTCTCGGCCTTCATGAACAACGTGGGTGCCCTGGCCCTTCTGATGCCGGTGGCCATACGTATTGCCAGGAAATCCGGACGGCCGGTGTCGCTCTACCTGATGCCGTTGGCGTTCGGGTCCCTGCTGGGAGGTCTGACCACACTCATCGGCACGCCTCCGAACATCATCATCGCCATGGCCAGGGCGGAGACCGGCAGCGCCCCGTTCGGGTTGTTCGATTTCTCCCCTGTGGGCCTCTCGGTCTGCATTGCCGGCCTGATTTTCGTGGTCCTCCTGGGATGGAGGTTGATGCCCCAACGGGACGATGCCGCCGCGGGCGAGCTGGTGGCCCAGATCAAGGATTACATAACCGAGGTCCGGGTGCCAGAGGATTCTGTGCTGGTGGGTAAGCGCATATCGGACATCGCGGCCATGTCCGATTCCGAGGTGGTCATCCTCACCCTCTTCCGCGGCCAGAACCGGTTCAACGCCCCTTCTCCCTACAAGCTTATCCTGGCCGACGACGTGCTGGTGGTCAAGGGTTGCGCCGAGAACATCAAGACCCTCCTGGACGACTTGGGCTTGCTGCTCCTGGAGAGCCGGGAGTTCGACGATCAGATCTACGGCTCGGACGAGGTGGAATTGGCAGAGATGGTGATCTCCCAGGACTCTTTCATGATCGGGAAAACCGTCCGCGGATTGCGCCTCCACAACCGACACGGCATCAACCTCTTGGCCATCTCCAGGCAGGGGCGGGGCATCAGCGGGCGTCTGGACAGCACCCGGCTGAAGCAGGGGGACCTGCTCCTGGTGCAGGGACCACGGGAGACCTTGACCCAGTCGGTGTCCGTCTTGGGGCTGTTGCCGTTGGCCAGCCGCGACTTGGACCTGGGTAAGCCGCGCCGGGTCCTATTGGCGGTGGCCATATTCAGTGCAGGGATAATCGTCGCCGCCTTGGATGTCGTTCCTATCGAAGTCGCCCTGCTCACCGTGGCAGTAATCATGGTCCTCATCGGCATGGTCCCGGTGAAGGAGTTCTACAAGAGCATCGATTGGCCGGTGATCGTGCTGCTGGGGGCCATGATACCGGTGGGAGCGGCCATGGAGGCCGTGGGCGGCTCCGAGCTCATAGCCGACATCATGCTGGGGATGGGGTCGGCGATGACTCCCCACTTAGCGGTCATAATCCTCATGGTGGCCACCCTGGCCCTGTCGAACATCCTGAACAATGCCGCCGTGGCGGTCCTGATGGCCCCCTTGTCCATCCAGATTGCGTCTGGCCTAGGGGTTTCCGCCGACCCTCTGCTCATGGCCGTGGCCATCGGGGCTTCCTGTGCCTTCCTCACCCCCATAGGCCATCAGTCCAACGCCCTGGTGATGGGTCCAGGAGGTTACCGCTTCACCGACTACTGGCACATGGGCTTGCCGTTGTCAGTCTTGGTCGTAGTGATGGGGCTGATATCCATATTCGCGTTCTGGCCCTTCTGATGGGTATGGAAAAGAATGGAAGGTGTTTGGCTTGAACGTCAGACGATGGGCAGGACGTCCATGTCCATCTCATCATTGACCACTATGGCCACGCCCAGGTAGACGAACATTATGGTGGCCAGCAGGTATATGGCTCCCATCACGGTTCCCATGAGCTCCCCGGCCTGCAGGGACATCAATGCATCGAGGATGTAGGCCACAGCCGCCGCCAGCATGCCCATCCCCAGGATGTATCCACTCTGCACCAAGACCATGACCGCCATGATGATGATTATGATGGCCAGGACCAGGAATGCCCCCTCCCAGCGGTCGTATCCGAACCAGCCCCCGATGCCGTTGGCCAGCTCCAATAGCCCTACACCCACGAGAAGGAAGGATATCAGCAACTCATCCCAGGAGTACAGCAGATAGCCCAATATCAGCAAGGCCGAGGAAGCGATGATGTAGAAGGCGGTCATGGTCATGCGCTCTGATTGGCTCATGGCCATGAATCCAGAGAAGTCGAACCACAGGAACACGTAGGTGAGGTAGACCAGACCCAATACGATCAGACCCACTGCGAAGACGTGGTTGGCGGATCTTTCGCCATATTCATCCATGACATGAATATCAGCCTCCTAATTATATAACGTCCACACCGGCATCCAAGCCGTAGATATTAGGCCGGAGATACCGTTATCAACCCTTGGAACGTTGGCTGGATAGCCCACGGATATCAAGGGCCGATGCAAGGAGCCTAAATCATGCCAGTCATCACCATCGACATGCTGCCCAGGGATTATGCCAAGAAGTCGGAGATAGCCAAGGTGTTCACGGACGAGATGAGCCGCATCGCCGGCATCCCCAAGGAGGCCATCGTGGTCTTGTTCCATGAGCTGTCCCCGGAGGATTTCGCCACCGGGGGAGAGATGCTGGCGGAGAGAATCAGAAAGTGAACGCCAAGAATGGCGGTTGATCACATCATCGAACGCAGGAGAGTGGTGCGGGGGGTGGGATTCGAACCCACGAACCCCTTCGGGACAGAATTTCTCACCCCGGTGGAGTCTTAAGTCCTGCGCCTTTGGCCAGCTCGGCTACCCCCGCCTTTTCCTTGGATAGAGCACAGGGTGATTAAATTATCTGTGGTATGAAAGGCTAAAGTACCTCCATATCCTAGGGTTAACGATGAGTTACAGAATCCCTGACGATGACACCCTGGCAGATGCCATTTACATGGTGCTGCATCGTCATTCCCCCGTGCGCTCCCAAGGCCTCTTGGCCACCCTGGTGTCGCAGGAGCTGAGGCGCAAGGACCCCATGTACCGGGTCAGTGGGGAGAGGGTGAGGCGTATGGCCATCGCCCGGGACCTGGCAGAGCTGGAGATATCCTACAACGAAGGCCGGTCGGAGGAGGCTCCTCCGGAATGCCCGGTATGCCGTAGCGAGCTCCGCAAGGTGTCCAACCGGACCCTGCAGGGAGAGGACACCGTGATCGGTCATCGCTGCCGCCGATGCGGTTACTCCATGGGCCTGAGCCGGCGCATCCCCGGGATGTACATTTTCCAAAGGAAGAGCTGAGGTGGAAGCATGGAAGAGGAGAAACTGAAGCAGAAGATCCAACAGCTGGACGAAGCCCAGGCCAAGATTCTGGAGGCTCGGGACATGATAGAGGATGCCCTGCGCATGACCGGCATGGAGATGTGGGCGGAGAGAGGCATCCTTGCTGCCCTCACATCATGGACGGAGGGCTTGGAGGAGCATACCTCCATCAGCAACCTCAAGAAGGAGCTGGTCTACAAGAACAACACCGACCCCATTTGGACCCGTCCCCTGGCATCGGTGAAGTACATGAACCGTCGTGACATCTAGTGCAATGTTTTTCTAAGCGGATGTGGATGTAGTGCTGGTCTTAAAATGAAGATGTGGGATTTCCGGAAGATGGAGGGCTCCAGGATAGCCATCGACAGCGACATCAGCGAAGCTGTGGGCATGGCGGAAGGGAGCCAGGTGTACAGCACCCTCTTCAAGTACGAGGAGGGGAACGCCAAGAAGTACGAGCTGATACTCTCCACCTACGCCCCGGAGAACTACCGCACCCTGTCACAGATAACATTCTACATGCGCGACGTCCCCGGCTCCACCGCTCAGGCCGCCAAGTTCCTGGGGGACCGAGGCATCAACATCCTGAACTCGGTGTCCATGAACGTCATATCCGACGTGGGCATCGTTTGGAAGATGCTGGTGGACCTGGGTTTCACCGGCGAGATAGACCTCATCAAAGAGGGCTTCCAGGAGCTGGCTAGACGCAACGACCCTTCCATCTCCAAACTGGACCACATCGAGGTGCAGTCCTCGGACATCGGCCGTATCTTCTCCCGCAGCATCCATTCCGGGCTGGGCGGCAAGATGGAGCAGATGCGGGGCGGCCCCATGCCTCTGAAGGATGGTGGATTCGACCTCTCCGGGGACTACTCCCAATACCTGGACGAGCTCCGGGACTGCACGGCCATGGTGGTGGCGGTGCCAGAATCCTGGCTGCTCTCCGTGACCTTCCTCCGCAGGGAGTCCCACCTGGTAGGCATGCGTTTCAGCATACCTGACAGCCCGGGGTCCATCTACCGGGTCACGCAGGCCCTCTCCGACCTGGATATCAACCTGGTCTCAGTCTTCACCAAGGTGGTCATATCCTATGAGAAGATGGCCATGGAGATCGTCGCCGATGCTGGCGGCTATGCCGGAGGGATGGCGGAGCTGCAGAGGGAGATTGAGTCTGCCCTGGTCTACCTCAACGGACCCTACGCCCTGGAAAAGTTCAGCGAGGTCTGACCCCTACCGGTGGCTGGAACATCGTTATATAATCCTAACCAGTATCTTTTCCCCGTACCATCGAACCTTCTTACATATCCTAATCGGGGAGATAGAACTGAACAGTCATCTGGAACAAGCCTCACGCCTACAGCCTCGCGACCAAACCCTGACCGTCGACCCGGGAGCTTTCCTGAAACGTTACAGTGTTGATAGGAGCGATGAATCACGGAAGGCGGCGGGAATCCTGCTCTCCGGTTTCCAACCAGATCGAACCCTGGACGCCTCCACCTTGGTGTCTATGGCCGTCACCGGCGCCCATTCCCTGCTCCATCTGGCCATAGCCGTGGCGGAGGAGAGGTCAAGAGAGAAAGGAGGAAACGTCCGTTTGGCATACCCGGAAACGGCTTACGACCTGCCCCTGTGGTATGCCTGGAGAGGGGAGAAGGACCTCACCCTGGAGACGCTCCTGCAGTCCCTACGCTCCATGGATGTCCCTTCCCAGGAAGGGCTGGAGGCCGGGTTCTCCGCCGGAGAAATGGCCATGTACGCCGCCGAGGCCTTGGAGGCCATGCGACATCTGGACATCCAAGAGCTGCCGGAGGAGGGTTTCATCCCGGACCGGGTCCTACGCTCATTGGGCCTGAGCTTCGTGGACGATACCATACCCGGATGCGCCGTGCTCCTGGGAGGCACTGAGGACCGGGAAGGACTGGTGAAGATCGTCCGGGACGGCCAGTCTCGAGGGATGGTCATGGTGGCCAATGGCCCTTGCGTGCGACAGCTGCGGGAAGAGAGGATAGGCATGGGTTGGGACCGCATGCTCTACCCGGTCGGTGAGGATTTGGGCACAGTGCACGCCCTGAACTTCGCCGTGCGGGCGGCCTTGTCATTCGGAGCCATAGCGGAAGGCGACCGGGAGCGTTTGGACGCCTACCTGCTGAAAAGACCCAAGACCTTCGTCCTGCATATGGGCGGGCTGAGCAACCTGGATGCCGCCATGGCCTTCGCCGCCCTCATGCACCATGCCGTGATCGTCAGCGACATGTCCCTGCCAGAGGTCCCGGGGGCGCTCTTCGTGCATCGGGATCATACCAGCATGCTGCAGAAAGGGATCGAGAGCCGGGGGATAGAAGTGAAAGTGTCCCCGGTGCAGATCCCGGTTCCTTACGGTCCAGCCTTCGAGGGGGAGGTACTGAGACGCCCGGACACCCATGTGGAGTTCGGGGGCGGACGCTCGCAATCCTTCGAGCTGCTGCTCTCCCGGGACGAGGGGGATGTGGAGGACGGTCGGATCACCGTGCTGGGACCGGAGCTGGACCAGATGCCCAAAGGAAGCAACGCGGATCTGGCGATATTGGTGGAAGTCTACGGGCAGCAGATGGAGTCCGACCTGGAGGCGGTCATGGAGAGGCGCATCCATCAGTTCCTGAACTACGGGGAAGGGATATGGCATGCTGGCCAGCGGGACCTGAACTGGATCCGGGTGTCGGATACGGCTGTGGCCCAAGGTCTAAGGCTGCATCATCTGGGCCAGATACTCACCTTGAAGCTGAAGGAGGAGTTCGGGAAGATCGTCACCCGTATACAGGTGACCCTCATTAGCGACCCTGCCGCCATGGGCGGCCTGAAGGACGAGGCCGTCGCGGTCTACGAGGCCCGCGACGAGCGTCTGGCCGGCCTGACGGACGAGTCGGTTTCGGAGTTCTACACCTGCAGCATGTGCCAATCATTCGCACCGGACCATATCTGCATCATCTCCCCGGAGAGGCTGGGGCTCTGCGGAGCCATCAACTGGCTGGACGCCAAGGCCAGCCATGGCCTGTTCTCCGCCGGGCCCAACCAACCGGTGCCCAAAGGCCAGACCTTGGATGCGGACAAGGGAGAATGGGAGGGGGTGAACATCACCGTCCACATGGCATCGCATGGCACGGTGGACCGGATGTGCATGTACAGCCTCATGGACGCCCCCATGACCTCCTGTGGTTGCTTCGAGGTCATCCTGGCCATGA
>Ga0172382_10013506_pt1 | contig 10512 bp, 12 predicted proteins | sample Leawel138RmetaG_FD_122245 | JGI IMG/M metagenome (GOLD analysis project Ga0172382, IMG submission 122245) | Leachate microbial communities from a municipal landfill in Southern Ontario, Canada - Leachate well 138R metaG | ecosystem: Engineered > Solid waste > Landfill > Unclassified | place...
TAACCTCGTGTTTTTAAGCGCACTACCGCTACATGCATATAATAGATTCCAGGCCCCGGCAAATCCATAAACGGCCCCGTGCCATATTACATTTTATAACTTTAATTAGAATTTAGCAAGTTTTTGTTGTACGATTGGCAATCGTTGTAGGGCTAAAAAGATTGGTGTGCCTATTAAAGCCGCAATTACTGCTTCTGTAAGTCCATTAAATCCCACAATAAAGATAATAACATCCATTACTTGATCAGTCTGGAATACTTCATAAAATGCACCATATGAAAATATAGCCACTGCACTTAGGACAAAGAATGTATGTATTAAGGTACCTATAATAAAGATAGATGGAATCGCTAAGGATTTAAAATCGTGTTTAATAAACAAATATATATATAGGGCTATAAATATCAATAATAATCCACTAGCTATAAAGTAATTTGCTGTATCATTTAAATTACTAAAGACCACAAATGTGCCTTCAAATATTGCTACAGTTGTAATAATTGCTACCAAACCAATAATAATATAACTACCAACCTTAGTCTCTTTTAGGACTTTAAATAATTTAAACAAGTAAAAGACTGCAAATACAAATAAAACTCTCGGTAAAACACTAACCATTGGATTAATAAATGCAATATTTAGTCCTACCGGGTTCAATGCTGCTTGAATTAAACTTACCAAACCAAATGCTAGTCCTGGTATCCAAAAGAATTTAGAAGATAGCAATACTGCCGCTATAAGTACAGGTATGTGTAATATTGTAATCGGATTACCTGGCACAATTGTAATGAATCCAATTTGTGGAATCATTCCCATTAAAAAAATTAGTGCAACAAAAATAGAAGTTAACACTAATTCAAATGTTTCGTTTTTTTTCATTTTATTTTCTCCTTTTTAGGCCACTATAGGGTCCCATAAGTACTCAAATATTATAACACAAAGTTATTATTTTTTATTTATATTTGTTTTGTTATGTCTAATTAGCTTCATGAGTAAATATATGTAATATATAAAACTTAAAATTATTACAATAATTGCCATAACAACATAAAATATTGCTGCTTCTAATGTTAAAATGAATACCATAATTCATATGGTTGAATTAGAAGCTATTAATGGATATTTAATAATAGCAGCCATAATCGTTAACATTATCGATAAAACAATTAAACTTATACTAAGTACTTGCCTCACATAAATCAAAACATTTCAACTGATCATTTAGGATGTACTATATATCTAATCTCATTAAGTAATTATCATAGTATTTACTACCAACTTTTGTAGAATTCTGGTCCAATCCATAAATTTCAAATCCGAATTTTTTATATAAGTTGATGGCACGAATATTTTCAGAAATAACTTCTAAGTAAATGGTTTTAATCGAACCCATTGTTTTTGCATAATCAATCAATTGTTGAAGTAACATTGAACCAATACCTTGATGCCAATAATCTTTTAATACCGATATCCCAATACTTGCTTTATGTTTTGTACGCGGTTTCGTGTGTCCTTGTATATGAGCATTTGCCACAATTTTCTCATGAACCTTTACAACAAACATTCTACTTGATGGTGTTGCATTCATTTTCTCTAAAAACAATGATTCTTGTTGAACACTCATCGACACGCCTTCAGCACCAAACAATAAAAAATCCGTTTCTGAACCAACCTGTTTTAAATAATCTATCATGTGCTTAGCATCCTTGCTTTGAGCGACTTCTATCTTATATACCATATTTTAATCCTCTTTAGTTATTCGTTAGTAAAACAATTTGACGTAGTCTCTCACCAATAACTAAATCATTATCTTTTGTTTTAAATTGTACCATTTTTATTATGTAGTCACAACACTTTAAAGCATGTGTCTTTACATGAATGGTTGACACCATATGTGCTAATGCTCTTAAATAAAACTGCTGATCATTTTGACGAATCTTTGCTAGTTTATGAATCTTTAAAGCTAAGTTCCTAGCTTCAACAACATTGTGATTACCTTTAATGTGTGCATCAATCAGCATGATAACTTGATTGTTATAGTCACTATAACCTGCATCATAATATAGTTCCATTACTTTTTTTATCCACTCTAGAACTAATGTTTTTGATTGTTTATTAAAGTGCGCTAAAAATTCTTCATAGACATTTATTTTTTGTTGTTTTAAATGGTTCATTATATAAAGAGACCAAGGGCTTTACTGACATTGATATAATATTTTACACCATTTAGTAGTACTTTTTCATCAAAATTAAACTTATTGTTGTGTAATGGATAAATAAAATCCTTTAAAACATTACGTGAACCAATAAAAGTAAAAATACCAGGGATTTCTTTTTGGTAAAATGCAAAATCCTCTGAAAAAGTATAGGGCCTTAAGTAGGTAATCTCATTTGGATCAAGTGCAGTTTCTACAATTTTAAACAGTTCAGGATCATTATAAACTGCTGGATAATAATCAATGATTTGATCAATTATTTTAACACCATATTGTAGTTCTATTGCCTTTTTAGTATCCAACATCTTTTGTTTCATGATTTCAAATGTTGCATCATCAAATGCACGCATGGTTCCTGCAACATGGACTAAGCCTGCAATAATGTTTCTAGCTTCACCACCAGAGATTTTTCCAGTTGTTATGACAGCCGGTTCTAATGGATCAATAAATCTTGAAACAATTTGATTGATGCCAACAACAAATGATGCAGCAGCTAATAAAGCATCATTCCCTTGTTGTGGTTGTGCACCGTGTGCGGACTTACCTTCAATATAAAAATCAAATTCTGCATTTCTAGCTAACATTGGACCTGATATGATGCCAACTTTACCTTCTTCTAAACCCGGAAATAAGTGTAATCCAAAAATCTTTTGTATCTGGTGGTCTCTAATTAAACCCTCATCAATCATAACCTTAGCCCCACCAGGACCTTCTTCAGCTGGTTGAAAAATGAACACCATCGTTTGATTGGGCATATCTATTTTTGCAACATGTTCAGCAAAACCCAGTAGCATCGCTGTATGACCATCATGTCCACATGCATGCATGCGACCTTCAAATTTTGACTTAAATGGTATATCCAGCATTTCAGTAACAGGGAGTGCATCCATATCTGCACGAAAACCAATTGATTTTTTGTCTTTACCTTTTTTTACTGCGACTAAACCAGTTTTTGCATAGGTTATTGGTTCATATCCAAAAGACTCTAACTTTGCTTTAACATATTTATATGTCTGTTCTAAATCAAAACCTAATTCTGGTATTTGATGTAGTTCTCTGCGATATTGGGTCAATTTATCAACCATGTTTAATCACTTCCTTAAATCATTTAATATTTCAGTTTTTGAATTCGTTTTTTCATCTCTATATTTTACTATCTTTGCAGGTTGTCCTGCAACCACAGCATTTTCAGGTACATCCTGTGTAACAACTGAACCAGCTGCTACAACTGCATTTTTACCAACACGAACTCCTTCTAAAACTACTGCGTTGGCACCAACTAAAACACCATCCTCTATAATAACCGGTGTTGCACTTGGTGGCTCGATCACACCTGCAATGACTGCACCTGCACCAATATGGCAGTTTTTACCTACTTTTGCACGTCCACCTAATACTGCATTCATATCAATCATTGTACCCTCACCAACAATCGCACCAATGTTGATAATCGCACCCATCATAATGACAGCACTATCGCCAATGACTGCATGCTCTCTAATCCATACACCTGGCTCAATTCTTGCATTTATCTTAGTTGTATCAAGCATTGGTATTGCAGAATTTCTTCTGTCTGCTTCTAATACATAGCTTTCGATCACTTGATGATTAGATTCTAAAAATGGGTGAATATCTTTAGCTTCTCCAAATAGTATACCTGACTTTTCATCACCAAAGTAATTAGATGGTCCAAAATCTAAATCTTTCAAATTACCTTTAATATATAGCTTCACTGGTGTTTTTTTTACTGCATTTTTAATAAACTTTGCGATCTCATATGGATCTAATATAAATTCTGACATTATGCTTCTCCTAGTAGGTCATCCATACCGTACAACCCATTTTTTTGTGTGACTATAAATTTTGCTGCTTTCATTGCACCTAATGCAAATACATTTTTATCATGTGCAATATGTGTTAATTCTAAAGTTTCACTTAAATTTGAAAATATGACTTTATGTTCTCCAACATAGTTGCCCAACCTTAAACTATGTACATGTATACCAGGTTTTATAGATGCACCATCAATCAGTTCTCTTTTTTCTTTTAGTCCATCATTTACAGCATCATATAACTTATAAGCTGTACCGCTAGGTGCATCTTTTTTATATTTGTGATGTTTATCAATCATTTCAATATCAAATGATTCATCAACACTTTCACTAACAAGTTTTAATGCTTTGGTCAGTAAGTGAATACCTACTGAATAATTTGCTGCATAGAAGATGGGAATGTCTTTGCTAGTTTTTCTAATCCATTCAAAATCAATATCGCTATAGCCGGTTGCTGCTAGCACTAAAGGAATCTTCTTTTCATGAGCATACATCAATATTTGTTTTAAATTGCTCGGATGAGAAAAATCAATGATTACATCCGATGGTTTCAACTGACTTAAATCAGCAACTGAATCACTTGAATCCTTTTGATCAAAGCCACCAACCAAACTAAAATCGGTTGATGTTTCTGCCAATGATTTAAGCACTTGTCCCATGCGACCTAATATGCCTGATATAACGAGTTTAATCATGATTCACCAACTTGTATTTTTTTAATATTTCTACCAACATTCGGTTATGTTTTGCACCCAATCTTGTTAGTGGTAGTCTTGGTTTACCAACCGTAAACCCTAAATGCTCTAAAGCACGTTTAACCGGTATTGGATTAGATTCTATAAACATCATTTGGTGTAGTTCATCAAACTTCATAAATGCATCTTTATTATCAATACCCGATCTAAAGTTTTGAATCAGTAGACTTGTTGTTAGAGGTATGATATTTGCTGTTACAGAAATTGTACCATGACCACCCAGTTTTAAGACATCATAGACTTGATCATCATTACCACTTAAGACAATAAAGTCTTCAGTTGTTTGTTCTATGATACTTTGAACTTGTTCTAAGTTGCCACTAGCTTCTTTAACGCCAATAATGTTTTTGACTTTACTCAGTCTAACTACTGTTTTTACATCCATATTAACACCTGTTCTAGAAGGTACATTATAAAGCATAATTGGTAAATTAATTGATTTAGCAACTGCTTTAAAATGCGCCAACAAACCATTTTGAGTAGGTTTATTATAATATGGTGTTACAACTAACAAACCATCTGCACCCAAACGCTGGACTGTTCTAGAAAATGAAATGGTTTGTTTGGTATCATTTAATCCAGTACCAACCATGATTGGTATGCGTTTGCCAACATAGGCTACTACAAATGTGATGATATCCTTTTTTTCTTTAGATGTTAGTGTTGGTGTTTCTGCTGTTGTACCTAATATGACTAAAAAGTCTGTTTCATTTTCTAAATGAAAATCAAGTAAACTTCTTAAGACATCATAATTAACTTTTGCACCCTTAAAAGGTGTGACAAGTGCAACGCCTGACCCTGTAAATTTCCTCATTTTATAAACTCCTTATAAATGTGTTCAGCTATTTGTACTGCATTGTATGCAGCACCCTTCCTAACATTATCTGCAACTGTCCATAAAAGTAATTTATTTGGATGATTCAAATCTTGTCTGATGCGTCCGATGTGAACAAGATTATTTCCAGCACCATCTTGTGGTGTTGGATAGGTGTTTTTTGTATAAACTTGTATCTCTTTATTTAATTCATATGCTTTAATCAATTGTTCCATATCAATCACTTGTTTCGTTGTTGCATGAATTTGAACACTATGCCCAAACTTGACTGGTACACGTACAGCTGTTGCTGTAATGTTTAACCTAGTACCAAGTATTTTTTGAGTTTCAAATATCATCTTCAACTCTTCTTTAGTATAACCGTTATCTAAAAATTGGTCAATCTGCGGAATCACATTATCATAAATTTGCTTCGGATAAAATGCCGGGGCTTCCCCTTTTGTGGTACGATCTAAATCCTCAATACCACTCACACCAGATCCACTAACGGCTTGATAAGTTGTATAGTTTATATCTGTTAATTGAAAAAGTTTGTGTACACTATCTAGTGCGACCACACTTTGGATGGTTGAACAATTTGGGTTTGCTATTAAATAATTATTTTTATTTAAAATACTACTATTGACCTCAGGTACAACCAAAGGTATATCATCATCCATTCTAAATGCTGATGAATTATCAATAACATAGATACCTTTTTGGCTTGCAATTGGCGCATATATTTGTGCTAAATCACCTTCAACTGCAAATAAAACGATGTCTAAAGGATCACTAAAACTATCTTTATTTAATGCTTTAATCTTTATGTGTTCCTCTTTAAACTTAACTGTTTTACCAGCAGAACGACTGGACGCATAGACATACAATTTGCCTATAGGTAATGTAGATTTCTCTAAAATATCTAATATTGTTTGTCCAACCAAACCAGTTATGCCAACAATGCCAACATTAATTAGTTTCATGAAATTCACCCTCCATAATACGTTTAGAAGGACCAATTAAGTAAATTGATTCACCATAAACATCGACTTCCAACTGACCACCAGGTACTTTAACATTTATTTTAGATCCAGTAACATAACCTTTTAAAATAGCATGATAAACTGATGCTGATACGCCTGTACCACATGAAAGTGTCCAACCAGAGCCGCGCTCAAATGTTTGCACACTTAAGGTTTTTTGATTGATTATTTCAACAAAATTTACATTTGTTTGATCAGTAAATACATTGTTTTCTTGTATTATTGGTGCCGCTTTAAGTATATCAATTCCACTATTCTCATTCATGTAAATAACTGTATGAAGTGTACCTACAGCAAGTACATACCCGCTATAAGCATTAAATTTGTAAGCAGTCTTTGCATCTATATCATGCATCAAATCTGGAATGCCTACATGTACGTTTGCTGGCCCAATATTAACTTTTATGCCATCATTTAATACTTCAACAGACTTAATACCTGCAAGTGTTTCAATATCAAATTTAATCTTATTAACAATCTTTTCTTCATAAAGAAACCTTGCAAAAGCACGAATACCATTACCACACATCTTAGCGATTGTACCATCTGAATTATAATAATTCATCTTGATGTCTGAAACAGCAGAGCTGCTAGGAAATAAAATACCATCTGCACCAATACCAAAATGACGGTCACAAACCGCTTTTGCAAAAACACTTGGATCATTTGGCTTTGTTTTTGTTAAGATAAAATCATTACCTGTTGCCTGATATTTATAGACCTTCATTATATACCTACCTTCATCATACGTTGAAGTGATTTGCTAAGACTTCAACGACACGGTTTTTATATTTTCTATCAAATGTATAGGAAATAGATATTTCTGATGTCGTAACCAGTTTAACTTCTAAATCATTATTTGCAAACAGTTCAAAGACCTCTGCTGCAATACCCGATTGAGAACGCATTGCGCTGCCTACAATAGATACTTTAACAACATCATTAACTTTTAGTATTTGTATACTTGGATTATTAGTTTCAAATTTATCAAGTACTTCATTGACTGCATCTAAATCATCTGCATGTGCCGTAAATGCAATATTAACAAAACCACCTACACTCGGGTTTTGATTAATAACATCAATATTCACTTCATTTAAAGCAAGCTCTTTAAATAATTCTGCAGCAATCTTTGTAGAATAAGGAATGCGTCTAATTGAAACCATAACAACCTTATCTGTCACTGCAATACCAGTGATTTTCTTATCTTCCATCGTCTGTTTGTACTCCTTTATATAGGTACCCTCAAGTGGGTTTGAAACGGATGTCACATAAACTGTGACACCATAGTTTAAAGCAATATCAATACTTCTAGGTTCCATCACATTAGCGCCTAAAAATGCCATTTCTTTCATTTCTTCGTAATCAATTTCTGTTAATTTTTTAGCCTGTTGAAATAATCTTGGATCAACCCCATAAATACCTGATACATCCGTATAGATTTCACAAACAGAGCCCAACTTAGCTGCTAAAGCAATCGCCGTGGTATCTGATCCACCTCGCCCTAAGGTAGTCACCTCACCTTGCTCATTAAATCCTTGAAATCCTGCAACTATGACAATGTTTCCCGCAGTAATATGGGCTTCAATCCGTCTTGTATCAATATCACTAATTTTATTTTTAGTATGTGTACCCTTCGTATGAATACCTGCTTTTTCACCTGTTAAGGCAATTGATGGATAACCCATGTCATTAAGCATAATTGATAATAATGCGATTGATACGACCTCACCGGTTGAAATCAACAAATCAACATCACGCTTATTGGGGTATTTAGTTACGTCTTTTGCCATCTGAATCAGTTGGTTGGTTGTCTTACCCATCGCAGATAGTACAACAACCATTTCATCATATGTATTTTTCTTTTCGATAATAGTTTTAGCAACACGCTTCATAAACTCTATATTTTGAACACTAGAACCACCAAATTTTAAGACCGCACGCATATTAATCCAACGCCTCATCATGGCTTAATAAATCCATGAAACTCTCTTTTCTAACAATAACCTTAACTTGTCCATCTTTAACAAAAACAACCGGTGGTATCGTTAATCTATTATAGTGTGAGGCCATTGAATAATGATAAGCACCCGTTGATTTAACGACCAATAAATCATTTGCTTTAACCTCTGGTAACATTATATCTTCAATAATAATATCACCACTTTCACAAGCTTTACCAGCAACTGTATAGTTGGTATCGTGTTGATCATTTGACTTACCAACTATAAAGGCATCATACTTTGCTTGATAAAGTGCTGTACGCAAATGATCGTTCATTGCACCATCAATAAATAGATACTTCTTTTTATTGATGGTTTCTTTTATTTGATTGACTGTATATAATGTATAACCCGCCTCTGCAACAATACTTCTACCTGGTTCAATATATACATGAGGTACTTTAAGTTCTAATCGATTCGCTGTTTGATATACTACATCTAGTAATGATGGTAGGACCTTACTCAGATCTAATCTTTCATCTGTTTTTAAGTACTTAACACCAAAACCACCACCTAAATTTACATCCGTTAGTTCAATATTTAAAGTATCTTTAATTAGCTTATAAAATGTTAATATTGTTTTTGCATGATCATAAAAAGAGTTTTCATCAAGAATTTGCGAACCGATATGTGAATGTGTACCTACAAAATTAATGTAAGGATGATTATTTAATAACTGGATTGTATCTAAAGTTTTAGGATCTAACGTAGACATACCAAACTTAGAGTCCAATGTCGATGTTTTAATGTATTTATGCGTATGCGCATCAATACCAGGATTTACTCTTAACATCACCCGTACAATATGTTTCTCATCTACGATATCACTTAAAATTTTAGCTTCATAGTCATTATCTACAATAATTGTACCTACTTTAAAATTTAACGCCATTAAAAGTTCTTCTTTAGTCTTATTATTACCATGTAGTACGATTTGACTCGCTGGATACCCCGCTTTTAATGCTGTATATAACTCACCTTGAGATACACAGTCTAAGTTAAGACCTTCACTTTGGATGAGCTGTGCCATACCAATGGTTAAAAACGCTTTAGAAGCATAAATGACACCTGATTTAACCCTGGGATGTCTAAATTTCTTAATAAATAATTGACACTGGCTTCGAATTAAATTTTCATCATATATATATAATGGCGTTTGATAATCATTTTTAAGTGTTTCAAACATTACACCTTGTATTGTTGTCATATAACTTTCCCTTCTTTATTAAAATAAAAATCACATAGCAAAAGCTAGTGATTTGAAAAATTATACTTAACTTCTGCCTATTCCCTAAATAATGCGCGCTTCATTATAACTTTAGGCGAGTTATAAGAAACAGTTGTAAATTTATTCAATTTACACCCAGCAAACGTTTATGCTTCGGCGAATAACACCTTTCCATGATGTACTATTTGTATTCGCAGCCTCATTATTTGAGATGATTTAATTTTGTCTTTATTATAACATGTAAAACAAATAAGTGTTGAATTAAATATAAATTTGCGTAGAATATGTAAACAAGTGACTAAAAATCGATAATTCTTGATTAAACATCAGTGGTAAACTCGTATCCCACATTTCATAAACTTCACTTTGGTTGGTTACACTCTCAACAAATAAATCAAGCACCGTAAATCCAGTAAACTCAGCTGGCTTATTTCTTAAAAATGCTTTAGAACCAAAGATGTAGTCATTTAAAGCTAATTTATAAATACTACTTAAATTAATATTAGATCTAGATAAGCCTGGTCTGAAATACGCATCTTCACTGCCAATAGCATCAAGTAATTCTTGCCCAGTTACATCGACTAAGACAACCGAGTTGTCAAAGGGTGATATTGCGTGTAA
>Ga0172382_10013507_pt1 | contig 10512 bp, 10 predicted proteins | sample Leawel138RmetaG_FD_122245 | JGI IMG/M metagenome (GOLD analysis project Ga0172382, IMG submission 122245) | Leachate microbial communities from a municipal landfill in Southern Ontario, Canada - Leachate well 138R metaG | ecosystem: Engineered > Solid waste > Landfill > Unclassified | place...
CTCAGTATTTTTGTTATCTAAAAGCACAGAACGGATCTTTTCTGCAACTTTAGAACCACCCGGTTCACGGGTGGTGATGACATTATAGTGTTTATTAAGTAGTGTTTTTTTAAGTTTTTCAATGAGTGTTGTTTTACCACTACCCTCACCGCCTTCAAATGTAATAAACATGATATTGTCCCCCCCTTATTTATGCTTAGTAATATATGTGTTTTAAATATAGACCCTTAGCATCTGCAGTTTTGGCAGACTGCTGTCTATCTTTGGTATCAAGTAATATTTGTAGTTGGTCCACTGGTTTTTTCTTAGTTGCTACTGCAATGACATTACCCATAATAATACGGACCATATATCTTAAGAAACTATTACCATGGATGTTAAATATATAATGTGTCTTTGTTTCTTTATAGTTGAAACTATAGATTGTTTTAATTGGTGGTTTGTTTTCTCTATTGGGACTATACCCACTAAAGTCGTGTGTACCGACAATGGTTTGTAACTTGTCTTTAACAAGTTCTATGTCAAAGTCTTTGACATATAGCTCATGATTACCATCAAATACCGTAGATGGATTTTTAGCTATTTTATAAATATAGCGTTTAGATTTTGCACTATGTCTTGCGTGAAAATTATGCTTTACTTTTGAAACTTTATTGACACGAATATCAGTTGGTAGTCTTTTATTTAAAGCATCCACCCATTGATCTGATTTTAAATCAATATCACTATCAAAATGTAATACTTGATAAAGTGCATGTACACCACTATCTGTTCTGGATGATGCAAAGGTATCAATGTCTATTTGCGTCATCAATCTAAAGGCTTTTTCTATAACCGTTTGAATACCTAATTGATTTATTTGTTTTTGATAGCCACTATAATTTGTACCATCATAACTTATAATCGCTTTATATCGCAAATCTAGTCACCAACAATCCAGCAATAATTAATATAACAACGCTGAGTATGATTACATCTTTATAATTTATTTTATAGACATCTAATTTCGTTCTAGGCTCACCAATAATATAGCCTCTAGCTTCCATCGCATTACTTAAATCGTCAGCTCTATCAAAACTAATTACAAAAACAGGAATGAGAAGTGCAATGATTTGTCCGATTTTTTGACGCAAGGTAGATTCATTAAAATCAGCACCACGTGAGGTTTGAGCTTTCATAATCTTATCTGTTTCAACCAGTAATGTTGGTATCGATCTTAATGTTAATGATATCATCATAGAAAATATATAGGTTGGTATTTTAATAATTCTTAAAGGCTTCATTAAAGATTCTAAACCATCATTTAATTCTATGGTTGATGTTGTATAGGTTAATAGTGATGCAATAACCATTACAGCAATAATCCTTAAGAATATAAAGCCCCCTCGTATAAGACCTGAAGGAAATATTTTAAAGTTATAATCCAAACTAAATCCAAAATCATACATAGGTACATACATTCTAATCAACCATTGTACAACAAATATTAAAACAACATATATAAAAAACCAAGTAATACGCCATTTAATTTTAGTTTTCATGTAGTGATAAAAGATTGTTAATAAAACTAAAGCAATCATACTGATTAAACCTAGAGTCATTGGTGCATCCATTAAGGTTGGTTCATCTGTTGGTTGTATTGTAAAAAGTTGAATGATAAACGTAAATGTCATTAAAAAGACAATCGCCTTAAGTCCTTGTAAGACCTTACCAAGTGGTATACCTGATAAGTATACTATGCTTAAGGAGAATACAAAAAGTAATCCCATTGAAATAATATTTTTAAGTTCTATATTAATTGGAACTAAAAAGATTGCTATAATCAATAAAATCATACTCATGATTTTAATTCTAGGATCCAACTTATGTAAGATAGAATCACCAGCAATATATTGTCCGATTTTTATATTCATTTAGCTACCTCCCTTAAGTGTTTAAGGAGTGCTTCGTTTGTTAATACTAATTTTTTAGGATAACCAAGTGTTTTATGTAAGTGATTTAAAACTTTCATAGGTGTTGGATAATCTAAATGAAACTTATCAAAATCCTTATGTGTAAACAAGTTTTCTTTAGGTCCATCAAATACAATTTGCCCCTTGTCTAAGACAATAATTCTTTTGGCATATTTTGCAACAACATCCATATCATGAGAAATCATGACAATTGTTTTGTTTTCTTTTTTGTGAATATCATAAAACATATCCATCATGTCATCTTTACCCTGAGGATCTAGCCCTCTAGTTGGCTCATCTAAAACTAGGATATGTGGTTTCATTGCTAAAATACCTGCTATGGCTACTCTACGCATTTGTCCACCAGATATTCTAAATGGTGATTCTTCATATAATGATTCATCAATGCCTACAATGTTTAATGCTTCTTTAGCATATTCAAGTGCATGTGGTTTGGTTTCTTTAAAGTTAGAAGGTCCAAATTCCACATCTTTTAAAATATTAATCTCAAATAATTGGTATTCTGGAAATTGGAAAACCAAACCAACTTTTTGACGTAAGTGGTTGACTTTAATCTTTTTCTTTGAAGGTAGCTCTGTACCTAATATATTTATTTTTCCTGAAGTTGGACGCATTAAAGCATTTAAGTGTTGGACAAGTGTGGACTTCCCACTACCTGTTTGACCTATAACAGCAATAAATTCACCGTCTTCATCAATTGTTAAATTGATGTTTTTGATTGCATGATATAGTTCTTTAAATCCTTTATAGGCATAACCTACTTCTTTAAATTGTATGTCCATAGTTCATCTACCAATTGCTTATTATTTTTTAATACTTCATCACTTAACACATCAATATAGGCTTGTAGTCCTAGAGGTATAGTTAGTTTAGATTGTTCTAAGAGTGTTTTATCTAAAAATAGTTTAGAAGGGCTGCCTTCAGCAATCAAATCACCATCCTTTAAGATGATAACATAATCGCTTTTTAAAGCGAAATCTAAGTCATGTGTAATCGTAATAATAGTTTGTTGTTGTTCCGTGTTTAATTGTGTAATTAAAGCGGTAACTTCCTTCACACCTTCAGGATCTAACATCGATGTTGCCTCATCAAAAATGATAAGTTCTTTATGCATCGCAAGTGCACCTGCAATAGCAACTCTTTGCTTTTGTCCACCAGATAATTGGAAAGGTTCTTTTTTAAGGTAATCTTGCATGCCTACTAGTTTCGCATATTTCTCAACACGTTCTACAATTTCTGGTTGTGGTATTTGCATGTTTTCAAGACCAAAAGCAATATCATGTCTAACTGTTACACCAACAAATTGGTTATCCGGATTTTGGAATACGATGCCTACTTTTTTGCGTATATCATTGACTGTTTCTTCTGTTAATAAGATATCATCAATATATATTTGACCACTTTCAGCTTTTAAAAGTCCCACCAATAATTTAGCGAGCGTGGATTTACCACTACCGTTATGCCCTAAAATAGATACCCACTTGCCTTTAGGTATCTTAAAATTTAAGTTTTTAATTACTTCTTTGGTTGCATCATATGTAAATTGCAAATTTTCTACTTTTATCAAAATAAACCCACCCATCTTGCTAACTTTTATTATATCATTAAACAGTAAGTTTTTGGTTATGTAGGTCAAACGATTTCTTGATTATGTGATAATTATAAATTCCTTATAATCGTTCTACACTTAATGGTTGATTATACGCTTTATATTACCCCATATCATCTTTAATTATAAAGCATCATATTCAAAGTATTTATTTTAGATATTTCAAATGTTGCGTTATAATAAATATACTGAAAGGTTGTGAACTCCATGCTATTTGATTTAACAAATGACAACATAAATGATTTTATTAACAAATCATCCGGATTGGTTCTCGTGGAGTTTTATACACCAACGTGTAAAAACTGCCAAAGCTTACTACCAATCTTAGAAGATATTTCTGATGATTATTATGGTCAACTTAAAGTTTATAAAATAAATTGTGAAACTGAAATCCAACTGGCTGATACCTATGATGTATTTAGTTTACCAACGACAATTTTATTTGATAATGAACTACCCTTAAAAGAAATATCAGGCTTACATTCCTACAAGCAGATCGTATCATGGTTAGATTTATGATAGATACATTAATTATTGGTGTTGGTCCTGCAGGTATATCTGCAGCGATCAATTTAAGAAAACTTAATCGCACTGTACGTGTTATTGGTAAAGATACGGGTCAATTATCAAGCCTGGATGTCATTGATAATTTATATGGTCAAGGTCCAATTTCAGGTCAAATGCTAATTGAAAAAGGTATCCATCAAGCCAAACAACTAGGTATTGAAGTGATAACAGAAATCGTTTTAAGCATTGTGTCTAATTTAGATCATTTCATTATAACAACAAACAAAAATAACTATCAATCAAAAACAGTATTACTTGCCACAGGTAAACCTCGCGTTCAAATAGACCTTGAAGGTTATGAAACCTTCAAGTCAAAAGGTGTGCACCTATGCGCAACTTGTGATGGTTTATTTTATAGAAATAAACCTGTTGCTATTATTGGTTCTGGTGTTTATCTAGAACAAGAGATTCGTACTTTAGAAAACTACACCAAAGATATCACAATTTTTACAAATGGTCATGATTATAATCATGACACCTATCCTACTGTTAAAGATTCTTTATGCGCATTTATTGGCGAAAAACGCTTGACACACCTTAAAACATCTAAAAATACATATCCGTTTAAAGGTGTATTTCTTGCGGTTAATCATCCAAAGGCGGCTGAACTTTCATTGAAATTAGGTGTCATTATGACCGATGATAACATTGATGTTGATCAAAATATGCAAACCAACATTAAAGGTATATTTGCAGCTGGTGATTGCATCGGTGGTAGACTACAAGTACCTAAGGCATTATATAACGGATTTTTGGCAGCACACGGTATAAATGATTATCTAAGGGGTAGAGAAAAATGAATGTAACAAATGAATCTATTCAAGCACATCTAGCTACAATCACAGAACCAAGATTGACAGATATTCTAACACTCATAACTATATATGAAAAAATCACTAAAAAGCAACCGAAAATGTGGGGTAGTATCATTGGTTTTGGCAGTCTACACTACGTCTATAAAACTGGTCATTCAGGTGATATGCCAATGCTTGGACTTGCCAGTAGAAAACAAGCTATAACGTTATATTTATCCAATGATATGAGCAAGTTTAAACTGTTAGAAAAACTAGGTAAATATTCGGTCGGTAAAGGATGTTTATACATTAAGCGCTTAAGTGATGTGAATATGGACATCTTACAACAATTAATTGGCGAATCATTTAATGATGTTCTAACCTATGACTATGTCACTATAAATGATTAAAACATAAGCATCCTATAAACTAAAGTCATATAACTTTTTAGTTTATAGGATGCATTTTTATTGTTTAGAACTTTGAATCATCTACATTGTCTAAATATGCTTTTACTGGTTCTAATATTGTTTCTATCGTACCTTCTTTGAATGGATTCGGTAAATTGGCTTCATTTAAAAGTCTTACGAAACTATACTGTCCACCCATTTTACATAGGTTTAAATAGCGTTGCCAAGTCGTTTTGGCATCTTTTTGATTATGTCCCCAAAAGTCAAATGCAAGCACTTGTGCCAGTGTGTAGTCTATATAATAAAACGGATCTTGGAAAATGTGACCTTGACGATACCAGAATAAACCTTCTTTAACAGGATCTTTTTCATCATACTTTTTCCAAGGTAGATAAACTTTTTCCAACTTTTTCCATGTTGCTTTACGCATCATTGGTGTCATGCTTGGATTGGCGTATACTTCATGTTGAAAGTGATCAACAAGCGCGCCATACGGTAGAAATTCTAAACCACCTGAAAGGTGTGCAAATTTATATTTATCCGTTTCTTCTTTAAAGAATAAATCTATATATGGCCATGCAAGAAACTCCATACTCATTGAATGTATCTCTGCTGCTTCATAACCTGGCCATCTATATTCTGGAATTAAATCCTTAGACATATACACTTGAAATGCGTGACCAGCCTCATGTGTTAAGACATCAACATCACCCGATGTACCATTGAAGTTAGCAAAAATAAATGGTGATTTAAATGAAGGAATATATGTACAATAACCACCACCTTCTTTATTGGCTTTACTATCTAAATCAAGTAACTCTTTATCAACCATAAACCTGAAGAACTTAGATGTCTCTTTACTTAACTGATCATACATTAAAATAGCCTGTTCTACTTGCCATTTTCTATCACCTTTAGGTGCTGGATTACCTGTTAGGAAGGTTAACCCTAAATCATATGACATCAAGGTATCCAAACCTAGTCTATTTTTTCGGCGTTCATTTAAGTTTTTAACATATGGTACGATTTTATCAATGATCTGTTTTCTATAGCCTTTTACATCATTTGCATTGTAGTCCACGCGTTTTAATCTGTCATACCCTAACTGTATAAAGTTTTCATAGCCTAGTTTGGTCGCTATTTTATGACGTGTATTAACTAAATTGTGGTAGATATCATCAAATGCTTTTTCGTTTTCTTTAAACCAGTGAGATACTGCTTTTGATGATCTTTTACGAATATCTCTATCTTTATGGGTTGTGAATGGTGCAAATTGAGATAGTGTATAGGTTTGACCTTCAAACTCTATTTTTGCACTCGATCTTAGCTTTGTATAAGCTGTTGTATATTTATTTTCTAATTGTAAATCTTCGATGATTTGGTCATTAAATGTCTTATGGCTAAGTTCAGCCTTTTTAAATATAAGATCACCTAAAGAAGCTTCAAGTTCAACTTTAAATTTAGATGCTAGTAATGCATTTGTAAATTTAACTGTCGAAGATTCTAATAAAGGTAATGCATTATCTGCAAATGATTGTTCATCATCATAGAATTTATCTGATGTATCTATACTGTGTCTAATAAAAACGAGCTGTAATTGACTATCAACATGATCAACCACATCAAAATATTCATAAACAACTTTTAATGCACTTTTTGCATCTTTAGCATGTTTTAGAGTCTCTGTTAATGTTTCTATTTTAGACTTGATTGCTTCGATATCAGGTCTTTGATACGGGTAGTTACTAAATTTCATTTTACATTGCTCCTTGTTTGTTTTTTTATATGACACGACATCATATGGTCATTATATATACCAACTGCTTGTAAAAACGCATAGACTGTAATACTACCTACAAATTTAAAGTTTAATTTTTTAAGGTCTTTACTTATACGGTCACTAATATCTGATCTTGTTGGTATGTTTCCCATGTCTTGAATATTGTTCTCAATTGGTTTGCCATCAACGTATTGCCATAAAAACTTAGAAAAGCTTTGATTGTCACCAAAATGCTTTAAATACATTTGACTATTGTGAATCATTGCGTATATTTTAAGTTTGTTACGTATTATTTTAGGATTATCTAATAATGATTTAATCTTACGATCATCATATGTACTAACAATTACTGGATCAAAGTTATCAAATGCTTCTAAAATATCTTTGCGCTTGTTTAAGATGATCGCCCACGATAGACCTGCTTGTTGCATGTCTAACAATAATTTTTGAAATAGTTTTAAATCATCATAAACCGGTTGACCCCATTCATGGTCGTGATAACTTTGCATCAAAGGGCTAGTATTTGCCCAGCTACATCTAATTAAAGTAGGCATCAACGTACTCCGGATTATCTATGAATGGATTTCTATTACCTTGATAGGTAAAAATTACTTCATTTCTATTAATTTCAAATTGAGATACAGGATCTTCATTATGCCACAAAATAAGTAAGGACAATAAACCCATAACTGCACCATCTGGTTCATATGCATTATCTGTAATATCTACATCGTCAAGTGAGAGTATCTCAGGATATCTTGCTAACATATAAAATAGTATACGTGCAACATCACCTTTGTAGGTATCACCTGGGTAATAACCTTCCGTACCAACCAGTCCAAATGTATCCCCTTCTAAGAAATATCTATTGGATCTAGAACTATTCACACTTGGATTAATCGCTCTTAGGTTATGTACATCAGAACCTTGATTCTTACTAGATCCAGAAACTCTAGGTATACCTAATCTTGAATTTGGCCATACATGTTCACGTGCCCATGTGGCACCCCCATCCCAATAGGGGATAATCTCATGTCCTGAATATAGGCCATCTAAATACTGTTTATCACCGTTTATAACAAGATCAGATTGTTCTAATATAAATCTAGCCTCATCATAACTTATCAATCTTTTATGTGTGGTTTTCAATATGTTTGTAAGCTCAAGTTTAAATGCATCACCACTGAGTCCATTTAAAGATGCATAATATGCAAGAATGCCCTCAGTTGATAATGCATTAAAAGCAGGCGGTGTCAAACTATTTCTGTGTGTTTCAAAACGTGCAATAATGGCAGCTAAATCCGGATCAGGTTCAACTGTTTTAATCACCTCTACAAGCATTCTAGGTGTTAAATAACTATAAGCTTCAATCAAGTCTATAAAGACCTGTTCACCGCTTGTAACATCTGATGTTGGAATAAGTTCAAATCTTAATCTAATTGGACCCGTATATCCAACATCTAGATGATAGGTACTAATCATTGATGTTGGCTCAAATATGCTTGATACAACCACTGCATCTGACATATCTAAAATCACGAGTTTTATGTGATGATTAAATGATTTAGCAACAAAAGATATTTGACTAATATTTTCTAAACTAAATTGACTTTCTAAATATGGTGTGTTGTCATTATTTCTAAGTTGAATCGACTTTGTACCTTCAATTGGGTTGGTACTTGATGCTGTACCATTTAATATATGGTAGTTAAACCCATCAGGACCATCATTTCTTGGTGTTACATTATTAACATAATTGGTTCGCGCTTCAAAGCTTTCACTCTCAAAATCTTCTTGATAAATTGGTTCAGTATAGTCGAACTTTAAATATAGATTAAAAAGCTCATACGATTGACCTGAATCAAAGACTACAAGCACATAAATATGCTTTTCTATTAAAAGTTCATCTTCATAAGGTCTTAAATCAATAAATGGTTCATCTGTTGTTGCAAGTACACTATCAACTTCACCTTCAACCATTACATTAAATTGATAATATGTGGCATTTGGATGCATATCAAAGGTAAGTATCGCATCATCAATCTCATATGCATGTGTTGTCGGTTCAATAAACCTGGCATAAAGCCTAATATCTGTTGTTACAGGACTTTCAAAGTCATAGAGTATACTAAAGTCGGGGTCACTATACCATCCGTAAAAGATGCGTGTTTCATCTGTTGGATCTTCTGGTTTTATAGCTTGGCCTGAATCTAATAGGACTTGATTGGGTATATCTATGTCCGTATTCGTTTCAAATGATATCAGATGATAACCACTAGCACTAACAAATACAGTATATAAATCTAAATCTTGAACAACTAAATCAGTCATCAAGTAATCCCTATCATCTATAGTGTGTTTATACCCTTCAAACAACAGACCTTCAATATCATAAGTGATAGACTCTAAGGTTTGTCCATAGCTTATTTGTCTTGTGCTAGATGTTAATGTAAATGTATTATATATAACCACATCAAATGTTTGAACTTCCCACTTTGCATAAAGTATTAAATCTTTGTTATATAAATTATTTTGATCATAAGAAATACTAAGTTCTGAGTCTATATACCAACCTAAAAAAACATGTCCTGTATATAAGGGTATATATGTCGTATTAAAGTTTAGAGCACTAAAATCTTGGATGACGATACTGTCTAGATTATCGCCCCCTAATGTATCAAAAGTGACTGTGTATGATTTTTCTTCTAAAATGTCTTCTAAAAATGAACACCCACTCATAAATAAAATACTTATTAAAGTGATAAATATGGATAATTTCTTCATGTGCCACCTCAGTTTCATATTACTTTCTATTTTAACATAGTTAATGACCAATTAATTCATCTAGAACACTTAATAATTCTCATCTTACATTTTAAAAATATAGGTACTTGTTAAACAAGTACCTATATCTATTATTCTTCAAATCTATCTGGGTCTTTCTTTTCTAACTTAGCTGCACGTTTTTCTTCTTTTCGTATACGTTTGTCAGCCTTATTTTGAATCTTAGCAGCTTTTTTATCAGCAAGTGCTTGACTTTTTTGCTCACGTAATGAACGTTTGTGGTCACGTTTTTCACGGACGACTTGTCCTGTTTCTGTTAAGAAACTACGTGTACCTAAACGTACCTCATTATTTGAGATAAAATCAAACGTAATGTATTGACGTTCATTTGCTGAACGTTTAACAATCTCATATTGATTTTGGCTAATCGTAACTTTTTTAACGCTCTTAGATAAATAAACGACTTTACCTTCTAACTTAGCTTTCTCCCCGTCAATTGCTTTGTAGTGGTCAGTTAAGCCATCAACACTCACGTGCCATGCATTTCCTTTAGAAAATATTACTGTTTCCCCGTTATCAGCTTTAAACACGAACA
>Ga0172382_10013511_pt1 | contig 10510 bp, 11 predicted proteins | sample Leawel138RmetaG_FD_122245 | JGI IMG/M metagenome (GOLD analysis project Ga0172382, IMG submission 122245) | Leachate microbial communities from a municipal landfill in Southern Ontario, Canada - Leachate well 138R metaG | ecosystem: Engineered > Solid waste > Landfill > Unclassified | place...
AAATACTTTTTCAGTAACAGATGAAATCGAGGATGATTTCAATGATGAAGTTGCAGATGAACAAATTTTTGAGCTCAAAGCTGAAAAGTTACAACATTCATTGCAGCTCATTTCCCCCAATGAGAAAGCATTATTACTGATGAAATATCAGGACGATGTAAGCATAAAAGAAATTGCTAACCTTCATGATATAGGAGAAAGCGCTGTGAAGATGAGGCTTAACAGGGCTAAAGCCAATTTAATTAAAATTTATAATACCTTGTAACACTATGCAAAATCCGTTTAAAAATATCATTGAAAGCCAACAAGTTCCGGAAATACTCCGAGAGCGGGTTATGGCAGACATAAGGATAATTAAACTATCATTAGACCTTGCAGATTTGGTTTCTATTAAATATCCTTCTTCCATAATTGACTTGCTGAGTGCGACCGAAAAAAACAAAAAAAGAAAAAAATAAGTAACAACTAATAATTATGGAACTCCCTTTAGACTTGATTGAAAATTTTTATGCTAATTTCTTAAATGCATTACCCAATATTTTGAAAGGTGTCGCCTTTATCATCATTGCATTTTTGGTTTATAAAATCACAATGTGGATTGTGAGAAGATTACTGAGTGTCTCAAGAATCGAAAAATTAAACACAGTCATCAATGAAAATGAAATATTAGGTTCCAACATCAAAATTAATATTACCAATGTCATTCTAGGCTTTGTGAAGTTTGTACTAGTTCTGATAATTTTAATTGTAGGATCTGAATTCCTCAACCTCAATATTGTCTCCGTACAAATTGGCAAATTACTCGAGTACCTACCCAAATTTTTAATCGGTGTATTAATTTTTGTATTTGGGATATACCTTGCATCACAAGCAAAAAAATTGATTCACGGACTTATTAAATCCGTTGATTCGGGTGGCGCAAAAGTTATAAGCTCCATAGCCTTTTACCTTATTTTTATTTTTGTTACCATCACTGCCCTGAATCAAATTGGAGTAAATACAGAGATTATTTCTCACAACCTAACCTATATCATCGGTGCAGCTTTGGTTGCCGTAACTCTGGCAATAGGACTCGGGTCACGGGATATAGTTTACAGATTAATTTTAGGGTTTTATACCAAAAAGAATCTTGAAATCGGAATGAGAGTTCAGATTGGAGATGAAACCGGCATAATTGAATCAATCGACAATATCTGTCTGGTCTTGAAAACCAACAAGGAAAAAATTGTTTATCCAATCAAAAAAATAACAAATTACGAAGTAAGAATAATTCAGGAGCACAACCAAACTAACTAATCGACCTATGAAAATGGTTTAGCATAATCCCTAACTAACTACAAATGTTAAACCCAAAGGCTGCCGGATTTACTACCGGCAGTTTTTTTCTAAATAATTGTTAAGGAATTTTAACATTCGTTAATCTTTTCATAAAATTTATATTTCAACCTCATTTCACCCACTATTCCTATTAGATTTGCGTTGGTTAAAGAGTAAATCAGTAGTAAATTTCAGATTGGAAATAAGGATGAAGGGAGTAAATATTCTAATAATTTTATGTTTTTCAGTTTTAGCAACTTCTTGTGGGACAATGATTTCCACCACTCAATCCAAATCAAGCTATGTTCCTCTTGAAAGATCCTACTACACCCAAAGCTCAATAATTAACAAAAAACTATTTGCCGAAAATAAATCTGATGAAGTTAAATCCGTTAAGGTTCAACCTGAAAAATCTGCGTTGGAAGAACTTAATCAGATTCACACAATGGCACTTAACTCATTCGTTACACAAGTTTTATCAGAAGCCGAAACTTATCTAGGAACACCCTATAGATATGGAGGAACTTCTCGCAATGGCATCGACTGTTCTGCTTTTGTACAGAGCGTTTTTCAGATGTTTAACCAGGAATTACCCCGTGTTTCTGCTGCTCAGGCAAAAGAGGGACAAGTGGTTTCAAAAGAAGAACTACGCGCCGGTGATCTAGTTTTCTTTGCCACAAACGGCGGTTCGCGCGTGTCACACGTTGGAATTGTACACAATGTTTCTGACGAAGGCGAAGTGGAGTTTATTCATGCCTCAACTTCGCAAGGAGTAACGGTAACGCCTCTTAGCCAGGCTTATTGGGCAAAACGTTATTTGTACGCCAAAAGAATTATAGATTAATTCCCAATTTTTCCCGAACCCATTTTTCAGCAACCATGTAGGGATTGCTATCAGTACTCGTTTGAATTAAGCCAACATCTTTATAGTACAAATCCATCGCATTTCGCGTGACTTGTTCCTTTATATATTCTTTGATTCTCAGCTTATGCTGATCCATTCGTTTCTTTTGCAAGAAACCTTCAGACTCCATTAATTGGTAATAATCAGTAATCAAATTCCAGACTTCTTCGAGACCTTTTCCGGAAAGCCCTGAGCCCATAAGGACTTTTCGTTTCCAGCCCGATTCTTTCTGGGGGAGAAATTGCAAAGATCTTGCCAACGTAACTTTCACTTCTTTTGCCTTTTCCAATCCGAAATCATCGACCTTATTAATAAAAATCAAATCCGACATTTCCATAATGCCCCGTTTGATTCCCTGCAAATCATCGCCTGCACCGGGAATCTGAAGAAATAAAAAGAAATCGGTCATGTCATTTACCAAAGTTTCGGACTGCCCTACTCCTACGGTTTCGATCAGTACCACATCAAATCCGGCTGCTTCACATAACAACATCGCTTCATAAGTTCTCGAAGCAATTCCACCCAAATAACCACCGGTTGCTGACGGTCTGATGTAAGCATTCGGGTTTCTGGCCAAATCTTCCATACGGGTTTTATCTCCCAAAATACTTCCGCCCGACAATGAACTACTGGGATCAATCGCCAAAACCGCCACTTTCAAACCTTTTTCTGTCAGTAAACTTCCAATTCCCTCAATAAAAGTACTTTTCCCTACTCCGGGTACGCCCGTTATCGCAATTCGTTTCGAACGACCGGTATGCGGCATGAGTTGCTGAATCAGTAAATGTGCCTGTTTTTGGTGTTCAGACAACGAACTTTCTGCAAGTGTGATACTTCTGCTCAACATAACACGGTCTCCGCTCAGGATTCCCGCTGCAAGTTCTTCTGTCGTGTTTGTTTTCATTTCAAACAAATGTAAGAATTTGGTGGTAGAATAAAATTGCTGTTAAAATTCCTTTTTATACTTTTATTCAAAATTTCAGCTTGAAACCCACATTTTTAAAACCAAAAGACAAAGTAGCTATCATCGCACCATCCGGACGTGTATTTAAAGAGGATCTGAGCGAAAATATTGATTTTCTAACTTCCTTGGAATTGGTTCCTGTTTTTGGAGAAAATATATTCGCAGACTTTAATAATGGATACCTTTATGCCGGAACAATTCAGCAACGATTACAGGATTTTCAGTACGCATTGGACAATGACGAAATTAAAGCGATTTGGTGTGCCCGTGGCGGATATGGAGCTGTGCAGCTAATTGACCAACTGAATTGGGATAAATTTTTAAATAAACCAAAATGGATTATTGGCTATTCCGACATTACAGCCTTTCACAATCATTTAAATAACTGGAACATTCCAACTTTACACGCCATAACCGTCAAAAAATTGAACTTATCCTATACCAAAGAAAGTTTTCAAACCTTTAAAAAAGCAATTTTCGGGGAAGAATTATATTATGAAATTCCCGGAAATCCATTAAACAAAACAGGTAATGTACAAGGCAAACTAGTTGGGGGAAACTTATCAATAGTTTATAGCCTAAATGGTAGTTTATCAGCATTGAACGGAGATAATCTGATTCTTTTTATTGAAGACTGGAACGAAAACTGGGACCACCTTGACCGAATGCTGATGAATCTGAAACGTTCGGGATTATTGGGGAAAATCAAAGGTTTAATCGTGGGAAGTTTTACCCGAATGGATATTCAAGAAGAAAACCCTGAATTTCTGGCGGAATATGATTCCATGAGTTACCAAATTATTCATCAGTACATGGAAAATTACAATATTCCGGTTTGTTTTGGTTTTCCAGCCGGCCACACTGGCGACAACCGAGCGCTCCTCATGGGGACTGAAGTAGAATTCACAGTTTCGGAGAATTATGTAAATTTAAATTTTATTTAAAAACATGAAAAATGTTCATATAATGAATCACCCGTTGATTCGATCCAAAATGACACAAATCAGAAGAAAGGAAACACCCACCAAAATGTTCAAAGAACTGGTCAGCGAAATCGCTTCGCTGATGTGTTATGAAATTACGCACGACTTGGAAACAGAAGAATTCGAAATCGAAACACCGGTTTCTAAAACCACCGGATACCGTATAAAAGGTGAAGATCTGGTTTTGGTTCCGATTCTCCGAGCCGGACTTGGAATGGTGGAAGGCATTCAAAATCTGATTCCAAATGCCAAAACGGGACACATCGGGATTTATCGGGATCACGAAACCCTTCAACCAGTGGAATACCTATGTAAACTGCCACCCCATATGGAGACGCGGGACATCATCATCCTCGATCCAATGCTGGCAACAGGCGGTTCGGCAGTCAAAGCAATTGAAATTCTGAAAACCCAGAACGTAAAATCAATCCGGCTGGCATGTTTGGTAGGTTGTCCTGAAGGAGTGGAATTTGTTCATAAAAACTATCCGGAAATCCCGATCTATCTCGCGGCGATGGATGAAAGGTTAAACGAAAACGGTTACATTGTTCCGGGATTAGGTGATGCAGGTGATCGTTTATTTGGAACGCAGTGATATGGCACAACACAATGAATGTGGAAAAGAAGCAGAATTCAGAGCAGCTAAGTTTCTGGAAAAAAAGAATTATGAAATCCTGAAAAGAAACTGGCGTTTTCTGAAAGCAGAAATCGATATTATTGCCAAAGACCTGACTACCAATCAGATTGTAATTGTAGAAGTAAAAGCCCGAAAAGCCAACCCTTTGGTAGAGCCGGAATTAGCCGTAACCAAAGCAAAACGCAAACTATTGGTTCAGGCAGCCGACCATTTTATAATTTCAAATGAAATCAATCTTGAAACCAGATTTGACATAATTGGCATTTACAAATCAGATTCAGAATGGATAATTAATCATATCGAAAATGCATTTTTATGTTTTGAGTGATGATTTAAACTGAGCATTCAGAGATATAGGAAAATTCAAAAAATAATTCTAATTTAGATAAATCAAATAATGAGAGATATGAAAAAATTACTAACTGCTTGTGTTGTCTTTTTGTTTGGCGTGCTGGCCTATGCGCAATCGCCTGTGGGAACTTGGAAAACAATTGACGACAAAACCGGAAAAGAAAAATCACACGTAAAGATTTATGAAACCAAATCAGGAAAACTTCAGGGAGACGTGGTGAAAATCCTTACACCTGGAAATGAAGAAGCCACTTGCACCGAATGCGAAGACGACCGAAAAAACAAAAAAATCAACGGTATGACCATCCTTTGGGGATTGGAAAAAGACGGAAGTGAGTGGTCGGGCGGACATATTTTGGATCCAAACAGTGGAAAACAATACAAATGCCTGATCAGATTAAAAGACAAAAACACGCTGGAAGTACGCGGTTATCTGGGCGTTTCATTACTAGGAAGAACCCAAACCTGGACCAGAGTGGATTAATTTGAATTATTTAACTATAATTCTAAATCTCTTTCAGGGAAACTTGGAAGAGATTTTTTAATTTTGAACGATAAATCATTCCGATGAAAAAAATTATTTCAATTCTTATTCTTTCTTTCCTTTTTTACCAATGCAGTGAAACCGATGTACTGAACGAAACCGGAAAAATGGAAGTTACAGATTTCAATCTACCCAATCTGCCCGATAATTATTATTACGAAGGCTGGCTTTTGGTGGATGGAAGTTATGTTTCGGTCGGGAAAATCACAAATGACTCACTCGCCAACAATATTGCTAGATTTTCAAGAATTGAAATGACCGATTTACATACCGCGCAGTCCTTTGCCATAACAGTGGAATCGAGCGGCTCTCCTGCTCCATCAAATTATGTTTTATTGGCAGGAGATTTCGATGGAAATACGGCACAATTGAATTCAAATTCAGAAGTTTCAAATGGTGTAATGAGCCTTGCCAAACGAATTTCTGCAGGATATACCGTTCAGAATGCTTCGGTTCCGGCAGAAAATCAAAACGAATACGGTGTAAACGGAATTTGGTTTTTTAAAGGTTCCGGCGCCAATATGGAACCTACACTTCAACTGGAATATGGCGAAACAAAATACCAGGCCTGGCTGATCAAAACTGCCGACAACCTGGAATACAAACTCAATATGGGCATCATCGACAATGATACGATTGCCGATAACTCTCGAATGTTTATTCCTTCTGCTTTTGCTGAGAATATCCCAGATTTTCCCGGAGAAGATTTCCTTCAGTTGCCCAGCAACACCACAAGTTCTTATCCCGAAGGATTTTTCCCGGTTGATGTAAGAGGTGCCAAATTAGTCATGACTCCGATTCCTTCAGGTTACAACCAGACAGAAATTCCTTTTCCGGTTCATTTACTGGAAGCTATCATTCCCAACGATGCACAAAAAGACCCGAATCTGACAAGGGAAATGCAAGTCAACACAAATTTCGGAGCGAAAGCCACCAAACTCTGAGAAGTTTTTCTCTTATTTTGTTTAACTTTGCAGCATAAAACCAGAAAGGGGTGCTTTACCGCAAATGCGGTTTGGCTGAGATTATACCCAAAGAACCTGGGCGGGTAATGCTGCCAAGGGAAGTTGCAAAACTTTTCCCTTTTTTAATTTTAATGTTTAAAAACTGAATGTCCGGAAATTCAATTTGAATATTCATTAATTTAAGGGAAATCAAAAAAGGGTAAATCCACCTTTCATTTAATTAAAATAAAAATGAAAAGTAGGATTTTTTTATGCGCTCTACTGAGCGGAACGCTGGCCTTTGGCCAGATCAAAGATTCGATCGAATCTGACAGTACGGCAATCGAACTCGATTTTGTGGAAATCATTCAAAGACTTCCACTGACTTCAGAAAAAATCGGGAAACAAGAATTAAACCAGAGAAATTTAGGGCAGGACATTCCGACTTTAATTCAGAATGCATCTTCTGTAGTAACGACCACAGATGCCGGTGCGGGGATTGGTTATTCGTCCATTCGTGTACGCGGAATCGGACAGGAACAAATCAATATTACGATGAACGGAGTACCTCTGAACGACCCTGAGTCGCAGAATGTCTTTTGGGTAAATATGCCCGATTTGGCTTCCAATGCAAGTTCGATTATGATTCAACGCGGTGTTGGAACCACGACGTCCGGAACAGGTGCTTTTGGTGCGATTGTTAATATTGATTCTTCAAATCCTTCCGCAAAAGCATTTCTGGAATCGGCCAATTCCTGGGGAAGTTTCGCTACACAGAAATACAGTCTGCAAGGCGGAACAGGGAAAATTCTGAACGGAAAATTAAGCCTGGATCTGAATGCTTCGCTCATCAAATCAGACGGATACATCGAACGGGCTTCCAGTAAATTATTTTCTTACGGAATGAATGCCAAATACGAAGTCAATGAAAAAACAAGTTTTCGTTATTGGACATTTTTTGGGAAGGAAAAAACTTATCAGGCCTGGAACGGAATCGATGCCGAAACGATGGCGATAAACCGAAGATTTAATTCGGCCGGTGCTATTTATAACGATGACTGGACAGAAGTAATCGGTTTTTATGACAATGAAACCGATAATTATCAGCAACATCACAACCATTTGATCTGGGAACAAAAATATGGTGGCGACTGGAAATCCAACACCACCTTTTACTTTACACGAGGTAAAGGTTACTACGAAAATTACAAACAAGGCGCGGAATTAATCGAATATAAAATCGTATCGCCTTTGGAATATTCCGATTTGGTTCGTCAGAAATGGCTGGACAATCATTTTTATGGTTTGAATTTCAATTTGGAAAATCAAAAATTGGGCAATCTGAAGTTTTTCACCGGAATCTCGGCAAGTAAGTATAAAAATTCTCATTTTGGGGAAGTAATCTGGGTGAAAGATTTCGAAAACCCAAATACCGATGTGGAATTTTATCGCAATAAATCCCAGAAAACAGATGTTTCGGTTTATGCAAAAGCCCTTTTAAGTTTGAACAAATTTGAACTATTTGGAGATTTACAGTATCGGTTTGTGAATTACAAAGGACTTCCAGTTGCCGGTGGAGAAAATGAATTTGAAGATTTCTTTCCGTTTGAAGGAAATTTCAATTTCTTAAATCCAAAAGTCGGATTGAATTTTTATGCTTCGCAACAAGATGTTTTGTATTTCTATTATGGAATGGCGCACCGCGAACCGCATCGGGGCGATTATCTTGAAAATTCGGAAATTCCAAGACCCGAAAAACTACATGATTTCGAGTTTGGGTATAAAAAATCCGGACGTTTGAATCTTACGGCCAACGGTTTTTTTATGTATTACATCGACCAACTCGTAGCCACAGGAGAGCTTAACGATGTGGGCGAATACAAAAGAACCAACAGTGGAGAAAGTTACCGAACCGGAATTGAATTGAGTGCAAATTACGACATCATTCCACGAAAATTAAATCTTTATGGCAATCTGACTTACAGCATCAACCAAAATATTGATTATTCAGAAATTGCTTATGATGCAGATTGGAACGAAATTTTGATAGAATATGGGGAAACCGATATTTCTTTTTCGCCAAATTGGATCGGTGCAATCGGAATTCAGTATAAACCGGTTTCCAATCTGACGTTGAATCTCCAAAATAAATATGTTGGCCAACAATTTCTGACCAACACCGAATTGGAAGACGGGAAACTCGAAGCTTATTTTCTCACGGATTTAGTTCTGAATTATGCACCGAATTGGTTTGGAAAACATCTTGAATTCTCAATTTTGGTCAATAATCTTTTTGACCGCGAATATGAAAGCAATGGTTTTTATTACGAAGGACCTTATTATTATCCGCAAGCCGGATTGAATATACTGGCCGGATTCAAGGTTAGATTTTAAAAATAAAAATGCTCCCCGCGCAAATCGGAGAGCATTTTTTGATTTATATGGGTATTACTTCTTCAGAAACTTCTCTGTCGAAACTTTCCCGTCAATTGTCATTTTCAGAATATAAGTCCCGTTTGCCAAATGTCCGACATTAATTTCAACATCGTTTGAATTTGGTTTTCCCGTCTGAACTTTAGCTCCGGAAATATTATAAATTTCGATTTTCTCAATTATAGAAGCCGATTTCAGGTTTAAAACAGATTTTACAGGATTGGGATATAAATCAACTTTTGTTTTTGAATTCAAATCAGAAACATTCATTCCATCACCCCAAATCGCATCTACCCACTGTGGATTGTCCACGAAAGGGTTTCTGTTGTGCTGAATCTGATAGATTTTATTGTTGCGGAAAATTTCTTTTTCGCTTACAGGATCTTCGTGATGCCATTGTAGCATCATATCTACAAACCAATCTTCATAAACCTGATCATTTGTTCCATTAAGAGGATTATTATTGTCTCCGTTCGGATTGTCCCATGAGTTTGAGGTTACTTCATTTTCATATCGCGTAGCAAAATAAAACATGATTCTGGCAATATCACCTTTGAATTCATCAATCGGCTCGAAACAAGTACCAGAGTGTCCAGGAGTTGAACAGCTTCCTACTTTTGATCCGTTTGTAGATGTCCATGTTGCAGAACCTACTTTCCCGAAAGGATAATTGCTTCTTCTTCCATTCACATATCCGTCAGTCGGTAAAACCTGATGAAGGTCTGTGCGCATCGGCAATTGTTCGTTAAAAAAACCCTGCGGAAAGATATGTTCTTTGTTCCAACAATCACCCTCTCCACTATAATTCCCACATCTGTCACCATTCCCAAATCCATAATTATATGAATCAGGTCCGTTTGGTTTTTCTGAATAAATATCCAATACAGACTGATCATTCTCATAATAAAGATCTTTATCCATCTGTATATAATAGTCACTCAAACTACCATAAGACAAAACCGTATGGCCATTTATAATATTTTTAAGTGCTGTCTTCAATTCATACCCCTCCAACCCTTCTGCATCGTCATAATATCCATTTGGAGCCTGCGCACAAGCTACTGCAGATAAGGTAAAAGTAAAAAGTAAAATGTTTAATCTCATTAAATTCTTCATGTCTAAATATTTGAGGAGCAAAAGTATTAAATTAACTTCAACGAATTTTTTAAATTTATGAAATATTTTTTTGAAAACTATTGCAGATATCAAAATTTGTTATAATTTTGCGCTCTCATTCAGTCAATGACTGGAAAATAACAAAAAAAGAAATTTTCGGATTTCAAAAAGAATAATTTTTTATGGCAAATCATAAGTCAGCATTAAAGAGAATCAGACAAAACCAGGTTAAGAGAGAACGAAATCGTTACTATCACAAATCTGCTCGTACAGCAATCAAAAATTTACGTGCGGAAACTGATAAATCGGCTGCGGAA
>Ga0172382_10013513_pt1 | contig 10508 bp, 7 predicted proteins | sample Leawel138RmetaG_FD_122245 | JGI IMG/M metagenome (GOLD analysis project Ga0172382, IMG submission 122245) | Leachate microbial communities from a municipal landfill in Southern Ontario, Canada - Leachate well 138R metaG | ecosystem: Engineered > Solid waste > Landfill > Unclassified | place...
CGAATCACCATCCCCGGATACCCCTATATAAACCAAATCTCTATTTGCCAGATTGGCTCCCGTAGTCACACTGGGCATACGGCCGTGCACCGTATTGAACCCGTGCGATCGGCCCAGAAAATAAGCCGGTGTTTTGGAAGAGCAGCCGATGCCGGACATTTTAGCAATTCGATGTGGAGAAATATCAAGCTCAAAACAGGCGAGTTGGATAGCCATACCTATGCTGTCATGACCACAGCCAGCACATAAAGTTGATAGTGCACCCTCATAATCTTTTAGCGTATTTCCTCCCCTATTTTTCGGTGCCTTTGGATGTCTAAATACTGGTTTTAGATAACTCATGTGAATCGCGATGTGTAGTTGTAAAATAATTGTTGATTTGACGCACAATGGTATCGGCAGTGATTGGCATACCGTCATAGTGCAATACAGAAATGAGCTTTGAAGATGCTATTCCGGCCTCAATCAGCAACATACTGCGCATTTGAGCATCTCTATTCTGCTCAATGACAAATACTTGTCTGTGTGAAGCAATAAAATCCGACACTTCAGATCCAAAAGGAAAGGCTAAGATCCGGATCGCATCAAGCTTCAACCCTTCCCTGGCCAAAATGTCCCTGGCTTCTTCTGCCGCCTGTTTTGATGTTCCAAAAAACAACATTCCAAATTCGGCCCCCTCCGGGCCTTCATAAATTTCGGCCTTGGGCACTTCCGATTTGATCGTCTCCCATTTCAGGGCCAGGCGGTCCATGTTGCGTTTATAGGCCCGGCTATCCTCGGTATAGCGGGCATACTCATCACGGGAAGTGCCTCTGGTCGTATAAGACCCTAATGATGCGTGCTCCCCGGGGATACTGCGATAGGTTATTCCATCCCCATCCGTATCCAGATAGCGCCCATAGGAAACAACTTCATCGAGCTCTTGCGCATTCAGCCGTTTTCCCCGGTTAAATTGCCGGGTATCATCCCAGACAAAGGGCCGGGTCACATAATCATTCATGCCCAAATCCAGGTCGGTCATCATCAGTATAGGCGTCTGGAAACGATCGGCCAAATCAAAACTCAATGCCGTCAATTCGAAGCACTCGGTAGGGTCAGACGGAAATAACAAAACATGCTTGGTGTCACCGTGGGATGCGTATGCCGCTAACAGCAAATCGGACTGCTGTGTGCGGGTTGGCATGCCGGTACTGGGGCCGGTACGTTGCACATCGATCAATACGGCTGGTAATTCAGCAAAATAAGCCAGTCCCAGAAATTCGTTCATCAAGGACACACCCGGTCCGCTGGTGGCGGTGAATGCCCTTGCACCGGCCCAGGTCGCTCCCAATACCATTCCCATGGCGGCCAGCTCATCCTCAGCCTGTACGATGGCATATTGACGTTCCCCGCTTTCCGGATCTACCCGATATTTTTTGGCATACTTTTCAAAAGCTTCAGCCACTGAGGTAGAGGGAGTGATCGGATACCAGGCAACCACGGTGACACCTGCATATACGGCTCCCAATCCGCAACCCAGGTTGCCATCCACCATGATCGAGTCGCCCAACAAATTTCTCCGCTCCAACCGGATGGATAATTTATGCTGCACATGTTCCCGCACATAATCAATGCCCAGATTGAGGGCCTTGAGGTTGTCGGTCATCAGATGGGGTTTGGCTCCAAACTGCTCGGTGAGTAAATTTTCAATTTCCTGCAGGTCAATATCGAGCAAAACCGCCAAGCCCCCCACATAGATAATATTCTTGAGCAATTGCCGTACCCGCGGATTGCTAAAGTTGCTGGTGGCCATTTCTGTCATGGGAATACCAATATAGGTGATGTCCTCACGGATCAGGTTATTTGCTAATGGCTTGGTATTGTCATAAATAAAATAACCTCCTGCTTTCACCGAAGCAACATCCTGAGGCATGCTTTGCGGATTGACTGAAACCATCAGGTCTACCCCTTCCCTTCTGCCCAAATATCCCTGCTCGCTTACCCGGATTTCGTACCAGGTAGGCAGGCCTTGAATATTGGAAGGAAAAATATTCTTGGGGGAGATCGGGATGCCCATCCGGAAAATTGCTTTGGCAAATAGATTATTTGCACTGGCTGAACCTGTCCCGTTGACGTTGGCAAAGCGGACGACGAAATCGTTGACTCCTTCTTGTTGTGTCATGTTAATATATCAGATTAAAGGTTTTTAATGTCGATGGCTTTTGTCGTCTGGTAAAAGAATTTTTGCATATCCCAGGCGGCAGTAGGACATCTTTCTGCACAAAGGCCGCAATGCAGACATACATCCTCGTCCTTGACCATGACACGTCCTGTTTTCAAATTGGGTGAGACCAGTAAATCCTGCTCAGTATTGAGTGCCGGGACCAGCAAATTCTGGCGTAAGGTCTCTTCATCCGCATTCTCTGTAAATGTAATGCATGCAGTAGGGCAAATGTCCATACAGGCATCGCATTCAATGCACCTATCGGCTGTAAATACAGTCTGTACATCACAATTGAGACAACGCATGGCTTCCCTATAGGCGTCTTCGCGATCAAAACCCAATTCTACTTCGAGTTTGCGGTCAGTCAAGGTGACTTTTTTATCCTCTTGTGGAACCGCATATCGTAGATCGGGAACTACGCTATTGTCATAGCTCCATTCATGGACCCCCATTTTCTGGCTGAATAAATTGGTATATGGTGCTGGACGATCTTGCACATTCTGATTTTCACAGAACAAATGAATGGACACCGCTGCTTGATGGCCCTGGGCCACAGCTGTGATCACATTCTTAGGACCAAAGGCCGCATCCCCTCCAAAAAACACATTGGGCAAAGTTGATTGGAATGTTTTCGCATCCACTTTGGGCATATCCCATTGCCCAAAATCCAATCCCAGATCACGCTCAATCCATGGAAAAGTATTTTCCTGACCAATGGCGACCAACACTTCATCGGCTTCAATGAATACCGGAGCTTCATTCGTGGGGAGCAATCGGCGTCTGCCATCGGCATCGTACCTGGCTTCCACTTTCTGGAAAGTCATACCCCGCAATTTTCCGTCCTCTACTTCAAAACTTAAGGGCACGTGATTGTTAAAGAAGGCTACATCTTCATGCATGGCATCCTCTTTTTCCCAGGGAGAGGCTTTCATTTCTTCGAATGGACTTCGGACAACGACCTTTACATCCTTACCGCCCAAACGACGTGCGGTCCGGCAACAGTCCATTGCAGTATTTCCGCCGCCCAGAACAATTACTTTTTCACCAATGCCGTGTTTGTGTTCAAAAGCAACGCTGGCCAACCATTCAATACCTATATGTATAAAAGCGTCTCCTTCCTTCCGGCCGGGCAGGTCGGTCAGGTCCCTGCCTCTTGGAGCACCGGTCCCCACAAAAACAGCATCGTAATCTTTTTCCAACAGGGACTTCAAACTATTGACACGGGTTTTGAAATGCTGGTGTACGCCCAGGTCAAGCACATAACCCACCTCTTCGTCCAGCACCTCCTCCGGCAATCTGAAAGAGGGAATCTGGCTGCGCATCATGCCCCCGCCTGCGACATTTTCATCAAAAACATGCAGTTCGTAACCAAGTGGTGCCAGATCACGGGCTACGGTCAGCGAAGCGGGCCCGGCTCCGACCAAAGCCACCTTTTTACCGTTGGGCGCAAAAGGTCCTGCGGGCATGTGCTGACGAACATTATCTTTGTTGTCGGCAGCCACACGCTTCAGCCTGCAGATTGCTACTGGTTCCTCTTCTACCCGGGTACGCCGGCAAGCCGGCTCACAGGGTCGATCACAGGTGCGGCCGAGAATTCCGGGAAAAACATTGGATTCCCAATTCACCATATAGGCTTCTGTGTATTTGCCCGCTGCAATCAGGCGGATATATTCAGGCACGGGTGTATGGGCTGGACAGGCATACTGACAATCCACCACTTTATGGTAATACTCCGGGTCGAGCACATTAGTCGGTTTCATCATAACATGTAGTTAGTAATCAGGTCATCATAATTAAAGCAAATAAAGTCTATCCTTTTCAAATAAACAAATATGGAATGGCCTAATTCGAAAAATGCTTTTGATTCTTACTAACATTTTCAACATTCCAAACAATTAACGCCTCAAAAGGGTGGCTGCGGATGGGACAATCCTGCACAGCGCAGTGACTGCAGCATTCCGGAATACAGGGATCGACATGGACAAACAATTCAGTATCGACCCCCTGATCTGCATTGACAATCTTGTCAATCGCGCTGACTTCCCCGTGAACCCTATTCAAGTGGTAATAATTGGGCATGGTGACGTGGCAATCAATATGGAGTTGCTGTCCATATCGCTGAACCCTGAAATTATGGATATCAATCCAGTCAGGTTTGCGGTTTTTTTGTAAAATTGCTACGATTTCTTCCACCAACTCTATGTCCGATTCGTCCATCAAGCCCCCAATAGATTTACGCAACAATCGGTAACCACTATATAATATAAATATACCCAAGCCCAGGGACAATGCAATATCGATCCAATTCCAACCTGTTAAATACATCAACAACAACCCGACTATCAATCCCAATGTGCTATATGCGTCTGTTTGAAGGTGCTTGCCGTCTGCCTCCAGGGTCAGAGAGTTTAGTTTTTTACTTTGAATCACCATATGGGTACCATAACCCCAATTAATGACTCCTGTCAATGCAACCAGACCTATACCCTCAATAAGCCGTTCTATTTGCTCGGGGAAAAACAAACTATAAAAGGCCTTGCCAACAATCAGCAAACCTGCGATAAATATCAGCCCTCCCTCCAGAAAAACAGAGAAAAACTCAACTTTCCCATGCCCGTAAGGATGGTTCTCATCCTTGGGTTTGGAAGCAAGGTGAATGCTGTAAAACGCGAAACCAGAGGCTACAACATTTACTATGCTTTCCATAGCATCCGTTAAGATGGCATTGGAACCCGTCAGGAGGTAGGCGGAGAACTTGAGCAGCATCAGCATTATTCCCAAACCAAGGGAAATTCTGATCAATTGTTTCTGTTTATTCATTCAATCAAATATAAGATTTAGAATTGATATTAAATGTTTAGAAAACTTCTATATTTGCCATTATGAGCAATGAAATAATACTATCTGACCGAATCAATAATTTGTCCGAATCGGCCACCCTTAAAATGACCAAACTGGGTCGTGAATTGGCAGCGAAAGGTATTAATGTGATCAGTCTCAGTGTGGGCGAGCCTGATTTCAACACCCCCGAACACATCAAAAATGCTGCAAAAAAAGCGTTGGATGACAATTATACCCGATACTCTCCAGTCTCCGGTTATCCCGAACTGAAAAGAGCAATCGTTGATAAACTCAAAAGAGAAAATGGCTTGGATTATGAGCCCGCTCAGATCGTCGTATCTACTGGTGCCAAACAGGCCCTGGCCAATGCTCTTTTGACCCTGGTCAATCCGGGTGACGAAGTGATTATACCGACTCCCTATTGGGTTTCCTATTCAGAAATGGTGGTGTTGTCCGAAGGTAAATCGGTGTTTATCGATACTACTATTGAAAGTGATTTTAAGATAACCCCGCAAGAGCTGGAGGCTGCGATCACCCCAAAATCCAAGGTGTTTATGTTTTCATCCCCCTGCAACCCGACTGGAAGCGTTTATAACCAATCCGAATTGGCTGCGCTGGTGGAGGTTTTTGAGCGGTATCCCCAGATCCATATTATCTCAGATGAAATTTATGAGCATATCAATTTTGTAGATCAGCACGTTTCGATAGCATCATTCGATAGTATAAAAGACAGAGTCATTCTGATCAACGGGTTTTCCAAGGCATATGCCATGACCGGTTGGCGTGTGGGCTATCTGGCGGCCAGTAAAGAGATTGCTGCTGCAAATGACAAAATGCAGGGCCAAACAACGTCGGGCACTTGCTCGATTTCCCAGCGCGCAGGGATTGCAGCCTATGAACAGGGTTTGGAGTCTGTCATGGAAATGAAAACCGCATTTGCCCGCAGGCGCGAATTGGTTTACAACTTATTGAAAGAAATCCCCGGCGTCAAAACCAACCTGCCACAGGGGGCTTTTTACTTTTTTCCAGATATTAGTTCCTTTTTTGGGAAAAAAGATGCAGGGGGCAATGTGATCAAGGATTCAGCCGACTTATCCCTTTATCTGCTCAATGAGGCCCATGTAGCGACGGTGGACGGTGGATCCTTTGGGAACAATGATTACATCCGTATTTCCTATGCGGCCGCTGACGATCTGTTGATCGAAGCATTGCGCCGGATCAAAAGCGCATTGGCAAAACTATCCTGATGCAATCCACCATACTGCTGAAAGTGTAATCTTACACAATGTATGTATCCCTGTTTCACAACTTCCCCAAATTCGTACGAATTTGGGGAAGTTGGTTTTTGCAAAAAATAGAACAGGTATAGGAACTCTTTCCATTTTTATTTCTATTTTTAGCCGCCCGATGAGTATTGAGCGAACTGGGCCAACCGTCCGGAAGGACGATCAAACGCCAATTTTAAACTAAAAGAAATACTTTGAAAACGGAAACTTCAGGCCCGATCGGGGAAAATCAAAATCAGGAAAGCAATAACAGGGAATTAAAAAGAGGGTTACTCAACCGGCACATTCAGTTGATTGCACTGGGTGGTGCCATTGGGACCGGACTGTTTTTGGGTATAGGGCCCGCAGCGGTACTGGCAGGTCCTTCAGTGATCCTGGGGTATGCTGTAGCTGGATTTATTGCATTTTTGATCATGCGACAATTGGGGGAAATGGTGGTGGAAGAACCGGTTTCGGGGAGTTTCAGCCATTTTGCCTTCAAATACTGGGGGTCCTTTGCCGGATTTGCATCAGGATGGAACTACTGGATCCTCTATGTGCTGGTGAGTATGGCCGAATTGACTGCCATCGGGGTCTATATCCATTTTTGGTGGCCTGAAATCCCATTATGGGTATCGAGTCTGTTTTTCTTTGTCATGATCAATGCAGTGAACCTGACCTCGGTCAAGGTCTATGGTGAGGCTGAATTCTGGTTTTCAATCGTGAAAGTGGTGGCCATCATCGCCATGATCCTGTTTGGCACCTATCTGCTCCTGAGCGGCACCGGAGGCGAACGGGCTTCGATCACCAATTTATGGCAAGACGGAGGCTTTTTCCCACGGGGCATCATCGAATCGGATGGTACAGGTGGTTTTACGGGTTTGCTGGCAGCCATGGCACTGATCATGTTTGCATTCGGCGGACTGGAACTCATCGGGATCACAGCGGCAGAGGCCGAAAATCCTGAAAAAAATATCCCAAAGGCCACCAATCAGGTGATTTACCGGATCCTGATCTTTTATATTGGGGCTTTGATTATTCTGTTTTCGCTATCGCCCTGGCGGGAAATTACTGCAGGGAGCAGCCCTTTTGTAACCGTGTTCGACACCCTGAAAGGATTTGAATTTACCTTATTCGGCAAAACTTTCTTTTTCACCAGCCTGATCGCCAATGCCCTGAATATTATTGTTTTGACAGCAGCATTATCCGTCTATAACAGTTGTGTTTACAGCAATAGCCGCATGTTATACGGTTTGGCTATGCAAGGAAATGCGCCCAAATTTTTGAGAAAGCTGAGCAGACAACATGTGCCGGTAAGGGCAACCCTGGTTTCATCGGCATTTGTAGCTATTTGTATTTTGGTCAATTGGCTCATGCCTGAGCAGGCCCTGAATATCATGATGTCCCTGGTGGTTTCGGCACTGATCATCAATTGGGTCATGATCAGCATCACACATCTGTACTTCAGGAAGCAAAAAGACAGGGAGGGATATCTTACCAAATTCAGAACATTTTGGTTTCCCCTGACCAATTATATCTGTTTGTTTTTCCTGATCGGTGTGCTGATCATCATGTGGATCACCGGTATGAAAGTGCCGGTCGAACTGATTCCCATCTGGCTGATACTGCTTTATATTAGTTACCGAATTGTCAAGGGCAATAATAAATCTGCTACCACCGGCAAATGATCCGAGGGGTACCGCTGGTTCTTTGAGTTGGTCAGGGCTGCATATTTCATCACGCGGAACTGCTGGCTGACGAAGATATAGTCGATGCGGTTTTCGAGGGCAGCATCCCATTTAAATCCATTGAAGGTGCCGACCGGGCCGTATGCCGGGGTTTCCGAATGGAAATAGGTGTCTTTTAATACCTTTGAAATTTGTTGGATCTGGATGGTTTCCGGATTGGAATTGAAATCACCCAAACAAATTACGGGTTGGTCTCCTGCTATCTCCCGAATTTTAGATAAAAGGAGTTTGGCGGACTCCTGACGAGCCACCACCCCCTGGTGGTCAAAATGGGTGTTGAACACATAAAATTCGCTGCCAGATGCCTTATCCTGCAATCGAACCCAGGAACAAATTCGGAAACAACAAGTTGCATCCCATCCCAAACCGGGTTCATCCGGAGTTTCGCTCAACCAAAAATTTCCGGAATCCAAAACCAAAAACTTGTCTTTTTTATACAATATCGCAGCATGCTCACCGGCATCAATCCCATCATCCCTACCCCCACCAAAAAATGTATATCCAGATGATTCCTGACAAAGGAACTGCAATTGATGTTTGAAACCTTCCTGTGTGCCTACGATATCAAAATCATGATAACTGATCAAAGCAGCCACCTCTTCCTTTCGATTGGGCCAGGCATTAATGCTGTCACGTGGTGTATCCATCCGCAAATTATAGGAAGCTACCCGAAGGGCAAGGTGGTTCTGGTCGCCATTGTTATCGGTTTGGGCAATAGCAGGATGACTCCCCAAAAGGATATTCGAAAGCAAGAGCGAAATGAAAACAATTCTAAGGCTATTGGATATTATTTCTATATTCATATCTGTTAAAACTAAAACATTACTTTTGCAATACAAAATAAAAAATTGACATATGCTTGAACCATTATTAAACTATCTGGAGAGCATTGACCCTGTACTCGCTGCCTTATACGCCACGACTTTCACCTGGCTGGTGACAGCTGCAGGGGCTTCGGTAGTATTTATGTTTAGGGGAATCAACCGGACGGTAATGGATGGTATGTTGGGATTCACGGGTGGGGTGATGGTCGCTGCCAGTGTATGGAGTCTTTTGATTCCGGCAATGGATATGACGGATGGTGAAGGTTTTATGAAGCTGATACCTGCCATTTCCGGCTTCTTGTGTGGGGCAGCGTTTCTATTTGCATTGGACAAAATCCTGCCCCACCTCCACGTAAATTTCAAGCAAGTGGAGGGGGTCAAATCTCCCTGGCAAAAAACTACTCTTCTGGTCCTGGCCATCACTCTGCACAATATTCCAGAAGGGCTGGCTGTGGGCGTATTGTTTGGTGGGGTCGCAGCAGGGATTCCCGAAGCGACCATAGGTGGTGCAGTGGCGCTGGCTTTTGGTATTGGATTGCAGAACTTTCCGGAGGGTATTGCCGTGGCCATGCCCCTAAGGCGAATGGGCATGAGCCGCCGCAAAAGTTTTCTATATGGCCAATCATCGGCTATAGTGGAGCCTATAGCTGGAGTTTTGGGGGCTTTGGCAGTTGCTACCTTCACCCCCATTCTGCCTTTTGCCCTTGCCTTTGCGGCCGGTGCTATGATTTTTGTGGTGGTCGAGGAAGTGATCCCCGAAGCCCAGCAGAATCAAGGCTCAGATATAGCCACCATTGGTTTTATCGGCGGCTTCATTGTGATGATGACACTCGATGTACTGCTGGGTTAAAGGCGGTTTCCCGCCCTTCACGCCCTGTTTCAATGTTGTCCCTGCCGGATGATATTCAATGCACCGCCAGCTTTGAACCAACCGATTTGTTGCTCATTATAACTGTGGTTGGCAAAAATCTCTTCCTTGGTCCCATTCGCATGATGCAATACCAAAGTCAGCGGCTGATCCGGAGCAAACTCCGTCAGACCCACGATATCTATTCTGTCATCTTCCAAAATCCGATCGTAATCCTCTTTATTGACAAATGTTAATGCCAGCATTCCCTGCTTTTTGAGGTTGGTCTCGTGAATGCGGGCAAATGATTTGACCAGCACCGCACGGACACCCAGATGGCGGGGTTCCATTGCAGCATGCTCCCGGGAAGAACCTTCTCCATAATTTTCATCACCCACTACAATCGAGCCTATACCTGCCGCTTTGTAAGCACGCTGGGTCGCAGGAACCGGACCGTAAGCCCCGGTCAGTTGATTCTTGACCGCATCGGTTTTTTCGTTAAAGTAATTGACCGCACCGATCAACATATTATTGGAAATATTGTCCAGGTGCCCACGATACTTCAACCATGGACCTGCCATAGAAATATGGTCTGTGGTACACTTTCCTTTTGCCTTGATCAAAAGGTTCAGTCCGGCAAGATCCGTTCCTTCCCAGGCCCGGAACGGCTCCAGCAACTGCAGTCGATCAGAATCGGGAGAAATCACCACCTGGACCCCAGAACCATCTTCGGCAGGGGCCTGATAGCCCGGATCTTCCACATCAAAACCTTTGACCGGC
>Ga0172382_10013514_pt1 | contig 10508 bp, 12 predicted proteins | sample Leawel138RmetaG_FD_122245 | JGI IMG/M metagenome (GOLD analysis project Ga0172382, IMG submission 122245) | Leachate microbial communities from a municipal landfill in Southern Ontario, Canada - Leachate well 138R metaG | ecosystem: Engineered > Solid waste > Landfill > Unclassified | place...
TGAGTTGGATCACGGTATTCTGTTTCATAGCGTTTCCCTTTCGGTTGTTGGTTTGATCGTTAACAACCAGTGGGAGGCGCTACTTTATTTCACCTGCCGTACACCAGATTTGACTATAACTCTATTCCACTCGACGAGAAGGCGAAGAACCTCACCGAGCTGCTCGAACGGGATGCGCTGTAGTGCCTCTATGTAGCGCATCGGCTCCGAGGGGACCTCGGACTGGCCCAGGACTTGGTGATAGCCGAACTCGATATCCTCGGCGGCAACCTTGGTGCGTTCGTCGTTCTTGAGAGACTCCGCAGCCGCCGAAGCGACCTTGATTAGAAATTCTTGGAAGAGTTCATCGACGCGGTCCAGAGCATCGCCGCCGACCTGGGAAGCCCCGGAGTGCTTCTGCAAGACATCCTTTACATAGGAGTTCTTCACGAGTTTTGTGGCCATCTGGGGCGGTTAGGCGAGAGCGGAGGAGGCTCCTGGTAAAAGGGTAGAGAGGGTACCAGAGAGCGGTCTTGCGATTATGGTACTAGATACGATCGATGACGAAGCTCAACAGTAGTTCCTGAGTCTAGACTTTGGATTCAAAGAACTCCCTGACACTCCAGAGCTACTATTTGTGCCTGTAAGTTTTATTGAACAGCTCGAACTCGGACCGAAACACTTCCAAGCTTTAATTTCCAGTAAGCCTAAAGGAGTCGAGGACGTGGACGGTACTAAGAAATTTAGTTTCTCCATCGAGAAAGGGCTTCGGCGATCTCCGGATCGGGATGAGAGGTGGCTCGCAATGCTTCCAAGAGTAAGGCGATACAGGCTCCGGTAGCCTTGAGTATCAACATATATGACGTGGAAGATCAAGTTTTTCTGGCCAGAACCTTCACAGAGGCCGCGTAAGCATTGACGTCATACCTCTTCAGCACCTCACCGAGGTCTTGATGCACGGGCTTGGCGCTGGGAGAACCGCAGCACGAGCTTGGGGCGCAGCAGCTGTCTGATTCTTCCACCGCGGCGTAGGCGGTGAGGTCGGCCCCGCTGTCGACCACCGCGACATCGGAAAAGCCGGCCTCCTTGAGACCCTGCTCATAGTCTCTGATGGAGATAGCACCAGCGATGCAACCTACCAGGGCGGCAGCGCTTTGAGCGAGTTCAGATGGGAGTTCTTGTTTGAGAGCGATATCGGAGACGGCTACCCGTCCGCCCGGTTTCAGGATTCTGTGGATCTCTCGGAAGACTTCGTTCTTATCAGCGGCCAGATTTATTACACAGTTGGAGATCACGAGATCGGCGCTTCCGTCGGGTAAGGGAATGGCATCGATTTCACCCTCCAGGAACTCCACGTTCTCGAATCCGCTCTTCTCGGCGTTCATTCGTGCAAGCTGCAGCATCTCGGGAGTCATATCGATACCGAAAACCTTGCCACTTGAGCCCACCTTTTGAGCAGCCAGAAAGACGTCTAATCCTCCACCTGAACCGAGATCAACAACGATCTCTCCTTCTTGAATATGGGCGATGGCCATGGGGTTACCGCACGATAGCCCCATATTTGCTTCAGCGGGAATAGAGGCTAACTCTTCAGCGCTATAGCCGAACGCTTCCGCCACTGCGCGAACGCCCGATTGAACGGTGGAAAGACCGCTGAGTGCGGTCTGTCCGTATTTTTCGCGAATGATGTCGGTTGTTTCTTGCATGATTTTTCTCCTTAGGAAGTAGCGGGAAAGTGCCTACGGGTCCGGTTGGCCAGGGCCACTAGCGAGAGCATCACCGGAACCTCCACCAGCACTCCTACCACCGTGGCCAGCGCGGCACCTGATGTTAGACCGAAAACGCTGATCGCCACCGCCACTGCGAGCTCGAAGAAGTTGGAGGTCCCAATGAGGGCGGCCGGGGCCGCCACGTCGTGAGGGATTTTCCACAGATAAGACCAGCCGTAGGCGATAATGAAGATTCCGTAGCTCTGAATAAGAAGCGGCACGGCGATCAAGACGATGACGAGAGGCTTGTCGAGGATGGTTTGGGCCTGAAATCCGAAAAGTAAGATCACGGTTCCTAAAAGACCGAGAATCGTGAACGGTTTGAGCTTACCGGTGAACTCAGCCACCTTGATCAAGTCGCCCCCCTGGTCCAGGCGTTTTCGGGTCACATAGCCCGCGGCTAGCGGAATCACCACATACAGGATCACGGATAGAAACAGAGTGCTCCAAGGTACGACAATGTCGGTCACCCCGAGCAGGAAGGCGGTGATCGGGGCGAAGGCAAAAACCATGATGATATCGTTGAGGGAAACCTGGACTAAAGTATAGTTGGCGTCTCCTTCGGTCAACTGGCTCCAAACGAAGACCATGGCCGTGCAGGGCGCCACTCCCAGCAGAATCATACCGGCGATATATTGTTGAGCCGATTCCGGATCGACGAGGCCGGCGAAGACATAGTTAAAGAACAGGACTCCGAGAGCCGCCATGGTGAACGGTTTGATCAACCAGTTTACCACCATGGTCACGCACAGGCCCTTCGGTTTCTTCCCCACATCCTTGAGAGAGGAGAAGTCCACATTGACCATCATGGGGTAGATCATTACCCAGATGAGCACCGCCACCACGAAGTTGACGCTGGCGTATTCAAGGCCGGCGATGAACTGGAAAACCGGTGGAGCGAGTGAGCCCAAAAGGAGGCCCGTCCCGATACATAGGGCCACCCAGACCGAGAGGTATCTCTCGAAAAATCCTAGAGGAGAAGACTTCTCTTCCATCACGACCCTCCGAGCGGTTTTTGGAGAGCTTTTTCGAGTTGTCCGAAGGTGGCCATGATCGCCTCGTGGCGTTCTTTGAGAGCGGCGTGAAGTTTGGCTTGTTTCTCGTGCTCTTTGCGACTCTCGTCGTGAGAACTCTGGTCTGTTCCCGACTCCTTACTACTGTCCAGGGAGTGCTGGTGATGGGCTATCTTCTGCTCGTGAGCAACCATTTTTCCTTTGTGCTCGGCATAGAGCTCTTCGTGCTCCTTGAGTTGTTGAGATATGGTCTCCAAGGATGCCGTCATTTGGTCGTGCTCTTTGTGCCACCGATCCAGGTCTTCCAGCCAGTGGACGTGTTCTCTGTTCCATTGGCGATGTTCTTCTTGACTTTTCATCTCTTATTTCTCTTCAGCTTCTAGAGATTCCGGAAGGGTCTCCACGAAGGCTTTGATCTCGTCTCGAACACGACGGTAAGCTCCGAGAGCTTCTTCCTCGTTGGCGGCGGTCTTGGCCAGGGCGGGCGGGTCGTCGAAACCGTGGTGCACGACTTTGCCGCCGCCCAAAAAGACAGGGCAGGTTTCGTGCGCGTTGCCGCAGACGGTGACAACGTAATCGAATTCCTGGTCCTTGATATCGTCTACCGTCTTGGAATGATGACCGCTGATGTCCACGCCCGCTTCCTGCATGACCTTGACGGCGTTGGGGTTGAGGCCGTGGGCGAGGGTGCCGGCGGAATAGGCTTTGATTTGGTCGGATTTGAGGGCCTTGGCCCAGCCTTCCGCCATCTGGCTGCGGCAAGAGTTGCCGGTGCATAGAAAGAGGATATTCATGTTTTGATTAGCTCCTGTTTGTTCAGTATGGGTGAAACCCTCTACCCGCCAGGGTTCCACCGCGTAGCGTTGAGATCGTTCGGCGACCTCTTTAATAAACGGCGCTTCGGCGGCTTGGCGAGAGAGGAGGACGGGATCGGTGACTTTGAGTGGGCTGAGGCTCTGGTTGACGACCCAGGCGAAGGGGTGAATCCCCGCTCTTTGCAGGTCAGACTCCAGCGAGGCGGCTTCGTGAACGGGAGTCGCCTCGGGCAGAGTGACGAGAAGAACCTTGGTGAAGTCGGGGTTTCTTAGATGAGGTAGTAAATCTCGAACCGCTTGGGGGCTGGAGCCGGGTTTCTTGAGAACCTCCTTGTGATAGGCCTCGGCGGCGTCGAGTAAGAGAATGGTGTGGCCGGTGGGCGCGGTGTCGATCACCACGAACTGCTCCCGGCCTCTAGCCACGGTACGGGCGAAGGCTCGGAAGACGGCGATCTCCTCGGTGCACGGCGAGCGCAGGTCTTCTTCGAGGACGGCTCGTCCCTGCTCGTCCAAGTCTGCTCCGGCGGTCGCCATGACCTCCTCATTGTAAAGACGGACTTCCTCGCGGGGGTCGATTCTGGCGATCTCGAGATGGGGGGTCTTTTCCTTGACGGCTTGACTCACATGAGCTGCCGGGTCGGTGGTGGTCAAGAGGACTTTGTGGCCCTGGCGGGCTAGCTCCACGGCCACGGTGGCGGCCACCGTGGTTTTTCCCACCCCGCCTTTGCCCATGGTGAGGACGACGCCCTTGGACTTCTGGGCGATCTCTTCCACCAAACTTTTAAGTTCGGGTCCTTCATAAACCGGCGCCGGAGGAGGCTGGAGTTGGGAATGGTTTTTGCCTTCGAGGAGAGCCCGGAGTCCGGCGATCCCCACGGGCGACCAGGCTCGCAACGGGATCTCCCTGTGAGGGAGACGGCTCAAGGTGTTTGGCATCATGGCCAGGGCGCTCTTAGCGTTATCTTCTCGCGCTCTTGCCACGGGGTCGTCTCGGTCGGTGGCCTGGAAGACTCCGTTGACCACGAGAGTTTGGTTTTTCACTCCTAAGGAGGCAAGCTCCCGGCTTGTCCTTTCGGCTTCATTAAGGGCACTCGGCTCGGGTCGCGCGACCAACACCAGGGTCGTGGTCTCGGCGTCTTCGAGGGTCTCTCTAGACTTGGCGTAGAGCACCTGTTGCTTTTTCAGGCCGGCCAGCGGTCCAAGGCACGAGGTGCCTCCCACATTGCTGTCGATAAAGCTCGTCCAGGCCGCAGGAAGCTCCAACAGTCTCAAGGTATGGCCGGTGGGCGCGGTGTCGAAGACGAGATAATCGAAGGCCTGAAAGAGGTCAGGGTCGCCGAGAAGAGCGGTGAATTCGTCGAAAGCCGCTATCTCCAGAGTGCAGCCTCCGGAAAGCTGCTCTTCCATGCTCTGAATGGCGCTTTCCGGCAAGACTCCTCGATAAGGACCGACCAGACGCTCTCGGTATTGCTTCGCTGCTTCCTCCGAGTCGATATTGAGGGCACTGAGACCGGGCACGCCGGGGACTTCCCGGGGCCGCGATCCGAGTTCCACGCCCAACACCTCATCCAGATTGGAAGCCGGGTCCGTGCTCACCAGCAAGACCTTCTTTCCATCGTCGGACAACGATATGGAGGTGGCACAGGCTAGCGAGGTTTTCCCCACGCCGCCCTTACCGGTGAAGAACAAGATCTTGGTGGGATTCTCAAGGAGCATGCTAGCAACACCCTTTGGGTCCGCAGCACCCTCCGGAAGCGGCTTGCTGAGTTTTTTCTTCAACCTTGACTTCAAGCCATTCGGCAAGCTCTTCACGGTCGGGGTAAGACTTGGAAGATTTGACCTCGCCGTCGATCATCACCACTGGAAGAACGGTCTCTCCCTCCTTTTGCAGTAGCTCTCGAACGGTCGTGTTGTCCACGAAGGCTCCCGCTTGCTGGGAGAGGTTGTAGCGAGAGACGGTGACGCCTTGCTTCTTGAGCCAGTCGAGATCGGCGGCGAACTTGGCCAGGGCGGGGTCGACGGAGGTACCACAGACACCTGTGGAGCAGCAGAGAGCGGGGTCGTAAACGGAGAGCGATTTCATTTGGAGTTACCTTTCCTTTTTAGAGACTGGAGACGAGAGAACGAAGCCTTCTTAAAGTGCGAGGACTGAGACAGTAGCAGACCCTGGGGCCGTCTATCTCACCTCGAATGATTCCGGCGTTCTTCAGAACTTTGAGATGTTGCGAGACAGTGGACTGGGAGAGGGGAAGTTCGTTCACGATATCGCCACAAACACAGGTGTTTCGGCGCGCGAGAAGACGAACGATCTGGACCCGGGCGGGATGACCCAGAGCCTTGGCAAGTACCGCCAGCTCTTCGTCGGCTTCAGAGCCTTCGACGGGTCTAAGATCTGATTCGGGAGATTCGGGTTTTGGAGAACAGTCCGCTTTCATCGTTTTTTTACGATAAAAGTTCTTGAAAGAGAAGTCAATGATAAAAGATGATCGCCCTGATCTTGCCGCTTGCCTCAAACACCTCGTCGAGATCGTCGAAGATCTCAACCAGCGCACGATCGGCCTGCGGGTTCTCACCGGCAAAGGTGCCAACATCGACACCACGACGGCCCGCCGGCCGCCTCATCTTCGGAATCTTCGCCGCCGAATACGAGCACGAGTTGATCTCCGAGCGGACTCGAGCCGGACTAGCGTCAGCTCGAGTCCGCGATCGCAAACTTAGGCTATAGCCTAACCTGACACCCCGATCGCGGCGCTTTCCGTCAAGATAGGGTCGTTTGCATGCTTTTTGGACACCGGAGCGAACGGGTTCTAAGTCTATTTTGACACCTGGAGGCTTGGAATCGTGGGAAAGAACGTTGGCTATGTGCGGGTGAGCACCGGAGCTGGATAAAGTGTTCACCGATCGGTGCTCGGGCGGCAGTGTGGAAAGGCCGGCTCTACAAGAATTCGGTTCTGATGGACAAGTCGAAATGTTTAGATTATTCTTTGTTATGATAGCTTGACTAAATTTAAAAGAAATAAACTAAACGATCTCTTCAAGAGTCTCCCTGATGGTGTGCCTGTCACTTCTGGTGATCTGGCCACCCTCGACATATCCGCGAGCCTGGCGGTTCAGTATGTCCGCGCGGGTTGGTTGACCAGGCTTTCTCGGGGGGTTTTTAGTCGACCAGGCCCACTTGATCTTCACGCCTGCCTGCGCTTTCTGGAAGGCCGGATGGAAGGTCTGCATGTCGGCGGTAAAACGGCGCTAGACTGGTACGGCATACGCCACAACCTCGCCCATCGGAGGGTGTTGCGTCTTTACGGATGGGCTTCGGGACCCTTGCCGGCCTGGTTCACGGAGAACTTCCCTGAAAGTAGTTACCACCGGCTTAGACTCTTTGATGAGTCGCCGACCGCGCTACTGCACGTCTTGCCCTATCAAAACCGCGAGGAGGCTCCGCTGGTCTCGACTCCTGAGCGAGCGACCCTGGAACTTCTCAGTGAGGTGGGAGTCCGGCAGCCTCTCCAGGAAGCCCAAGACATCTTGGAAAGCGCGCCACATTTGCGAGCCTCTGTACTCCAGGAGCTCCTGGAGCGATGCCGCCAGGTTAAGACCGTCCGCTTGTGCCTGACGATAGGAAGCGATCTTGGGCTCCCATGGGCCAGCAAGCTTGATGCTAAAAGACTCCCCAAAGGTCGCGGTCGTTGGGTTGGTCAGACGAAGGAAGGCTTTTTGATCTTATGACACCGGAACATCTTGCCACTGCGCGCCTGATGCTCGAGGTCGCATCCCAAGTCTTTGAAGGCGAGGACTTTGCCCTCAAGGGAGGGACGGCCATCAACTTCTTTCTTCGTGACCTACCTCGCCTGTCGGTTGACCTGGATCTTGTCCTCACGGACTATCGGCTCCCGCGAGAGGAGGCCCTTGAGGTCATTCGGCTGAGGCTGATGGAAGCAAAAACACGTTTAGATGAGCGCGGCCTCAATGTGCAACCGCTGACCACCAAGGACACTAGCGAAACGAAGCTGTTGGTGCGCCGGGGCGAGCACGCCGTCAAAGTCGAAGTCAACACGGTGATTCGCGGATCCGTGCATCCCCCGCAAAAAATGTCGATGAATGCGATCGCCAGCGAGACTCTCATGTCCGAGCTTGAGCTGCCATTGCTTTCACCCGCGGACATCTATGGAGGGAAGCTGGTCGCTGCCATGGACCGCCAACACCCACGCGACCTATTCGATATCATGGAACTCTTCGCGCATGGTGGTATCACACCAGAGATGAGACAGGCTTTCGTGGTCTATCTTGTCAGCCATAACCGCCCCACTCACGAGGTACTCTTTCCCTTACCCAAGGATATCCGTTTGGCGTTCGAAGAGACGTTCTCGGGGATGACGAGCAGCCCCGTTACTCTTAGTCAACTACTCGAAGCCCGCGAACGTCTGTTTCAGGAGCTTCCCGCCTCATTGGACGAGAGGGAGCGGGAGTTCCTCAGAACTTTCACGCGAGGCAACCCCATCTGGTCTCTTCTCGATGTCCCCCACCTTGAGCAACTGCCGGCCGTTCGCTGGAAGCTTCAACACCTTCAGAAGCTGGCCCGAAGCAACCCGAGGAAGTTTCAAAAGCTCGAAGAGGCTTTGGTGAAGGGTCTCCTATGCGCATCCTAACCGTAAGCGAGGCATTGCCAAGCCTAGCCTTTCGCAGTGCCGGACCTGGGGGAATAACGAGACATCTACACCTGGACCGACATGAGGTTATCGTGGATGCCTTGCCTGCCGGAATTGAAGCCTTGGTGGCCACCGGCGATCTTCAATCTCGTGAGGTGTCAACCGCTAACCGCCTGCTGGGCGAAGCTGCTGCCGAGCAACTTCGTCGAGAAATGGCTCCCGAGCGCCTTGGCGTCCTGTTAGCGGGAGATTTTTATACTAGCGAGGGCGCCAATAAATTGGGAACCAGCGGCGAGGTTGGTGATGTTTGGCGTGCTTTTGCTCAGGACTATCGTTGGACGACGGGCGTGCTTGGTAATCACGACCGTCTGAAGGAGCCCGTAGCTGGGACGACCCTATTGGACGGCCAGGTCGTAGAATTCGATGGGCTACGCATCGCCGGCGTAGGCGGCATCATCGGGAAAGCGGGTCGCCTGCTGCGACGTGACCTGAAATCCTACCTGGAGACCCTAACCGAGGTCCTCTCCCGAGAACCTCATATCCTTGTGCTGCATGAAAGCCCCGCCGGTGACTCGCCGAAATTCCGCGGCAACCCCCACATCACAGAATTACTGAGCCTTTCCTCACCGACGTTAGTGGTGTGTGGTCATTGTCGCTGGCCTTCTCCGCTAAGAGAACTCGCCAACGGCACTCAGATCTTAAATGTCGATTCTCGGCTTTGCCTACTGCGTGCCAAGCTCACGGCTGTCTAGACCCGCATTTTCGGGGGGCCAAAAGGCGAATGTGACCTCCGAGAATCCGAAAACAGCCTATGGTTCCGGGGCAATCCGCAAAACGGAAGCTGTGGCACTATATCGCAGCTACCTTTGTGGTGGGCCGTGATCAAAGCTGGCTGGCTCCTGTCGATCGGAGCGTTGCGCAAACGAGCGTTTGTGCAACGAAAAGTGCGCTCACGCCGGGAAAGGGCTGGCGGCTTGCAAAAACGTATTGCAGAATTGAAATGATTTGCAACAGGTTTTCGCAGCAGTGCTTATAGGCTACGCACGGGTCTCGACCCAGGATCAAGAGTCAGCCGCCCAGGTGGCCGCTCTGGAGGGCTGCGGGTGCGAGCGTATTTTTCAGGAGAAGGCTTCTGGGGGTCGTTGGGACAGACCGAAGCTGCGCGAGCTGCTGGGTCAACTTCGTGACGATGATGTGGTCGTCGTGTGGAAGCTGGATCGGCTCTCTCGTTCTCTTAAAGACCTGCTGATGCTGATGGACCAGATCGAACAGGCCGGTGCCGGCTTTCGAAGTCTGACCGAATCGATCGACACCACGACGCCGGCGGGTCGGATGATGATGCAGATGATCGGAAGCTTCGCCGAGTTTGAGCGCGAGATGCTACGAGAGCGGACGCGTAGTGGTCTGGAAGCGGCGCGTCAGCAGGGCAGGGTGGGCGGCCGCCGACCTAAACTCTCGTCTGATCAGCAAAAGGAGATCTTGCGACTGGTTGCCTCAGGTGAGAAGACAGCTGCAGACGCCGCTCGGCTGTTCAAGGTCAGCTCGTCGACCGTCTCACGACTTCTGCAGAGAACTCTCGCTACATAACGTTTAGGGTCCCCATTGCGAGAATCAAATCGTACCACCTATATGAGACACCTCGAAGCCCGATTTTACAGTTGCCGGCGCTCGCGCTATCGGATGTAACGTTGAACCACCCTCTTACGGACACTTTCGGGGGAGTAATTGTCGAAGTTAGAGAGAAGCCGCCCGATCAGAGCCTCGGATGCACCCTCCCCCCCTTATTTACGCAACCGAGGCTCTCTTTTTGAGGGCTTCAGCTTTGCTGGAGTCCAACGGGGGTCGGGGGACGGATCCCCCGGGGACGAGGCGGCCAGTTCGCGGTGGACCTGAAGCTTTACCGCGGCGCTCACTCGCGATCTGGCCGCCGGTACTCCGGTTGTCGTTTGCACTAACCCCACGTGATGAGCCGGCCTTTCGAACCCCACCTGGTGGGTCTCCTCGCCCGGCCGGCGCTCAACAGCCGGCGCCCGCAGGGCAGATCGTCTTTGAGCCTCAAAGACGATCTCTTCCGAGCTAACAGTCTGTCACAAAGCTAACCCGCCTTCGAAGCCCACACCATAAGTCTCGCCCAAGCTAGACTTCGCCCCCGCGGTTTTACAAAACCAGCGGGGGCGACCGCCGGGATGGGGAGCGAGAACTAAGAGAAGGCCCACCTCTCGGTGGGCCTTCAAAGCTCTCTGCTGACGTATCTTCTACCTGGCGTAGACCCCGGGGTCTACGCCA
>Ga0172382_10013517_pt1 | contig 10507 bp, 8 predicted proteins | sample Leawel138RmetaG_FD_122245 | JGI IMG/M metagenome (GOLD analysis project Ga0172382, IMG submission 122245) | Leachate microbial communities from a municipal landfill in Southern Ontario, Canada - Leachate well 138R metaG | ecosystem: Engineered > Solid waste > Landfill > Unclassified | place...
ATTCCTTCTATCGCAGTCTGCAAGCCTACCGCGAAAGCTTCTCCAGCAAGGAAGACGTGCTGGTGCTGGATCCCAAGAGCGACTTCTTCCGCTATCTGGAGCAGTCCCGCTAAGCGCTTCGCGGGGCTCGTCCGGCGGCCGATGCTGGCCGCCGGGTGACCCACCGGGAAAACATTGCTATGATCCGCCAGCCGGGGAAAACCCGGCTTTTTTGCGTCTGCACCCACGGGAGCAGGCGATCTCTGAGCATGGGCAACCATGCCGCTCCCCTTGCGGGGCCTGGCGCTGATGTCAGGGTTTGAACAGAACTGCACGCGACCGATGGCCAGCCTCGACGGCAGCCCGGTTCTCGTCTGCTTGACTAGGCTTGCCGTATCGAGAGGTGATTGGCGAAATGGCAACGGTAGACCGCTGGCTGCTGCCAGATGGCATCGAAGAGGTGCTGCCGCCCGAGGCTGCACGTATCGAGACCGCACGGCGTCGCGTACTGGACCTGTTCCAGCGCTGGGGTTACGAGCTGGTCATAACGCCTCATGTTGAATTCCTCGAATCGCTGCTGACCGGCTCCGGTCAGGATCTCGATCTGCGTACCTTCAAGGTCACCGACCCGCTGTCGGGGCGGCAAATGGGCCTGCGCGCCGATATCACGCCGCAGGTGGCACGGGTTGATGCGCATACGCTGCGTCGCGAAGGGCCGAGTCGCCTGTGCTACGCGGGCAGTGTGCTGCACGCCAAGCCGCAGGCGCTGGCGACGTCGCGTAGCCCGATCCAGCTGGGTGCCGAGCTATATGGCGACGGCAGTGCGTCGAGCGACATCGAGGTGATCAGCCTGATGCTGGAAATGCTCGAGCTTGCCGATGTGCCTGATGTGCACATGGACCTCGGGCATGTCGGCATCTACCGCGGCCTTGCTCGCGCGGCTGGGCTGATGGGCGAGACTGAACAGCGGCTGTTCGATGCGCTGCAGCGCAAGGCGATGGACGAGATCGAGTGCCTGACCGCGGCTCTGGAGCCGACGCTGGCCGGCATGTTGCGCGCGCTGGCGCGGCTGTGCGGCGGTCGTGAGGCGCTGGATGAGGCGCAGGCCGCGCTGGCGGAGGCGCCGGCCGAGGTTCGTCAGGCACTGCAGACGCTGATCCGGATTGCCGACCAGCTGGCCGCGCGTTATCCGAAAATGCCGCTTTACTTCGATCTGGGCGAGCTGCGCGGATATCACTACCACACCGGTGTCGTCTTCGCGGTGTTCGTTCCTGGCGTTGGTCAGTCGATCGCCCAGGGTGGACGTTATGACGACATCGGCGCCGATTTTGGGCGAGCGCGCCCGGCCACCGGCTTCTCGACTGATCTGAAAACGCTGGTGAGCCTCGGTAACGCCGATCTGTCGACCCCGGTCAGTGGCATCTGGGCGCCACACAGCGATGATCCCGCGCTATGGCAGGTGATCTGCCGCCTGCGTCGCGACGGTGAGCGTGTGGTGCAGGCCCTTGATGGTCAGGCGGCTGACGCTGCCGCGGCGCTGGGCTGTGATCGGCAGCTGCTGGCTAAAGACAATTCCTGGATCGTGGCGCCGCTGGCGTCCTGAGATTTGCCGCGATGCGGCCCGGGCTGGTTTCGATTTCTGCCGGTCAATGCCGGTACGCTTCTCCGAAGAGGACAGAGGGTTATGGGTAAGAATGTCGTGGTCCTGGGCACCCAGTGGGGTGATGAGGGCAAGGGCAAGATCGTCGATCTGCTGACTGACCAGGCGGCCGCAGTGGTGCGCTACCAGGGTGGTCACAACGCCGGTCATACCTTGGTGATCGACGGTGAGAAGACCGTGCTGCACCTGATTCCGTCCGGCATCCTGCGCGACAACGTGCAGTGCCTGATCGGCAACGGCGTGGTCGTTGCTCCCGATGCGCTGCTGCGGGAAATTACCAAGCTTGAGGAAAAGGGCGTGCCGGTGCGCGAGCGCCTGCGTATCAGCCCATCCTGCACCCTGATCCTCCCGTATCACGTCGCGCTGGATCAGGCGCGCGAGGCGTCGCGTTCGGAAGGCAAGATCGGCACCACTGGTCGTGGTATCGGTCCGGCCTACGAAGACAAGGTCGCGCGTCGTGGCCTGCGCATCGGTGATCTGTTCAATCCGGAGCGTTTCGCGGTCAAGCTGCGTGAGTTGCTGGAGTACCACAACTTCGTTTTGCAGAATTTCTACAAGGTCGAGCCGGTCGATTTCCAGAAGACGCTGGACGAGGCGCTGGGCTACGCACAAGTCCTCAAACCGCTGATCACCGACGTCACGGCACGGTTGCACGACCTGCGCAAGCAGGGCGCGTGCATCATGTTCGAAGGCGCGCAGGGCTCGCTGCTGGATATCGACCACGGCACCTACCCGTACGTGACCAGTTCCAGCACCACTGCCGGCGGCACCGCGACCGGCTCTGGTTTCGGTCCGCTGTATCTGGACTACATCCTCGGTATCACCAAGGCCTATACCACGCGAGTGGGTTCGGGGCCGTTCCCTACCGAGTTGTTCGATGAAGTCGGCGCGCGCCTGGCCGAGCGTGGTCATGAGTTCGGCTCGACCACAGGTCGTGCGCGTCGTTGCGGTTGGTTCGATGCGGTCATTCTGCGACGCGCCATCGAGATCAACAGCATCTCCGGTATCTGCCTGACCAAACTGGACGTGCTCGACGGCCTGGAAACCATTCGTATCTGCGTCGGTTACAAGGATCGCAATGGCCAGGTGTTGGTCGATGCGCCGACCGATGCCGACAGCTACGACGGCCTGCAGCCGGTGTACGAGGAGATGCCGGGCTGGAGCGAGTCGACCGTCGGCGCCAAGAGCCTTGACGAGTTGCCGGCCAATGCGCGCGCCTACATCAAGCGTCTGGAAGAGTTGATCGAGGCGCCGGTTGACATCATCTCCACCGGTCCGGACCGCAACGAAACCATCGTGCTGCGTCATCCGTACGCCTGACCGGATGTGATGCTAAAAAAGACCGCCTTCGGGCGGTCTTTTGCTGTCTGGTGCCGGCTCAGGCGGGTCTGGCTCAGGTTCGCGGAAAACTTTATAGCGCTGAAAACGAAAAAACCGAGCATAAGCTCGGTTTTTTCTTGAAAAGTGGTGCCCAGGAGAAGACTCGAACTTCCACGGTGTTGCCACCGCTAGGACCTGAACCTAGTGCGTCTACCAATTCCGCCACCTGGGCACATTGCGATGATTGCTCACCGACTTTGCTGTCGTTTTACCGAATCCTCGGACGAAGTCGACAATCTCCGTTGTTGCATGCTTCGTTGCTGCTTGAGACTCGCATCGACGATGCGGGTTTCATTTGAAGAGTGGTGCCCAGGAGAAGACTCGAACTTCCACGGTGTTGCCACCGCTAGGACCTGAACCTAGTGCGTCTACCAATTCCGCCACCTGGGCACGGGAAACAGTATTGCTTGAGCGTTTCCGTGATACAACGTCTGTTGGACATTGTGGGCGCGAACTATACGGGCGAGGTTCGGGGTTGTAAACCCCTGATCCCGAAAAATAATTCAGCGTAAAGGTGCCGTCCGTGGGCATTTCGCGCTTCAATACACTCATGACGTTCCGTCTCGATAATTGAATAGAAAGGTGACACTTCTTAATGGCCGATTGGCAATCCCTCGATCCCGAGGCCGCCCGTGAAGCGGAAAAGTACGATAACCCCATTCCCAGCCGCGAACTGATCCTCCGGCACCTGTCTGAGCGTGGCTCGCCGGCCGCGCGCGAACAGCTGGTCGAAGAGTTCGGCCTGGTTTCCGATGAGGACGTCGAGGCACTGCGTCGTCGACTGCGCGCGATGGAGCGCGACGGTCAGCTTATCTACACCCGGCGCGGAACCTACGCGCCAGTGGACAAGCTCGATCTGGTCTGCGGCCGAGTCAGCGGTCATCGCGACGGCTTCGGCTTCCTGATTCCCGATGACGGTAGCGACGACCTCTTTCTCGGGCCGGCGCAGATGCGGCTGGTCTTCGATGGCGATCGCTGCCTGGCGCGGGTGTCCGGGCTGGATCGGCGTGGGCGTCGCGAAGGGGCGATTGTCGAGGTTATCAGTCGAGCCCATGAAACCATCGTTGGGCGCTATCAGATCGAGAGCGACGTCGGCTTCGTGGTTGCAGACAACCCCAAGATCCAGCAGGAGGTCCTGGTCACGCCGGGCCGCGCGCTGAATGCCAAGCCCGGTCAGTTCGTCGAGGTGAAGATTACCCATTGGCCCACTCCGCGCTTCCAGCCGCAGGGGGACATCGTCGAGGTGATCGGTAACTATATGGCGCCGGGGATGGAAATCGACGTGGCGCTGCGCAGCTTCGATATCCCCCATGTGTGGCCCGAGGCGGTACTCAAGGAAGCGGCGCGGCTCAAGCCCGAGGTGGAGGAGAAGGACAAGCTCAAGCGCGTCGACCTGCGGCATCTGCCCTTCGTCACCATCGACGGCGAGGATGCGCGAGACTTCGACGACGCGGTCTACTGCGAGAAGCCCGGCGGTTGGAAGCTGCTGACCGGTGGGTTCCGCCTGTACGTCGCCATCGCCGACGTCTCGCACTATGTGAAGGTCGGTTCGGCGCTGGATCGCGAAGCCGAGGTGCGCGGCAACTCGGTGTATTTCCCCGAGCGGGTGGTGCCGATGCTGCCCGAGCAGCTGTCCAACGGCCTGTGCTCGCTGAATCCTGGTGTGGACCGTCTGGCGATGGTCTGCGAGATCACCCTGAACAAGTCGGGCAAGATGACCGACTACCAGTTCTACGAGGCGGTGATTCACTCCCATGCGCGGCTGACCTACAACAAGGTCAGCGATATGCTCGAGCGGCCCAAATCTCCCGAGGGCAAGCGGCTGAGCGAGGAGTACGCCGAGGTGCTGCCGCATCTCAAGCAGCTTTATGCGCTGTACAAGGTGCTGCTGAAGGCGCGTCACACGCGGGGTGCGATCGATTTCGAGACCCAGGAGACGCGTATCGTTTTCGGCGCCGGACGCAAGATCGCCGAAATCAAGCCGACCGAGCGGAACGACGCGCACAAGCTGATCGAGGAATGCATGCTGTGCGCCAACGTGGCCACCGCCGCCTTCCTGCAGAAGCACGACATCCCCGCCCTGTATCGCGTGCACGACGGTCCGCCGCTGGAGCGTCAGGAGAAGCTGCGCGCCTTCCTGGGCGAACTGGGCCTGAGTCTGCACAAGGGCAAGGAGGGTCCGACGCCGAAGGATTACCAGGCTCTGCTGGAGCGCATTCAGGATCGTCCGGATTTCCACGTGATCCAGACGGTCATGCTGCGTTCGTTGAGTCAGGCGGTCTACAGCGCCGACAACCATGGCCACTTCGGCCTGAACTACGAAGCCTACGCCCACTTCACCTCGCCGATCCGGCGCTATCCGGATCTGCTGGTACACCGCGCGATTCGCAGTGTGATCCGTTCGCGACGCGACACGCCGCACGTGCGGCGCGAGGGTGCGGCGAGCATGCCCAAGGCGCGTATCTACCCCTACGACGAGGCGGCGTTGGAACAGCTCGGCGAGCAGTGTTCGATGACCGAGCGGCGCGCCGACGAGGCTACCCGCGACGTCGTCAACTGGCTCAAGTGCGAGTTCATGCGCGATCGTGTCGGTGAAACGTTCCCCGGCGTGATCACCGCAGTGACCGGGTTCGGCCTGTTCGTCGAGCTGACCGATATCTATGTCGAAGGTCTGGTGCACGTCACGGCGATGCCGGGCGACTACTACCACTTCGATCCGCTGCATCATCGTCTCTCCGGCGAGCGGAGCGGGCGCAGTTTCCGTCTCGGCGACAGCGTCGAGGTGCGGGTGATGCGTGTGGATCTGGACGAACGCAAGATCGACTTCGAGCTGATCGGCGGCGGCAGCAAGGTCGCCAGCGTGGGCGAGGGCGGTGCGCGCAAGGGTGGCGCGGCGCGCGGCAAGGCTGGTGATGATCGGCGTCCGGCGCGCAGCCAGGAACCGGCCGATGCCAGCATACGCAAGAGTCGTGAGCTGAAGCAGGCGCTGCTGTCCGAAGCCAAGGGCAAGAGCGGGCGCGACCGTAGCGCGGAAAAACCCAAGCGTGGCGGCTCGAAGCGCAAGGCTGACGGCAAGCCGGCTCCCGGCGGATCGATCCCTGCCGGTGCGAGAAAGCGCAAGGCCAAATCATGAGCGACCTGGAGAAAGTCTACGGCCTGCACGCGGTCGAGGCGCTGCTGCGTCATCATCCCCGGCGGGTCAAGCAGGTTTGGCTGGCCGAAGGACGTGGCGATCCGCGTGTGCAGACGCTGATCGAGCTGGCCGGCCAGGCGCGCGTGCGCATCGGCCAGTGTGAGCGCCGCGAGATGGACGCCTGGGTCGAAGGCGTGCATCAGGGCGTGGTCGCCGAAGTAAGTCCCAGCCAGGTCTGGGGCGAGGCGATGCTCGATGAGCTGCTTGACCGCGCCGAAGCTGCGCCGTTGCTGCTGGTACTCGATGGGGTGACCGATCCGCACAACCTGGGTGCCTGCCTGCGCACGGCCGACGCCGCCGGCGCACTGGCGGTGATCGTGCCGAAGGACAAGTCGGCGACGCTCAACGCTACGGTGCGCAAGGTGGCCTGCGGTGCGGCCGAGGTGATTCCGCTGGTAGCGGTGACCAATCTCGCGCGCTCGCTGGAAAAACTGCAGCAGCGCGGCATCTGGATCGTCGGTACTGCCGGCGAGGCAGAACAGGAGCTTTATGCGCAGGACCTGACCGGGCCGATCGCGCTGGTGATGGGGGCCGAAGGCAAGGGTATGCGCCGGCTGACCCGTGAGCATTGCGATTATCTGGTGCGGTTGCCGATGGCAGGCAACGTGAGCAGTCTCAACGTGTCGGTCGCCACCGGCGTCTGCCTGTTCGAGGCGCTGCGCCAGCGCAGCGCGGTCGCGACACGCGGCTGACCAGCGGCGGCTGTCTGCAGAGATGGCTGCCGTACGCTTTTTCCACTCCAGGGAAACGCTTTGCCCGTTTCGCGGTCAATGGCTGACCTGTGCCTGACGACAGTCAGCGCCTTTTTCCGATCCGCTTGCATCCTGTGACGGCCGCCCGGCCAGGGAATGTCGTACGAGCAATCCAGACAATGGCGTCGGGCTCGTATCATGGAGGTTGTATGCAACGCCTGTCTTTTGAAAGCCTGTTCCGGGCTTCTCCGAATGCCTACCTGTTGCTCGATCCGCAGCTGTGGGTGGTGGATGTCAATCCGGCCGCCCTAGCGTTGCTCGGGCGGGCGCACCACGAGCTGAGTGGCCGTCAGCTGGACGAAGCGTTCGCCGATGATGCGCGCTTCGATGTCGCTGCAATGCGGGCATCCTGCGCGCGTGCACTCGACAGCCGGATCAGTGATGCACTGCCGTCGGTGGGCGAGGGATCGCTTGGTGCAAGCCTGGTGCATACGCCGCTGCTGGACGAGCGTGGCGAGGTCGTGGCGCTGCTGCAGTGTCACGCGCCGCACGGTGCCTCGGAGCGTGACGAGGACCGGTATCGCTATCGCCGACATCTAGAAGAGCTGGTGGGGTCTACGACCGAGGAGCTGTCGCGCAGCGAAATGCAGCGCCAGGCTGCAGAAGCCGCTCTGCTACAGGCGCAGAAGCTGGAGGCGATAGGCAAGCTGACCGGCGGCATCGCGCACGACTTCAACAACATGCTGCAGGTCATCGGCGGCAACCTGCAACTGCTGCGCCGTAGTCTGGGTAACGACGAGTCTGCACTGCGGAGGCTGGATTCTGCGGTTGGCGGGGTCGAGAAAGGCGCCCGCCTGGCCTCGCAACTGCTGGCCTTTGCCAGCCGCCAGCCACAGCGGCCGCAACCGGTGCGGCTTGCTCAGGCCGTGACGCAGATGCGCGAACTGCTGGAGGGCGCTCTTGGTGCCGGAGTGCGTGTCGAACTCGACGCCGACGAGGCGCTATGGCCGGTATCGGTCGACATCGGCAATCTGCAGAGCGCGATCATCCATCTGGCTACCAATGCGCGCGACGCCATGAACGGAAGCGGTCGGTTGTTGGTGCGCTTGCGCAACCGCAAGCTGCAGACCCAACCCGCGACGGGCGATTTCGTGCAGCTGAGCGTGATTGATGAGGGCGGCGGCATGGAGCCTGAGGTCAGCCAACGGGCCTTCGAGCCCTTCTTCACAACCAAGCAGGCCGGCAGTGCCTCGGGGCTGGGGTTGAGCATGGTCTACGGCTTCGTCAAGCAGAGCGGCGGCTTCGTCACGCTGGACAGCGAGGCTGGCAGCGGCACGGCGGTGCACCTGTATCTGCCGCGCAGCTCGGAGGCCGATGTCGATGCTACGACAAGCGTGCCGGCGGCGACGGAGGTAGATGGGGTGCTGAAAGTGCTTTTCGTCGAGGACGACCCGACGCTGCGCATGCTTACCGGCGAGGTGATTGCTGAACTCGGCCATCAGGTCGTACTCAGCGAGTCGGCCGAGGATGCGCTCGAGCAACTGGCGGCGCAGCCGTTCGATGTTCTGCTCACCGATGTCGGCCTGGCCGGCATGAGCGGCATCGAGCTGGTCCGTCAGGCGCAGCAGCGACACCCGGAGCTGGCCCTGGTGATCGCCTCCGGTTATGCGGTGGATGCGCGCGAGGAAGGCATCGACTCGCTGCGGGTCATGCTCAAGCCCTACGACATCCATCAGGTGCGCGAGCTGCTGGACGCGATCGCGCGCGAGCGCGGTCACGGCCATGCGGGAATGGCTGGTTAAATTTTCACCACTTTGCCTTGCGCCGGCCCAGGCCCTTCTCTAGAATGGCGCCCCTTGCCCGCACGGCAGGCGCTCGCGCGCCTTCCTACTGGCAAGGTCAACAAGTCATTCACTCCTTGCCTGACCGCATTGTCGGCAGGCTGCAACCCGTAAGGAGCAGTTATGCGTCATTACGAAATCATCTTTCTGGTGCACCCGGACCAGAGCGAGCAGGTCGGCGGCATGGTGGAGCGTTACACCAAGCTGATCGAAGAAGATGGTGGCAAGGTCCACCGCCTGGAAGACTGGGGCCGTCGTCAGCTGGCTTACGCCATCAACAACGTGCACAAGGCTCACTACGTGATGCTGAACGTCGAGTGCAGCGGCAAGGCACTGGCCGAGCTGGAAGACAACTTCCGCTACAACGACGCTGTCATCCGTAATCTGGTTATCCGTCGCGACGAAGCCGTGACCGAACAGTCCGAGATGCTCAAGGCTGAGGAAAACCGTAGCGAGCGCCGCGAGCGTCGTGATCGTCCTGAAAACACCGACGGCTCCGCCGACAGTGACAGCGACAGCGACAACAGCGCTGACGAGTAATCCACGGATCTATTGAGGAGCCTATTTCATGGCACGTTTTTTCCGTCGTCGTAAGTTCTGCCGTTTCACCGCCGAAGGCGTGAAAGAGATCGATTACAAGGATCTCAACACCCTTAAGGCCTACATCTCCGAGACCGGCAAGATCGTTCCTAGCCGCATCACCGGAACCAAAGCCCGCTATCAGCGTCAGCTGGCCACCGCTATCAAGCGCGCCCGCTACCTGGCCCTGCTGCCCTACACCGACAGCCACGGCCGTTGATCGGGCTGGTCGACGAAAGTAAGGGATAGATTGACCGTATGCGTGCGCTGGCCGAATTCATCATGCGTGGCCGTATGCAGGCCATTCTGGTGGTTGGCGTTGCCGCCGCGCTGCCGATGCTGTTCTGGCTCAGTGCTGCCGCTGGCAGCCTGGTGCTGCTGCGCAGAGGGCTGAATGACGCGCTGAGCGTACTGGTCTGGGCGGTTGTGCCGGCGCTGGCGTGGTGGTACTTCGGTGATCCGCGCACGCTGCTGGTGCTGCTCGGCTCGCTGGGACTGGCGCTTCTGTTGCGCAACCAGGCGTCCTGGGCGCGGGTGATGCTGTGCAGCGTGGCCCTCGGACTGCTGTATGTCTGGGGTCTCGGTGCGGTATTCGGCGAGCCTATTGCTGCGCTGGCCGGGGAGCTGCAGAAGATCCTGCCCGAGACGTTGTCGGGCGCCTACGAGCAGTTCTCCGACGAGGAGCGTGCGCGTCTGGGCGCGCTGCTGGCTCCGGTGCTGACCGGCCTGCTGGCGGCGCTGCTGCAGATCGTCACGCTGCTCAGCCTGATGCTGGCGCGTTACTGGCAAGCGGCGCTGTACAACCCGGGTGGATTCGGGGGCGAGTTTCGAGCGCTGCGTTTTCCGCCGGTGGTGGCAATCATGCTGCTGGTGGGCATGTTGCTCGGCCCGAGTCTCGGTGCGCAGTTCGCGGTGCTGACGCCGCTGTGCAGCGTGCCGCTGGTGTTCGCCGGGGTTGCACTGATGCACGGTCTGGTGGCACAGGGGCGTCTGCCGCGGTTCTGGCTGGTGGGGCTGTACGTTACGCTGGTGCTGTTCATGCAGTTGATCTATCCGTTGCTGGCCGTGTTGGCCATCGTCGACAGTCTGTTTGATTTTCGTGGTCGCGCGGCCGGCAAGAACGGCGCGGGACCTGCGAACGGTGAAGGTTAAAAGTTAAGAGGTAAGACTCAAATGGAAGTCA